>Ga0070679_100001956_pt1 | contig 18491 bp, 17 predicted proteins | sample KBSC63BmetaG_FD_65652 | JGI IMG/M metagenome (GOLD analysis project Ga0070679, IMG submission 65652) | Corn rhizosphere microbial communities from Kellogg Biological Station, Michigan, USA - KBS C6-3B metaG | ecosystem: Host-associated > Plants > Roots > Rhizosphere | place: USA: Michigan... | reverse complement strand
GGATAGCTATCCTCGAAGCCCGAGAGGTGAACGAGGTCGATCAGCTCTTGCGCGCGCTTCTCGCGCTCCGCCTTGGGCAGGCGCTGCTTCTCCAGCCCATAGAGCACGTTCTGGCGCACGGTCTTCCACGGGAAGAGCGCGAAATTCTGGAAGACGACGCCGCGATCGGGGCCGGGCCCGGTGACCGGGTGGCCGCCCACCGAGATCGAGCCCGCTTCGCAGGGCAGGAATCCTCCGAGGAGATAGAGCAGCGTGCTTTTCCCGCAACCCGACGGACCGAGCAGCGCGACGAATTCGCGCTCGCCGACATCGAGCGAGACGCCGTCGAGCGCCAGCACCGGGCGCCCGCGCGGCGGCCGATAGGTGTGACTGACCTGACCAAAGCTGATACCCGCGCCCATATGAACCGAACCTCGAAAGATTACACGTCTTTAATGTTTGCGCTTTGCGGCGTCGTCCACCAACGACAGATCGGCATATTTTTTGACGTCGATGTCAATATTGAGGAGTCCCAATTTCCTCTGCGTATCGATGTTGTTCTGCATCGCGGTCAGGTTGGGCCGCGCGTCCGGATCCCGATAGTAGTCGCTTTTCGTAAACAGCCAATCGGCAAAATCGGCGGTTGGTTCCTTGGTGAAGGCGGCGACGATGCGGATGCCCTCGTCGCGGTTCTTCGGATCGAGATACCAGTGCAGCATCGTCTGGACGTCTTCGAAGAAATCGACGAGCGCGGCGCGGTGCGCCTTGATGAAGGGCTCGCGGGTTGCCCAGACGGTCAGCTGCGTCGGACCCATGGCTTGGCCGACATCGAAGAGACTCACCGCCTTGCCCTCTTTCTTCGCGACGATCGAATAGGGCGTGCCGATCTCGATCATGTCGACCTTCTTGCCCTCGAGCGCCGAGACCATGTTGGGAAAGGCAACCTCGATCAGCTGATAGTCGCGCGGCGTTTCGAGGCCGTGGCGCAGCAGCATGACTTTGGCGGCGATATCGACCGCACCGCCGATGGCATTGGTCGCAACCACTTTGCCCTTCAGGTCTTCGATCCGTTTGATCGCGCCGTCGGGGCGAACCATGTCCTGGTTCGAGTAGTAGCCCGGGACACCGTCCTGATAAAGATCGGACACCACCCGCAAATCGTTCATATGCGCGTTCTGGATGGCGAGCGCGAAGGAGGAATAGGCCAGCGCGGCCAAATCCAGCTCGCCCGCGGCGAGCGCCGTGATTTGGGGCGTGCTGCCGCGGAAGTGGATCGCCTCGACGGTGTAGGATTTGCCGTAGTGCCGGAGCAAATCCTTCTTCTCGAAAAGAACCGAGGTCAGCTGGGCGGGCACGACAGCCCAGGCGATCCGCAGCTTGAGCGGCTCTGCCGCGCGAACCGGGCCGCTCGCCGCGAGCAGCACCGGTAACGCGGCCGTGAGCGCCCAAAGGCGCCATCTGATCATAGGCGATCTCCTACCCTGTCCATTCTTGTTGGCGCATCATCCGCACGGCCGGCGCGCATTGTCAATGCACCGTCGCAACCGGCCGCGTCAATCAATGCAGCCGCGCCGCGGCGTCATCGATGAGCGAGAGGTCGGAATAGGCTTTCACATCGATGTGCGTTTTCAGCCCACCCAGCTTGCGCATGATGTCGAGATTTTTCTGCATGGCGTCGAGGTTGGGGCGCGCATCGGGGTCGTGATAGTCGTCCCCTTTGGTGAAAATCCAGTCGGAATAGCCGGAGGCCGGCCGCTTCGTGAAATCGGCGATGAGCTTGATGACGGCGTCACGATTTTTCGGATCGAGCGTCCAGCGCATGGCACGTTGCGTGTCCTCGAAATAATCGACGAGGGCGGCGCGGTGGGCGTCGATGAAGGGCTTTCGCGCGGCGATGATCGTCAGCTCGGTCTCCCCGCCCATCGCATCGCGCATGGTAAAGAGCACACGGATCTTTTTCTCTTTGAGGGCGCTCACGGAAAACGGCGTCGTAAAGAAGCCGAGATCGATGCGCTTGGCCTCGAGCGAGGCGAGCATGTTGGGGAACTCGACCTCGACGACCGAATAGTCGCGCCGGTCGGCCATGCCGTGCTCGGCCATGTAGTTGCGCAGCCCCATATCCATGGCGCCGCCGATGCTGTTGTCGCCGATGACCTTGCCCTTGAGATCGGTGACCGAATGAACGGGGCTGTCCGGCAGAACCGCGAATTGCCGAGAATAATAATCCTTATAGCCGTCGCGGGTCGCCTCGCCGATCACGCGCAAATCGGTCATATGGGCGTTCTGGATCGCCAGGGCGAAGGCCGCCGGCGAGAACAGCGCGAATTGCAGATCGCCCGAGGCGAGAGCCGTCGTTTGCGGCCCGCTGCCCGGCATGCGCACCGCATCGACGGTATAGGACTTGCCATAATGCCGCAGCTGATCCTTCTCCATCATCAGGATCGGGAACAACTGCCCCGGGATCGCCGCCCAAGCCTCGCGGATCACCAGCGGCGCCTCAGCGCGGGCCGCCGGGCCGCCCATCATCGCGCCCACCAGGGCGGCAAGCAAAAGCAACGGGAATCGGCTCATTCTGTCGGTCCTTCTTTGTCCCCGCCCCGGCTGGTGACGCACCCATGGCCGCTGCCCCGGGCTGCAAAAGCCCTTGAGCGCCTGCGGCCATGACCGAGGCGGTCCTCCCCTGTTTCCGGGCGCATGATCCACACGCGGCGGCGCGATTGTCAACTGCGACTAATTTGTTATTAAGCTGCGTCGGTTAGACAATCGGCGGCGGGCGAGCGCGCCTTGCCATTTTCGCGCGGCGGAAGGGATTATGGTGAACGCACCCGAGCTGACGGTTGCCGTCCCGACCTTCGATGAGGTCATGGTGAACGCGCCCGAGCTGACGGTTGTCGTCCCGACCTTCAACGAGCGCGACAATATCCTGCCGCTTGTCCAGCGCCTCGCTGCCGCGCTCGAAGGCTGCGCCTGGGAGGCGATTTTCGTCGATGACGATTCCCCCGACGGCACCGCCGAGGCCGTCCGCGCCGTTGCCCGCCGCGACCCGCGCATCCGCTGCCTGCAACGCGTCGGCCGGCGCGGCCTATCGAGCGCCTGCATCGAGGGGGTTCTCGCCTCCGCCGCGCCTTTCGTCGCCGTCATCGATGCCGATTTGCAGCATGACGAGCGCTTGCTGCCGCGCATGCTGACGGCGCTCAAGACCGAACCTGTCGATCTCGTCGTCGGCAGCCGCTATGTCGCCGGCGGCGGCGTCGGCGCCTGGGACGCCGGGCGCCAGCGCGTCAGCGCATTCGCGACGCGTCTGTCGCGCATCGTCACGCGCGCCGAGATCGCCGATCCCATGAGCGGCTTCTTCATGATGCGCCGCGGCGTCTTCGACGATGCCCTGCGCCGGCTGTCGGCGCAGGGCTTCAAGATTCTGCTCGACCTGATGGCGTCCACCAGCCAGCCGCCGCGGATCAAAGAGCTGCCCTACGAATTCCGGCCGCGTCAGCACGGCGAAAGCAAGCTCGACGCACTCGTCGTCTGGGAATTCGTCATGCTGCTCGCCGACAAGCTCATCGGCCACATCGTGCCGGTGCGGTTTGCGCTCTTTGCCTTCATCGGCGCGTTCGGCGTCGTCATCCACATGGCCGTGCTGTGGGCAGGCCTGACGCAATTCTCGCTCGAATTCACGACCGCGCAGACCGTCGCGGCGATCGTCGCCATGACCGGCAATTTCTTTCTTAACAACGTTTTCACCTATGCCGACCGCCGGCTCAAAGGATGGCGCATCCTTCGAGGCCTCGTCTCGTTCTATTTGATCTGCAGCCTGGGCGCCGTCGCCAATGTCGGCATCGCGTCCTATCTCTTCGCCGAGCGCCACATCTGGTGGGCCGCCGGCATCGCCGGCATCATCGTCGGATCGGTGTGGAATTACGCCGTTTCGGCCGTCTTCACCTGGAAAGGCCGCTGAGGCCGCTACTGACGGCGCCGTGCCCGGAGAACGTAGCGGCCGCCGCTGAAGCGCTCGAACATCTCGTCGATGGTCGGATGGGTGATCGGCCCGTTCTCGCCGTCGGGCAGGAGATTCTGCTCCGAAACATAGGCCTCATAGGGGCCGCCGCTCTCGTTCTGAGCGAGCAGATGATAGAAAGGTTGATCCTTCGACGGGCGCCGCTCGGCCGGTATCGACTGATACCATTCCTCGGTGTTGTTGAACACCGGATCGACGTCGAAAATCACGCCGCGAAACGGATAAAGCCGGTGACGCACGATCTGACCGACCGCGAATTTACCAGTGCGGAATACCCGCGGCCTGTTCACGATCGGCCCCCTGACGCGCCTTGCAATAGATTTGCGGTCGATGTTCTCGACCGGACGTGGCGCTTTATAAGAAAAATCCGCGCGCGCCTCAAGCCCACCACCCGTCGCGGCAGCGCTCGGTCAGCGGCGCAGATATTTGCGCGCGAGGCGAAGCAGCTCCAGATCGCAAGTCTGCTTGGCGATCTCTTCGAGATCTTCGAAATAATTGGTCAGCGATTGCGCGCTCAACCGGCCGATCAGCCAGCCGACGAATTGCTCGGGCGTGCCGATTCGCTCCGGCACAGGCTCCAAGCCCTGCCCGCGCGGCAGGGCGACGCGCAGAATGCGCCAACGACGCCGCCGCAATTGTTCATCGCCCGGATCAAGGTCGGTCTCGAGCGTCCAGCCTGCGCGCGGCGCTTCGCTGTTGCGTGCTGCCATTTTTCCTTCCCCGAGCCGGGCCCGATCGCAATGCCCGTCCGAATCACTTGAATTTGCGCCAAAATCCTTCGATCTGCGAAATATCGAAAAATGGCAAATAATGCAACGAAAACCTATGGTTAACGGGTGATCTCGTGGTGGCTCAGATCTCGTGCGCGGCCAAAACGCCGGGGAGCGCCTGAACCGAGGCGATGACCCGCGGCGAAATCTTGAACCCGCCCGGCAAGGCGATCTCGACTTCCTGGGCGGCCAGCGGCACGAGCACGCTGACCCGCCCGCGCCCGCCGGTTTCCCCCGCAATGAGTTTGCGCAGCGGATCGAGCGCCGCGCTTTCGGAGACGACGATCTTCATGCCCGCCGCCGCCTCGGCAACGATGCGGTCAAGCGGCTCAAGTCGTTGCGCGGTGATGCGGAACGAATCCTCTTCGGCGCGAATATCGGCGGTGACGAGCAGCGGCTGTCCGCTTTCCAGTAAAGCCCGGCTTTGCGCCAGCACCTCGGAGAAGAGCGTCACCTCGAACATTCCGCTCGCATCCGACATTTGCACGAAGGCGAAGCGGCGGCCTTCGGCCGAGCTGCGCTCTTTCTTGCCGATGACGATGCCGGCAAGGCGATAACGCGTCGAGCCTCCGGCGGCGAGACGCTCGGGCAGCTCGCCGAAGCGGACGACGCCGACACGCTGCAGGCTCTTGCCGTAAGCATCGAGCGGGTGGCTCGAGAGATAGAATCCGATCGCCGCGAACTCCTGCTGCAAGCGCTCGACCGACGGCCAGTCGGCGACGGCCGGCAGCATGGCCGCTTGCCGGTCACCATCGCCATCGCCGAAGAGGTTCACCTGCTGGCTCTCGCGCTCCGCCGCGGCCGCGCCGGCATAGCGCAGCAGAAGGTCGATAGCGGCGAAGGTCTGCGCGCGGTTGCGGTTGAGCCCATCGAGCGCCCCGGCGCGGGCGAGGCTCTCGAATTGCCGCCGGTTGAAGCTCTTGACGTCGAGGCGCCGCGCAAAATCGAACAGGTCCTTGAAGGGGCCGCCCGCACCGCGCTCGCGGAGGATTTGCTGCATCGCCACGGCGCCGACGCCCTTGACCGCCGCCAAGGCGTAGCGGATCGCCGCGCCTTGAGCAGTCTCTTCGACGCAAAATCCGACATCCGAGCGGTTAATGTCCGGCGGCAATATCTTGACACCGAGCCGGGCGCATTCCTGGCGAAACTCATTGAGCTTGTCGGTATTGCCGAGATCGAGCGTCATGGACGCGGCAAGGAACTCGACTGGATGGTTCGCCTTGAGATAGGCGGTCTGATAGGCGATGAGCGCATAAGGCGCCGAGTGCGACTTGTTGAAGCCGTAGCCCGAGAATTTCTCCATCAGGTCGAAGACGAAATTCGCCTGCGACTCATCGATGCCCTTTTTCACGGCGCCGGTGACAAAATTCGCGCGCTGCGCGACCATCTCCGATTTGATTTTCTTGCCCATGGCACGGCGTAGGAGATCGGCGCCGCCGAGGCTGTAATCGGCCATGATCTGCGCCGCCTGCATCACCTGTTCCTGATAGGTGAAGACGCCATAGGTCGGCTTCAAAATCGGCTCGAGCAGCGGGTGCGGATAGGAAACCGGCTCTTCGCCGTTCTTGCGCCGGATGTAGCTCGGGATGCTGTCCATCGGACCGGGCCGATAGAGCGCATTCATCGCGATGATGTCCTCGAACCGATTGGGCTTGAGCTTGCGCAAGCTGTCGCGCATGCCCGAGCTTTCCAGTTGGAAGACGCCGTGAGTGTCGCCGCGGGCGATGAGCTCGTAGGTCGCGCTGTCGTCCAGCGGTATTCGCGCGAGATCGAGCGGCATACCGCGCGCGGCCATGAGGTCGATGGTCTTTGCCAGCACATCGAGCGTCTTGAGGCCGAGAAAGTCGAACTTCACCAGGCCGGCAAGCTCGACATATTTCATGCTGAATTGCGTCACCGGCATGTCGGAGCGCGGATCGCGGTAGAGCGGCACGAGTTCGTCGAGCGCACGGTCGCCGATCACGACGCCCGCGGCGTGGGTCGAGGCGTGGCGGTAGAGGCCTTCGAGCTTCATCGCGATTTCGATGAGCCGCGCCACCGATTCATCGCTGTCGCGCATTTGCTGCAGCGCGGGCTCGCCGTCGATCGCCTGGCGCAAGGTGACGGGATTGGCCGGATTGTTCGGAACAAGCTTGCAGATGCGATCGACCTGGCTGTAGGGCATGCCGAGGACGCGGCCGACATCGCGCAGCACGGCGCGCGCCTGGAGCTTGCCGAAAGTGATGATCTGCGCGACGCGGTCCCGGCCGTATTTCTCCTGGACGTGGCGAATGACCTCGTCGCGCCGCTCCTGGCAGAAATCGACGTCGAAATCCGGCATCGACACGCGCTCGGGATTGAGAAAGCGCTCGAAGATGAGGCCGAAGCGCAACGGATCGATATCTGTGATGGTCAGCGCCCAGGCGGCCACCGAGCCCGCGCCCGATCCGCGCCCCGGCCCGACCGGAATTCCTTGCGCCTTGGCCCATTGGATGAATTCGGAGACGATGAGAAAGTAGCCGGCGAAACCCATCTTGATGATAACGCCAAGCTCGTATTCGAGCCGCTCGCGATAGGGCTTGGCCGCGGCTTCGCGCTCGGACTCGCTCATCCCCTCGCGCCAGAGATGGGCTTTGAGCCGCGCTTCAAGTCCGGCAAACGCGGCGCTCCGCACCTCGTCCTCTTCCTTGCGCCCGCTGGCGCTGGGGAAAGGCGGCAGGATCGGCGCGCGCGGCTCCGGCATGAAGGCGCAGCGTTGCGCGATGACGAGGGTATTGTCGCAGGCCTCGGGAAGATCGGCGAACAGCACGCGCATTTCCGCCGGCGATTTGAAATAATGCTCGCGCGTCAGACGGCGACGCTTGGGCTCGCTGAGCACGACGCCTTGGGCGATGCACAGCAGCACGTCATGCGCCTCGAAATAGCTCGGATCGGCGAAGAAGGCGTCGTTGGTCGCAACGAGCGGCAGGTTCTTGCGGTCGGCGAGTTCGATGAGATCGGCCTCGATGCGGTTTTCCTCGGCCACCCCATGCCGCATCAATTCGATATAGAGCCGCTTGGGAAACAGCGCCTCGAGCCGCGCGAGCATCGCCTCGGCGGCGGGACGCTGACCCTCCAGGAGGAGGCGTCCCACCGGCCCGGCGGGTCCGCCGCTGAGGCACAGGAGACCGTCGGTCGAGCCTTCAAGCGCGGCAAGATCGAGCTGCGCCGCTTCGCCCGCCGGGGTTTCGAGGAAGGACCTGCTGACGAGCTTCAGGAGGTTGCGATAGCCCTGCTGGTTTTGAACCAGCAGCAAAATCGGATCGGGCGGGAGCGCCGGTCCGATCCGCGCGCCGAGTCGGTGCTCGCCATCGCCGCGGCGTACACCGAGACTGCAGCCGATGATCGGCTGCACGCCCGCATCGGCGGCGGCAATGGCAAATTCGAGCGCGCCGAAGAGGTTGCCCGAATCGGCGATCGCGACCGCCGGCATGGCGGCTTTCTTCGCGAGCGCCACAAGCTCCTTGAGCTTGATCGCGCCCTCGGCGAGCGAATAGGCGGAATGAACGCGGAGATGAACGAAATCGGCATATGGCATGGAAGATCAAACTTGGCAGAGCGGCGCCACGACGCAAGCGGAATCTGCTCGGATCGCGTTGGGCGCCCGATCGATCGGCACGAGCCGAACGCCGCGATCTGCGCTACACTCGCCGGCGAGACCAAAGCCAAAACGGGAGGTGGCAGTGACACGCATTCAGATTTTGAAGCGCGAAGAGATGAACGCCGAGCAAGGCCGCGTCTACGACGAGGCCAAGGCGGCCAATGCCCCGGTCGGCGGGCCCTACTACGCCTATATCCGCAACCCGCAGCTTTTCACCGCCGCGCAGATCATGGGCAAGACGTCCGGCGCCTTCAAGCTGTCGGCCCGCGAGCGGCTGATCGCGGTCCTGACCGTCTGCCGCTTCTGGAATGCGGGCTATCCCTGGGGCGCGCAGGCGCGCAACGCGCTGAGCCAGGGCGTCGATCAGGCGATCATCGATGCCATCAACGCCGGCAAGACGCCCAATCTCGCCAATCCGCGCGAGGCGATGGCGCATAAACTCGCGAAGGAGCTGCTGACCAACAAGGGGCTGGCGCAGGCCACTTATGACGAGGCGGAGAAGCTCTTCGGCACCGACGATCTCGTCGGCCTCGTCGCCGCGATCGGCCAGTTCTCGATGGTGTGCTGCAGCGCCAACGCCTTCGACATCACGCCGCCGCCGGAATTCAAGAAGCTGGCGTAGCGTGACGTGACGGCCGTACCGAACCACGCGGCGTTAGAGTTCCGGCTTCTCTGACACTGCGACGGGTGAGACAGCGGCCTCATCTTCGATACCGCCGGGCAGTCGAACAGCGTCGCCGCCCTTTGCGGGTTCGCTCAAGGAAACCTCGGGGAGCGGCGATGCGCCGGCGCTTGGCGGCAAATTGGTCGCACTCAACCACGCCACCATAAAAATCGACCACAAAGACCGTCCTGCCATCTCCGCCTCCCGAGCCGCATCAAGCCCGTTCTAGGGCGAGGGCGGGCGAACCAACCCCGTCGCTTTTGGGCGCTTTCGCGGCAATTTGGCGGAAATCTCAGCGCTCGACGACGACGCCGTCCTCAAGCGACAGCATGCGGTCCATGCGCCGCGCCAATTCAAGGTTGTGCGTCGCGATCAGCGCGGCGAGCCCGGTGCGCCGCACGAGATCGATCAGCACCGCCGTCACCTCGTCCGCCGTGCGGTGATCGAGATTGCCGGTCGGCTCGTCGCCGAGGAGCAGCCGCGGCGCGTTGGCGAGCGCTCTTAAGATCGCGACACGCTGCTGCTCGCCGCCCGAGAGTCGCGCCGGCCGATGCTCGGCTCGCGCCTGGAGCCCGACCAGGCCGAGAAGCTCCAGGGACCGCGCGCGTGCCGCGCGGCGCGAGGAGCCGGCGATCATCTGCGGCAAAGCAATATTCTCCAAGGCGGAGAATTCGGGCAGCAGATAGTGGAACTGGTAGACGAAGCCGATCGAGGAGCGCCGCGCTTCGGTGCGCTCCAAATCGCTCATCCGGCTGCAATCGACACCGTTCAGAAGGACCGCTCCGCCATCCGGCCGCTCCAACAGCCCGGCGAGATGCAAGAGGGTCGACTTGCCTGCGCCCGACGGGCCGACCAGCGCCACAATCTCGCCGGGGGCAATGGTGAGCGAGAGGCCGCGCAGCACCGGCAAGGGCGCGCCAGCCTGCTGATAGGTCCGGACGACCTGACGCATTTCGAGCGTCGGCGCCGCCGCGTTCATCCCGCCTCACTCATAACGCAGCGCTTCGACCGGGTCGAGCCGCGCGGCCCGCCAGGACGGATAGATCGTCGCGAGAAACGACAGCCCGAACGCCATCGCCAGCACCGCGCCCACCTCATAGGGATCGACGCGCGCCGGGATCTGGGTGAGGAAGTAAATCTCGGCGGAAAAGAGGTCGGTGCCGATGATCGCTTGGATGAAGCGGCGGATGGCCTCGATATGCTCGGCGAATTCGACGCCGAGCACGAAGCCCGCCAGCGTGCCGACCAGGCCGACGCTCGCGCCGGCGAGAATGAAGATGCGCATGATCATGCCGCGCGTTGCGCCCATGGTGCGCAGAATCGCGATATCGCGCCCCTTGTCCTTGACCAGCATGATCATGCTCGAGACGATATTGAACGCCGCGACGAGAATGATCAGCGTCAGGATGAGGAACATGACGTTGCGCTCGACCTCGACCGCGTTGAAGAAACTTAAGTTGCTCTGCTGCCAATCGAAGATGCGCGCCTTGCCGCCAAGCGCCTGGTCGATCTCGCGGTCATAGGCGCGCACATTGTCGGGATCGGCCACCATGACTTCGAGGCTCGTCACCGCCTTGTCGAGATTGAAGAAGGTTTGCGCCGTCTCCATCGGCATGAAGATCACGGAATTGTCGAACTCGTACATGCCGACATCGAAGGTGCCGGCGACGCGATAGGTCTTGATGCGCGGCACGGTGCCGAAGACGGTCGTCGTGCCCTGCGGCGAAATCAGCGTGATGCTGCCGCCCGGCCGGATGCCGAGGCGGAGCGCGAGCCGATTTCCGACGATGATGGCGTCGTTCTTGAATCCGGCGAGGGCATTGGGCGAGAGGTGATCGGCGATGAGAGATTGGCTCGCGAGATCCTTCTCGCTCATGCCGCGCACGAGAGCACCCGAGGCTGCCGCGCCCGCGCTTGCCATCACCTGTCCTTCGATGACCGGCCGCACCGAGACGATGCCGGGCAGACGCCGGACCACGGCCGCCTCGGCGTCGTAATCCTTCAGCCCGCCTTGCACCGCATAGACGTTGACGTGGCCGTTGAAGCCGAGAATGCGCCCCAATAGCTCGGCGCGAAACCCGTTCATGACCGCCATGGTCACGATCAAGGTCGCGACGCCCAAGGCGATGCCCAAAAGCGAGAAGATCGCGATGACCGAGATGAAACCTTCCTGGCGGCGCGCGCGCAGATAGCGGAACGCGATCAGGCGTTCGAGGCTGCCGAAAATCATCGAGGACCGGCGAAGAAATTCAACGCGGCCTCGGGCGCCATCTCGCGGCGCTCGCCCGAGGCGCGGGTCTTCACCTCGACGAGATTGTTGGCAAGCCCGCGCGGGCCGAGGATGAGCTGATAGGGCAGGCCGATCAGATCCATCGCGGCAAATTTCGCGCCGGCGGATTCGTCGCGATCGTCATAGAGAACATCGACGCCGGCCGCGCGCAGCTTGCCGTAGAGATCATCGCAGGCGGCGGTGCATTTGGCGTCCGCTGCGCGCAAATTGATGAGGCCCAGCTTGAAGGGCGCGACGGGCTCGGGCCAAACGATTCCGGCATCGTCATGGCTCGCCTCGATGATCGCGCCGACGAGCCGCGATACGCCGATACCGTAGGAGCCCATCTCCACCGCCACGGGCGCGCCGTCGGGCCCGGCGGCGACGGCGTTCATCGGCGCCGAGTATTTCGTGCCGAAATAGAACACCTGTCCGACCTCGATGCCGCGAGCCTGGCGACGGCGCGCCTCGGGCACCCGCGCCTCGAACTCCGCCTGGTCGTGCTTCTCGTCGGTGGCGGCATACCAGCCGGCGATATAATCCTGCACCTTGGGCGATGTCGGATCGATGCCGGCCTCGTCGAGCTGCACGACATCGCTGTCGTAGAACAGCTCGCTCTCACCAGTATCGGCCTGAACGTGGAATTCGTGGCTGAGATCGCCGCCGATGGGGCCGGTATCGGCACGCACCGGAATGGGCGTGAGGCCCATGCGCTTGAAGGTCTTCAGATAGGCGGCGAACATCCGGAAATAGGAGGCAACCGCCGCGAGCTTGTCGATATCGAAGGAATAGGCGTCCTTCATCAGGAATTCGCGCCCGCGCATCACGCCGAAGCGCGGCCGAACTTCATCGCGGAACTTCCACTGGATGTGGTAGAGGATTTTCGGCAGGTCGCGATAGGATTTGACCGAGCTGCGGAAAATGTCGGTGATCAACTCCTCATTGGTCGGGCCATAAAGCATGTCGCGCTCGTGCCGGTCGCGGATGCGCAACATCTCCTTGCCGTAATCCTCATAGCGTCCGCTTTCGCGCCACAGCTCGGCCGGCTGGAGCGTCGGCATCAGCATCTCCTGCGCGCCCGCCGCGTCCTGCTCCTCGCGCACGATCTGCTCGACCTTTTGCAGCACGCGGAAGCCGAGCGGAAGCCAGGAATAGATCCCGGCCGACGATTGCCGAATCATGCCGGCGCGCAACATCAGCCGATGCGAGACGATTTGCGCCTCGCTCGGATTTTCCTTCAGCAGTGGCAGAAAATAATCGGAAAGACGCAAGGTTTCGCCTGGGACCCAAGAAAGAACACCGCCGAGGAACTTAGGCAATCGCAGCGGGACTGTCTATTCGCCGGACACGGGTTAGCGGCGCGCTTTGCGGCACGCGGCAATCAGCGCCGCATTCTCGTCCGCGGACAAGGGCTTGCCGTTGAAGAAGGCCGCATCGCCGCGCACGGTGACGTAGCCGAGGATCGCCTTCGCCCCGAAGGTGCCTCCCGCCGGCGGAACGCCGAAAAGTCCGGCGAGGTTCTTGCGGATTTCGATGGGGAAATTATCGAGCTCGAGCGGCGCCGGCGCGGGGAGATCGGCCGGCGCGACCTTGCGCCCATTGATGTCGACGCCGGGCTGGTAGGCGGCGCCCGGAACGGCGGCATCGGCCGCGAAGGCCGCGCAGATGGCGGGCGAGATGACGACACTCCCCTGCTCCGACCGCTCGACCGCCCCGGGCGGCAGCGGCAGGTCCGCGGCGAGCGAGGGCGAGGCCAGGAGCAGCGAGAGGGTGATCGATGCCGTGGACCGCATCAGAATTCGCCGGCCCTGGGGCGCAGCTGAGCCGCGGTCTTTTTCGCCTGCAATGACAATTTATCCACAAAATTAACGTGACGAATCGAAAGCATTTTCGTACACTCCTGACCGCTTTCGCAAACGCAATGCAAGAAAGCGACCGGGCCCAAGTTTAGGGAGGAAAAGCCGCCGACGGGCGGTTTGGGGAGCTACCCTTTAACAGAAGTCCACAACCGTCACGCATGCGTGCTCCAGGCAAGATCATCAGATCTTGCCTAATTTTTTGGCACCGAGGCTGAAACACGCTTCGCCGCTTGCCAGGGCGGTCCCAGAGCGGCAATCGCCGCCTGAACCGGACAGCTCGGGACATGAGCCCCTCGCAAATAACCGAGGCTCATGAGGAACTCATTGACGATCTCGCCGCCGGTAAAGCGGAACGTATCGCGAAAGAGCTTCACCCAGCGCTCTTTGGGCAAGGGATGATGCGCGTCGAGCCAATAGGCGAAGGAGCCATGCGAGCGCCGGATCGCCTGCAGGCGGCGCGCATTCTCGATGACGGCCTCGATTTTGAGCCGGTTGCGGATGATGCCGGCATCGGCCATCAGCCGCTTCACGTCCTTGGCGGCAAACGCCGCGACGCGGTCGATGTCGAAGCCCTGGAACGCCGCCGCAAAGGCGGCGCGCTTCTTGAGGACGGTGAGCCAGGAGAGCCCGGCTTGGTTAATTTCGAGCACCAGCCGCTCGAACAAAACGGCATCGTCGCGCGCGGGGAAACCATATTCGGTATCGTGATAGGCACCGTGGAAGGGATGGCCCGGCGCGAGGCGGCAATATTCGGCGCTCATGTCACGACCGGAAGTCGATCAGCTGCACGGATATGGCCCAGTAGACGACCAGCCAGATGAGCCCGGCAACGATGCTGGTGATCGCCGCTTTGCGCCAGAGCCGCGGGTTGCGCGGCGCGCCGGCACGCCGCCCGGGATCGTCCTCCTCCGCCGGCTTCACGCCCCAGGGCAGGACCGCGAAAATCGTCACCCACCAGATCACGACATAGGTGGCGATGCCGATGAACCAGCTCATGGCATCAGGCCTGTTCGAGCTCGATCAGCGTGCCGCAGAAATCCTTGGGATGGAGGAAGAGCACCGGCTTGCCATGGGCACCGATACTCGGCTCGCCATCGCCCAGGACCCGCGCGCCCGCGGCTTTGAGGCGATCGCGCGCCGCCTCTATATCCGCCACCTCATAGCAGAGATGGTGCATGCCGCCCGCCGGGCTGCGCTCGAGAAAGCCCGCGACCGGCGAGTTCTCTCCCAAAGGCGTCAGCAATTCGATCTTGGCGTTGGGCAAGGTCACGAACACCGTTTTGACCCCGTGCTCGGGCAGATCAACCTCGGCGGAAACCTCGGCGCCCAGCACATCGCGATAGAGCGCCGCCGCCGAGGCAAGGTCCGGCACGACGATTGCGACGTGGTTGAGCCGGCCGATCATCGGGGCGGTTCTAGCGCAAGCCCACGCGCCGTGAAAGCACCGGCTAATCGGCGCTCGACTGGCGCACCGGGCTCAGCCCCGCCGGGATGCGGAAAGCCAGCACAAAGAGCCCGATCGCGAGGAGGCCGGCGATCAGATAGACATTGAACATCGAGGTTCCGATCGCCGCGCTGAGTCGCGCCACCTCGGCGCCGCCAAGGCCGGAGCGGCTCGCAGGATCGAGGAGGCGATTGATCTCGCTTCCCGCGCGGCTGATCTGCTCGGCGACGCCCAGATTGAAGACCGCGCCGAAAAGGCCGGTGCCGACGGATTGCCCGACGGTGCGCATGAACATATTGGCCGAGGTCACGGCTCCGCGCTGTCCCCAGCCGACGCTGGTCTGCACGGCGACGACGAAGGTCGTGTTGCTGAAGCCCATGCCGAGGCCGAGCACGGCGGCGCCTGCCGTCGCCCAGGCCGCGCCGCGCGACGGGTCGGCCGTCAGCAGCAGGATGCTGCCGAGGATCATGATCACGCCGCCGATGAGCGCCGCGGCGCGGTAGGACAGCGCGACCATGAAACGGCCCGCACCGAAGGTGCCGCAGGTCCAAAGCACCGAGGAGGCGCCAAGCGCAAGACCCGCGATGACCGGGGTCGCGCCCATCGCGCCCTGCAGATAGGTCGGAAGGAACGCGCCATTGCACATCATCAACGCGCCGATGACGAAAGAGCCGAAATTGCCGACCGCGATGATCGGCACGCGCCACAGCTTGAACGGCACGATAGGCTCCGCGACGCGGGCTTCGAGAAGCGCGAGCCCGGTCAGGCCCACCACGGCAACGAGGCCGAGCGTCCACAGCACCTGGCGATCAAGGGTCTGGATCTGGACGATGACGACCATCAGCGCGCCGATGCCGATCATCAACAGCACCGCGCCGCCGTAATCGACCTGGTGCGGCCGCGCCTCGATGCGCTCATGCAGGAACACCGCAAGCGTGATCATCGCCGCGAGGCCGATCGGGATGTTGACCCAGAACACCAAGGCCCAGTTGAGATGCTGGACGATGAACGCGCCGAGGAGCGGCCCCGCGATCGCCGATGCGCCGAACACGGAGGAGAGATACGCCTGCACGGTCGCGCGCTCGCGGGCGCTATAGAGATCGCCGACGATCGTCCAGGCGATCGGCTGGATCGCGCCGGCGCCGAGGCCCTGGATCGTGCGCAGCGCGATGAGCGGCACCATCCCCCAGGCAAAGCCGCAAGCCGTCGACGCCGCGACGAACAAGGCGGCGCCGGCGATGAAGACGCGCTTGCGGCCGTAGAGGTCGGCCAGCCTGCCATAGATGGGCGTCGAGGCGGCTTGGCTCAGCAAATAGGAGGCGAACACCCAGCTGAACAGATCGAAGCCGCCGAGATCGGCGACGATGGTGGGCATCGCCGTGCCGACGATGGTCGATTCGACCGCCGCCATGAACTGAGCCATGAGGCAGGCGGACATGATGAGACGCCGGCGCGTGAGGGCCGCGCCCGTGCGTTGCGTCTCATCGGCGTCGCTCAAAGCCAATCGCGCCTCTCCAAAGCGCCGAAACTATCGGCGCGGCCGCAGCCTGACCAATGCGCTCTGAGCATGCCGGGGGTGAGAACGGCATCGTTGCACGGCGCCCGCACCGGCACCGCCCCGGGTCAGGCGATCCGCACCACGTGAATCTCCGTGACCGGCCGCTTGCCGGACGAGGTTTTCAGCGCGCGGCGGATGGCGAGGCGCACGGCTTCGCGCAGCGCCGCATCGTCGCGGCGCTCGCGCGTTGGAAGCTCGGTGACGGCCTGCTGAACCGCGCCCTGGAGCGCGGCCGCGACCGCGGCGGCGTCCTCGGCGAGGCCTTGCACGCTCACCTGCGGCGGCGCCTTGAGGCGCCCTTCCCCATCCACCACCACGGTGGCGAGCGCGGCGCCGTTCCACGTCATGCGCTGGCGGTTTTTGAGCGCCTCGCCGCCCAGCGGCAGCAGGCTCTTGCCGTCGGCGACGAGCCGTCCGGTTTCGACCTCGCCGATCACGGCCGGCGCGCCGGGCGCGAGCTTCACCACCTCGCCGTCGCGGGTCACGATCGCTTGCGGCACGCCGCAGGTCTCGGCGAGCCGCGCATGCGCCAGCAAGTGGCGCGCCTCGCCATGCACCGGCACGGCGAGGCGGGGCTTCACCATCTCGTACATGCGGGTGAGCTCGTCCTGCGCCGGATGGCCCGAGACATGGACGAAGTGGTCGTGCTCGGTCAAAACCTCGACGCCCAGATCGGCGAGCTTGTTGTGCAGCCGGCCGATCGAGCGTTCATTCCCCGGAATGATGCGCGAGGAAAAGATCACCGTGTCGCCCGCCTCGAGCACGATCTGCGGATGCTCGTCATCGGCGATGCGCGAGAGCGCCGCACGCGGCTCGCCCTGGCTGCCGGTACAAATCAGCACCACCTTGTCGCGCGGCAGGAAGGCCGCCTCCTCGTCGGTGAGGAACGGCGGCACGTTCTCGAGATAGCCGGTTTCGCGCGCGGCATGATCCATCCGCCACAGCGAGCGCCCGACCAGCGCCGCGTGCCGGTCATTCGCCGCCGCAGCCGCGGCAATCGAGGCCAGCCGCGCGACATTCGAGGCAAAGCACGCGACGGCGACGCGCTCCTTGCATTTGCCGACGAGCTCGATCAGCGCGCGGCGCACATCCGCCTCCGATCCCGCCTCGCCCGGCCGCAGGACGTTGGTCGAATCGCAGATCATGGCGAGCACGCCTTCATCGCCGAGGCGCCGCAACGCCGCCTGGTCGGCGGTCAGTCCAACCAGCGGATCGGCATCGAACTTCCAATCGCCGGTATGAAGGACGGTGCCGAAGGGCGTCCGCAGCACGACGGCGTTGGGCTCGGGGATCGAATGGGTGAGGGTGATCAATTCGAGCTCGAACTGCCCGACGGAGAACCGGCCCGAGAGCGGCACCTCGTGGATCGGCACGTCGTGCTCGAGCCCGGCCTCGATCAGCTTTTGCCGCAGCACCGCGGCGGTGAAGGGCGTCGCATAGACCGGGCAGCCGAGGCGCCGCCACAGATAGGGAATGGCGCCGATATGATCTTCATGCGCATGGGTGCAGACGAGACCATCGAGCGCGTCGGCGCGCTCGGCGATGAAGCGCGGATCGGGCATGATCACATCGACGCCCGGCACCGTATCGTCGGCAAAGGTGATGCCGCAATCGATCATCAGCCAGCGTCCGCCATAGCCGTAGAGCGTCAGATTCATCCCGATCTCGCCAATGCCGCCGAGCGCGAGCAGCGCCAGCTCGTCGGGCTGATTGGGAGGCGGCAGAAGGGGATTTTTCATCGCTTCGAATTGCGCGCATGAACAAGCTGGAGGCCCCATAGGATCAAGCTGTGGTCGATCCTGCCGATCACCGGGGTCGCATTCTCGAACAACGGAGCAAGGCCCCCGGTTGCAACCACCTGCATCGGCGCGCCGAATTCCGCCTTGATGCGCGCGACCAGCCCCTCGATCAGCCCGACATAGCCCCAGAAAATACCCGACTGCATGCAGGCGACGGTGTTGGTGCCGATGACCGTGTCGGTGCGGCGGATCGGTATCGCCGGCAGCTTTGCCGCGGCCGCCTCGAGCGCGTGGAGCGACAGGTTGATCCCCGGCGCGATCACCCCGCCGCGATAATTGCCCTCGTCATCGACGACATCGAAGGTCGTGGCCGTGCCGAAATCGACGACGATCGCCGCGCCGGGATAGCGGTCGTGAACGGCGATGCTGTTGAGGAGACGATCGGCGCCGACCTCGTCCGGACGGTCGACCAGCGCCTTGACGCCCAGCTCGACCCCCGGCTCACCCACCATCAGCGGCGTCGAGGCGCAATAATCCTCGCAGAGCTTGATGAGGTTGAAATTCGCCTCGGGCAC
>Ga0070679_100001950_pt1 | contig 18532 bp, 18 predicted proteins | sample KBSC63BmetaG_FD_65652 | JGI IMG/M metagenome (GOLD analysis project Ga0070679, IMG submission 65652) | Corn rhizosphere microbial communities from Kellogg Biological Station, Michigan, USA - KBS C6-3B metaG | ecosystem: Host-associated > Plants > Roots > Rhizosphere | place: USA: Michigan... | reverse complement strand
CGATCGGCTTCGCTGCGATTGGGCACGCGCGGATGGTGCGGGCCGAAGCCGGAGGCGACCACGCGCGCCGGCGGCAGCCCGTCGGCGACGAGCGCCCGCGCCACCGCCGTCGAGCGCGCCGCCGACAGCTCCCAATTGCTGGCGAAGCGCTGATTGGCGATCGGCCGATCGTCGGTGTGCCCGCCCACGAGGATCATCTGGTCGGGCTCGGCAGCGAGCAGGGCGGCCAGGGGCGCGCTCAGCCGCGCGAGCGCGGCGCGCCCTTCGGCGCTGAGTTCGTCGGAGCCGGAAGCGAACAGCACCTCGCCCTGCATGATCACCTTGCCGTCGTCGACCTCGACGGCGCCGGTGGCGGCGAGCGCGCGCAGCCGCCGTTCGATGCGCTCTTTGTCGGCGCGGAGGCGCGCGAGCTCGCGATCGTTGGCGCGCAGCCGCGAAAGGAGGCTGCTCTGCGACAGCGCCGCGACCACCATGATGAGCACGAACGCCGCCAGCACCAGCGTGAGCGCGTCGACGAAGGGCGGCCAGACGTTGACGGGAAAGAGCGCCGAGCGCGCGGCGTCCTTGCGTCGCTTCACGCGCGCTCCCGCTGCGCACGCTCGCGTGCGAGGAGCTGCTCGAGCCGCTCGAGCCCGTCGCCCAGCCGCACCAGCTCGTCGGTCACTACTTGATCGGCGCCGGCGCCGTCGTCGCGCGCGGCCAGGAGCGCGACCTCGCGCGCGAGCGCCGCCAGCTCGGGGGCGAGCGTGCTCACCGAGCCGCCGAGCGCAACCGATCCGGCGCGCAGCTCGGCGGCCGCTTCGGCGAGCGCGGCGCCGGCGCTGCGCAGCTGCGCGTCGGCCCCGGCGCTCGACGCCGCGGCCACTTCCAGCGCCTTTTGGTGCGCGTCGCTGACCAGCGTCGCCGCGCGCTCGACGAGCGCGTCGTTCGCCGTCGCCGCGCGGCTGTTCGCTTCGGCGAGCGCGCGCTGAACGGACTCGGCCGCCGCGGCGAGCGCGCGCTGCGCATCGCCCGTGCCGGCAGCCAGCGCCCGCGTGGCGCTGTCGGCCGCTTCGCTCACCGCCCGCTGCGTGTCGCTCGCGCCCGCAGCCACGGTGCGCATCGCCGCGTCCGCCGCCGCCGTCAGCGCCGACGTCGCCGCCTCGGCCGACTGGCGTGCCGCGCTCGACGCCACCTCCGCCGCCGCGCGCAGCGCGCTCGCCGTCGCCGTCACCGCGCGCTCGAGCGCCGTCGCCGCCGCCTCGTTCGTCGCGCGGGCCGCGTTCAGCCCATCGGCCGACGCCGCCGCCACGCGCTCCAGCGTCTCGCGCGTCGCCGCCACCAGCCGCTCGATCTCACCGCGCGTCGCCGCTGCCACCCGCGCCGCCGTCGCCTCGCCGGCGCTCGCCAACGCCTGCCGCACCTCGCCGCGCAGCGCCGCCACTTCCGCCGCCACGCGCTCCTCGGGGCGCGTCGCCGCCGGCCAGATCGCCGGCACGAGCACGTGCGCCGTCGCCTCCTCGAGCCGCGCCAGCGCGCGCTCCTCCGCGAGCACCAGATCGCCCTGCACCAACGCCAACGCCAGCGTCACGAGGATGCCGACGACGCTGGCGCCGAAGGTGACGTCCAGCCCCGCGAGCGGCAGCGCCAAAGACTGCACCGTCGACAGCTGATCATCGCGCAGAAGCGGCGCCACCGCGCGCAAGGTCTCCATGAGCCCGGCGAACGTGCCCACCAGGCCGACCAGCACGGTGACCGCGACGAAGTAGCGGCCGAGATACGCGTGGCCGCGTTCCTCCGCCGCCTTCGCCGTGGCCAGCGCATCGAGGTCGGGCGTCGCGTCGGCCGCACGCACCGCCTCGAGCCGCGCCCGCCGCGCCGCGATCCACGCGCCCCGCGGCGGCGACGCCTCGAGACCCTCGAGCTCGCGCTCGAGCCGCAGCCGCGCCTTCCCCAGGCTCGCCATGCCGGCGACGGCGATGACCGCCAAGAGCAGCACCGACGCGCTCCCCAGCCACAACCGATGATCGACGTACGCGCCGAGCGCGCGCAGCGCCGCGATGAGCGAGAGGAGACCGACCAGCGCGCCGAGCCCCCACCGGAGCCGGCTCATCTCCATCGACGCCCCGCTTCGGCGAGCGCCGCCGCCACGTCGAGAAAAGGCCGTCCGTCGACGACGAGCTCGGGCGTCGCGCTGCGCAGCCGCAAGCGCAAGACCGCGGCGAAGCGCCGCTCGAGCAGCGAGACGAGCCCGACGACGGCGTCGATGCCCAGGCTCGCTTCGCGGCCCGCGGTGCGCAGCGTCGCCTCCTCGTCGGCGGCGAGCACCTCGGCGGCGCGCCGGAGCGCGATGCCCTCGTCACGCAGCTCGGCGTCGAAGACGACGAACGTATCCGCCTGATCCCAGGCCTCGGTCGCGCGTGCGAGCGCGCCCGGAAGCGAGCTCTCGAGGCGCGCCGCGAGCGCCGCGAACCAGGCGCCGGTGCGCGCGCGCAGCTCGGCCGGCGGCAGCGCCGCGGTGACGGCGGGCGGCGGCGTGGCGCTGATCGCCGCGCGCGGCAGACCGAGCGCGGAATCACCGCCCGGCAAGGAACGAACCTGCTCGACGAGCGCCTCGAGCGCTTGATGCACCATGCGGTCGCTCATAGTGCACGACGATCCCCCTGAGTCAACGCCCGATTCGCACGCGACGCCGGCGCTGAGAGTTACTGGTACGAGCTGTCCGTGACCGAAACGCACGGGCAGCTCGTCGTCGAGTGGAACGTGTGGCCGATGAAGCTCGAGCACGGCTTCGTGACGCTGTCCTGCGGATCCTTGCAGTTGCCGGCGGTGGCATCGTACGCCCAGCAGGTGCAGTCGATGAGCTTCCCCATCGCATTGTCGTACTCTTTGCAAGCCGACGTGACCTTCTCCGTTGCCGTCGAGCAGAACAGGCCGGTTTGGAGCGAACCGGTCTGCATCTGCGTCGTGTCGGCGGCGGCGGCGTCCGCCGCCATGCGCGCCGAGTAGCCGGTGCCGGGCGTCGTCGCCGTGCCGGCGACGCCGAGCGGATAGCAACCAGAGAAGCTGTGGCCGTACCCGTCGCCGTGCGACGTCACCATGCACTCCGCGGCCGAGTTGATCGGATCGGTGCAGCAGCTCGTGCCGCATTCGCAACCGTTCGCCGAGTTGTTGTCGCAGTCGAAGTGGCCCGGGTCGCACGTGCCGACGGCGCAGCCGGTCGGCGTACACGCCGGCGTCGCGTTCGGCGCGGTGCACGCGTTGCCGCAGCCGCCGCAGTTGGCGCCGTCGCTCTGCGGATTCGAGCAGGCGCCGTTACAGCACTGTGTGTCGCCGCCGGTGCACGCGACGCCGCAGCCGTTGCAGTTGAGCGGATCCGTGCGCGTGTTGGTGCAGCTCCCGCCACAGCACGCCGCGCCGGGCGTGTCGCCGCAATCGCTGTCGCTGGTGCAACCGATGCTGACACCGCCGTCGGGCGGGGGCGCCAGGGTGAGGTCAAAACAGACGACCGACCCGGCGGACACATCGGCTTCGGTGCACGCGACGCCGAGCGGCTGCGTGCCGGCGGCGTCCGCGAAGCTCGTGAGCACGAGCGCGTGGTGGCCGGCCGCGACGTCGAGCGTGATGGCCTCACCGGCGGCGTATGTCCGGGACATCAGCGGCGCGCCGGCGTCGGCGGCGATGGTGCCGTCGCTGTCGCAGTGGGCGCTCGCGCCGTAGACGTCGAGGCGCGTGAGCGCGGCGGACGTCACGAGCGGCGACGCATCGCTGCCGCCCATGCAAGCGCGCTTGACGGTGTCGTGATGGCAGCCGGCCGCGACCGCGAGGGAAGCGAGGATGACCATCTGATGCAAAGACATGACTATCCGGTATCAACCGTACCACGTCGAGCCGAGCGCGAGCAATGGGCCTCGACGTTACCGAGCACGGGGCGCCGGCGAGGATGCTTCACGTGCGCCTCGTCAACATTGCATCACGAAATTCAAATATGATAATATCATCCCAGGAGCGATCACGTGCGCTACGCCGCTGCTTCCGTCGAAGTCACGCCCATTTCTCGAATGTTCCGCGCGCTCGGCGACGACGTGCGCCTCCGCATCGTCGCGTTGCTCTCGCATGGCGAGCTTTGCGTCTGCCACATCGAGGAGGCGCTAGACCTTACGCAGCCGAACGCCTCGCGGCACCTCGGCATCCTGCGTGCCGCCGGCATCGTCGCGCATCAGCGGCGCGACAAATGGGTCTACTACCGGCTCGCGCCGCAGCAGGATGAAGAGTGCAAACGCCACATGAGGGCGCTCGTCTCCTCGTTCGCGAAGCAGGAAGTCCTTCGCAAGGACGTCGAGCGGCTGCTCAAGGCCCGTGGGCCAGGAGCATGCAAGTGACCACCGTTGTCTTCGCCTGCGTCCACAACGCGGGCCGATCGCAGATGGCGGCGGCGTTCTTCAATCGATGGGTAAATCCGTCGAAGGCGCGGGCGATCTCGGCGGGAACGCAGCCAGGTGAGCACGTCCATCCCGAGGTCGTGGCGGTCATGCGCGACAGAGGCATCGATCTCGCCGCCGCGAAGCCGCAGGAACTAACGACGGAGCTGGCGTCGCAAGCGCAGTGGCTCATCACGATGGGCTGCGGCGATCAGTGCCCGGCGGTGCCCGGCGCGCGGCGAGACGACTGGCCGCTCGAGGATCCCAAGGGCAAGCCGCGCGAACGCGTCGGCGAGATCCGCGACGACATCGAGGCGCGGGTGAAGCAGCTCATCTCGGCGAATGGATGGTCATGAGCGACTCGGTATCCAAGAAGCTGTCGAGGGTTGATCGCTATCTCCCGCTCTGGATCTTCGCCGCGATGGCGCTCGGCCTCGGTCTCGGCCGCGCGTGGCCAGGGATTGGCCCGGCGCTCGATCGCGTGAAGCTCGACACGGTGTCGCTGCCGATTGCGATCGGCCTGCTCTGGATGATGTACCCGGTACTGGCGAAGGTGAAGTACGGCAAGCTAGGCCATCTGACGCGGCCGAAGTTGCTCGGCACGTCGCTCGTGTTCAACTGGATCATCGGCCCGGTCCTGATGTCCGCGCTCGCGTGGCTGTTCCTGCCCGACCTGCCGCACTACCGCACCGGGCTCATTCTCATCGGCCTCGCGCGTTGCATCGCAATGGTCCTCATCTGGAACATGCTGGCGTGCGGCAGCGGCGAGCTCGCCGCGGTGCTCGTGGCGCTCAACTCCGTGTTCCAGATCGTCTTCTACTCGGTGCTCGGCTGGCTCTTCATCACCGTCGTCCCCGGCTGGTTCGGCGCCGACGTGACGCAGTTCCACGTCTCGATGGCGGCGATCGCGAAGAGCGTCGGGATCTTTCTCGGCGTTCCGCTCGTCGCCGGCGCGTTGACCCGCATCGTCCTGGTTCGTCGTCGTGGCGAAGAGTGGTACGAGACCAAGTTTCTTCCGCGCATCGGCCCGACGGCGTTGCTCGGCCTCCTGTACACGATCGTGATCATGTTCGCGATGCAGGGCGACAACATCATCGCGCATCCCGTCGACGTGCTCCGCATCGCGTTGCCCCTCGTCGTCTACTTCGCCATCACCTTCGTGTCGGCGTTCCTTGTCAGCAAGAAGCTCGGCTTCTCGTACGAAGAGACGGCGGCGCTGTCGTTCACGGCGGCTGGCAACAACTTCGAGCTGGCGATCGCCGTCGCTGTTGGCCTGTTCGGCATCGGCTCGGGCGAAGCCCTCGCCGGCGTGGTGGGTCCGCTCATCGAGGTGCCGGCGCTGATCTCGCTCGTGTACCTCTCGCTGTGGTTGCGTGATCGACTCTTCTCGCCGGCACGCGCGCTCTGTCCATAGGAAGCTCGCACTCGTCGCGTTCAGCGCGACGGTTCATTGTCCCGATCTCGGCGACGTCGGCGGCTCGACTACTGAATCGGATCCGTCACTGGAGTTCCGCCACCGCCACCGGCGCCGCCGCCGCCACCGGTGCCACCGTCGCCAGGCGCACCGCTGCCGCAACACGAGCCGAGGTTGTCGCCGTGCGCGAGGTGTGCCGGCACTGCCGCATTCCCTACGCAGAGCGTGTGCGCGTTGGCGGGGTTGCCCGGCGGCAGATGGCAGATTGTCGTCTTCTTTGCGTCGGCCGGATCGCACGCACGCGGATCGGGCTGACCGGCTGTGCACACTTGCGGCGAATCGAACTGCGCGTGCAGCAACGCTTCGTCCTCTGGCGACATACCGGTGATTTCACCGCCGCAGGCGAGAAGAGCGAGAACGCTGCACAGACCGAACGTACGCAAGATGGTTTTCACGATGAGCTCCTGCCCTCAGTTGAAACTGTGGCCTCAGAAAGCAGAAGCCATGCCGAAGCAGGGACGATGCGATTGCGCGTGTTTACCGCTTTTGACAGCGGGAGAGAAAACTCCCACCATGGATGGTAGTCCACGGCGGCTCGGCGCACCGTGTCGGCGATCGAGTCTGGCCGAAGCGCTCACAAACGGCCGCACACGACCGGCCAATCGTTTCGATGCCACGTTGCTAACTAGACACCAGAGCCGGCTCCGTAAGATTTTCGAGCATTCGGCGTCGGAGCTTCGCACGTAATCGTTCGACAAAGTGGTGGACCCTCGTTTGCAGGGTCGCAAACGAGAGCAGCGACGGCGGTACATCCCGCCGCGTCGACGACTGCATGGTTACGACGCGTCGATCGAGCCGCTCCGAATGTACACGCAGTCGAAGATCGGACGGAGCTGCGGGCCGCGCGGCCAGGTCTCCTGCTGCGAGCGCGTGAGTCTTGCCCGAACCGAGAGCGGAGCATGACATGCGGGATTCGAGAGATCGGCAGCCTGATGGCCGACAGATCGGAACAGCTGCCGGGGGCATCTCTCACGAGACCGCCGCTCCTGACGCGGTCGGAGGGACCACCTTGCCGCCCAATGGGAGCGCCTCTACGTTCGAAACGATGGATCCGCCTCGATCGAGAAAAGCTGCCGGTCCAGGCCATTCAACCTTCTGGCAATTCCTTCTGACATTACTTGCCATCGTCGTCTTCTTCGTCGGATCCACTCTCTACTCGCAGCACCTTGCCAGGCGGCTCGACGAAGATGCCGCCAGCATCGCGGTCAATGCATCGCCGAGCATCGAGGCGCTCAGCGTCGCGCGCGGGGACGCATCACAAGCCGAGCTGGCCGTCACGAGGGCCGTCGAGGCGGCCCCGGACAACGGTGCAACCGAGCGCGCAGCCGCCGAATCAGCGCTAACCGGCCTCCACGCGAGCCTGGCTCGTTACCTGGCGCTCCCGTTCTATGCCGGAGAGCGCGAGCACTGGAACGAGGTCGACCAGGCGCTGCGCGCGTTCGAAGAGACCGTCACGGTTGCATTCGTAGCTCTCCAAGAAAAGCACACCGACACCGCCCGCAGTCTTCTCATTACCAGGCTCCGTCCCGCGACGGCGCGCCTCGATGCCAGCTTGCAGTTCCTCGTCGGTTTCAATGCGCGCGAGCAACATCGGATGGGCGAAGAAATCCCCCGGCTCCGAAAGAACGCCGCGCGAACTGCGTACGTCCTCGACGGAGCGAGCGCGGTCCTCGCTGCCGTCTTGATCGCGCTCGCCGTGATCGAAGCGCGCCGACGTCAGCAGTTGCTCGCTCACCTCTCGGATCGGCTGGAAGCGATGGTGACCGGGACCGCACGCATCACGGCGGCGCTCGGCCGCCGCAAGCTTCGTCCCGTGCTCACCGCGATCGTCGAGGAAGCGTCCCGTGTCGCCCGAGCCGAATATGCGGCGCTCGGATTCGTGAACGACGCCGGTCGCCCTTTCGACTCGTTCGTCTTTCACGGCATTTCTCCCGCGGAGGCAAAGGCGATCGGGCACTTTCCGCGTCCGGTGGGGGTCCTTGGGCAAATCATCGCGGAGGGACGCGGGCTCCGCGTCGCCGATGTTCGCAAGCATCCGAGCTTCCGCGGATTGCCGGAAGGTCATCCACCGATGGGTCCGTTTCTCGGAGTCCCCATCCGGCGCGATGGAAACGGCCGCGGTAACCTGTATGTCGCACGAGCTCCCGGAGCCCCACCCTTCAGCGAACGCGACGAGCATCTCGTCGAGCTCTTCGCCGCGCAAGCCGCAGCCTCGACGGAAAACGCTCGGCTCTACGAAGAGCTCGACGAGCAACGGACGCGCGCTCAGCTGCTATCCGACATCAGCTCACGGCTGGTCGACACGCTCGACTATCAGACCACGCTCAAGGACATCGCGAACGCGGTTTGCTCACCGAGCTTCGTCGATGTCTGCGCAATCGACATAAGCGACGACAGTGGTGAGCTGGTGAGCCGCACGGTGAGCGCGGCGGATCCGGCGTGGCGGCTCTTGTTGAACGAGCATGCGGATCATGACGCGAATCATGATCGGAAGGGTGGGCGGCCGCCGAACGATCCGGTCGTGCGTGCCCTGCTCGAGCGGCGTACCGTGCGCTTCGCCGTCGAAGCGGAGACGCGGGGCTCGAGCGAGCGCGATAGCGATGTGCTCTCGGAGATTCCGCTGAAATTCGGGGTTGCCATTCCGCTGGTCGGGCACAACCACCTGCTTGGCGTCATCACCTTCATGACGTTTGCCGACCATTCATTCGACGACTCCACCGTCGCGTTCGCAGAGGAGGTCGCGCGACGGGCGGCGCTGTCGATCGACAACGCTCTTTTGCACCAGCGCACTTGCCGCGCTGTAGAGTCTCGCAGTGACGTCCTGGCGATCGTATCGCACGATCTACGAAATCCACTCAACGCGGTCCGACTGACGGCCGACCTTCTGCGGCGCAACGGCGCCGCCGACGAGCGAAGGCGTGGCGAGCTCGCTGATCGCATCACGCGCGCGACCGACGTCATGCTGCGGCTCATCAGCGATCTCCTCGACGCGTCGAAGATCGAATCGGGAACACTGAGCGTCGAGCCCAAACCGGAGCCGATCGGCCCGATGTTCGCTGACGCGCTCGAGACCGTTCGCGAAGTTGGAGCAGCGAGATCCATCTCCATCCACGTCGACATCGACAACACGCTCTTCGTAATCTGCGATCGAACGCGCATCCTCCAGGTGCTGTCGAACCTCCTCAACAACGCACTGAAGTTCACGCCCGACGAAGGCTCGCTCACGATCTCCGCACACCGCACCGGCGCCGAGGTGCACGTCCGTGTTTCCGACACCGGACCCGGGATCGCGGAGGCAGAGCGCGAACGCGTCTTCGATCGATATTGGCAGGCCAGGCACACCAGGCGAGCCGGCGCAGGGCTCGGCCTGTTCATCGTCAGAGGGATCGTCGAGGCCCATGGTGGACGTGCATGGGTCGAAGCCGCTCCCGGTGGCGGCGCGTGTCTCTGTTTTTCGCTCCAAGCGAGAGCGTCGGAAGAGGAGCTAGAGCGGGCTGCCCCGTGAGATCGCTCTTCTTCTTCTCCACACGAATCGGGACACGACCGAGCTCCGCCGCTCGGCCCGACCACACGCGATCGCGGGATTACGAGTGGCAACGAGCGCTTAGTCCTCACCGTGATAAACGCCAAACCGTTATCCAATCATGATAAAATAAATCATGGCGATTCGCTTTGCGTGGGTGTTGGTGCTGAGCGGGTGCGGCGCTTTCGGTACGTCGAAGTTTACGCTCCCGCCGATCGACACCATCGTGCCGCTTCAGGTCCTCGGCTTCACGACCTACCAACACCCGGTGACCGGCAAGTTCTTCGCGCGCCAACTTCCCGCGGCCGGCGGATTGCCACCGTATTCCTGGACGCTCACCGCAGGCAGCTTGCCGACGGGACTGTCGCTCAGCGCCAATGGCGAGCTCACCGGTACGCCGACCGCGACCGGCAATTTCAAGTACACGCTCACCATCACCGATTCCAAAGGCGCCACCGCCAGCGGCGCTTACAGCGACACGACGATGAGCAGCGGCTCGATCGCGTTTTCGTTTCCGCCACTGCCGGTCTCGACGTTTGGCCAGAATGAAGACTTCGGATTCGAATTCTTCATTGAAGGTGGAGTGCCGCCGTATTCGTTCGATGTGACCGGGCTGCCCGCCGGCCTGAGCTTCGAACCCACGACCGGCACCCTCTATGGAAAGCCGACCGGCGCGGGCACGCTCAACCTGACGATCTCGGTCGTCGACTCGACCGGTGCGGTCGCCCAAGGCTCTCCGCAATCGGCCAGCTTCGAGATCGCGCCTCCGCGGCCAGCGGGCGGCGGCGGAGCCAACGGGATCGGCTGTCCATCCGCGTACGATGGCGACTATGCCGGCCTGTTCAACTACGAATATCAAACCGGGCAGCCGCCGAACGTCATCACGCAGACCGCGAGCGTGCGCGTGTCGGTGACGTTGCAATGCCTCGCGGCGGCGAACGGCTCGGTGGTCTTGAATGTCACGCACGCTGCGGCGAGCGATCCGTACTTTGGCTGCACCCTCGGCGGTTGCACGCCAATGGGAGGTTCGGTCGCGACGCTGCCGAGCACTCTGCCTACGTTCTCTTCCGCGGCGGGACAAGGCATCGAGATTCTATTTGCCAACGGCGCATCGCTCGGCACCAGCAACCAGGCAGGCGATCTCTCCGTCAGCAATAGCAACGGCGACATCATCTCGAACAGCTTGATGCCCAGCGATCCGATGGGCACCTGGGTGGCCGCCAGCACCGCTGCCGGCGGCGCCGTCTTTCCGAACGCGGCGACGCCGGCCACCAGCTTCAAGAGCTGGAGCCTCACGCGGCAGTGAATCACGCTCGCCGAAAGGGATTTGTTCTTCTCTCTTGTGTAGAGTAAATCCCTTACGGAGCATGGCGAACAATTCGAATCGCTTCACCAGCGTGAAAGTCTTCTCAGCCACGACGCCTGACAGGCGAGCCGCTCTCGGTGAAGAGATCACGAGATGGTTGTCAGAGCATCCGGCGGTGGACGTCGTCGACAGGGTCGTCACGCAGTCGAGCGATGACGCGTTTCACTGCCTCGCGATCACGCTCTTCTACAACGTGAAGCAAACCTAATGCTGCTACTGGGTGGCTTCCTCACGCGTCGCGTTCGTACCGCTGAGCGCCCAGAAGTCCGGCGTCGATCGCCCTCCGCATCAGCTCGACGATCGAGTGGACGCCGAGCTTCTTCAGAATCCGCGTACGATGTGTCTCGACCGTCTTGCGGCTGATACAGAGCGCGCGTCCGATGACCCTGTTGTTGTGGCCGTCGAGCAGAAACTTCAAGATCTCGCGCTCGCGTGGCGTTAGTGCCGCGAACGGCGTGTCGGCGGCGGAGGAGGGCAGTGGATCGTGGGCGATGGCAAGCCGAGCCGATACGCTTGCCAGAACAAACGCGCGCGCGTCCCCATCAATCGAGCGTAGAACTCCCACGATCGTCTGAATCGCCTCTTCCAATGGATCATCCGTTCGAGCATCCAGCCGGTTCAGATTGTCCAAGGCTCCTCCCGTCGCACTTCACAGGGTGTGTATGCATCGGCCGAGCGAAGACAATCGCAGCCAACCAGGTTGGCGCCGTTGCGTTGTCCAGCCGTCATCCTTGCATTAGGAGCGCCCGGAATTAGATCGTCCAACGCGGGGGCCGAGCAATGGACCATAGCGAGATTGAAACGAAGCTTGAGGGCATCAACACGACATTGACCATCCGCCAGATTGCGCCAGCTGTCGTGTTGCTCAAGATCAGCGGCAGCGACTACGGGGAGCTCGGCACGGCTCCCTTTCATGTGCTCGAAAAAGTCCTTCGCGAAGGTCCTTTCTCACTGTTCATCGACGCGCGCGCGACCAAGGGCGCATCCGTCGACGTCAGCAACGTCTGGGCGCAGTGGCTGCGCAAGCATCGCGACGATCTCGTGCGCATCCACATGCTCACCGCCTCGCGTTACGTGCAGTTGACGGCCGATTTCGTGCGTCGCTTCGCCGATCTCGGCGATGCGATGTTGATCTACACCGATCCACGGGTGTTCGACGAGACGCTCGAGGGCGCGGCCCACCGACGGAAAGAGATTCCTTAGAACTGTCTCCGAGCACCAGGTCGAGGCCGACGGCGGATGCTCAGCCGATCGCGCGCGGAGGCGACAGCCACCGGCGCGATCAGAGGATGGACGACACGTGACGGCGTGCGGCACAGCGAGACGTTGAGCGTGAGAGAAGTGAGCGAACTCGGGCAGAACAACGCAGGCTGGCCGAGGCTGGTAGACCCGGCTCGCCACCCCGCTCACGAGCCGAGCGCGCACGCCCGCTTGACCGCGCATCCGTTATGACGGATATGTAGAGACGTGAGCAGAGCACGACGCGGCAAGGCCGCCGCGACGACCAAGGATGCCGCCGGCGATCTCACGCCGGTGGTTGGAGAGAATCTGCGGCGCCTGCGCACGCAGCGCGGCTTGTCGCTCGAGAAGCTGGCGCAGCAGTCGGGCGTCAGCCGCGCCATGCTCGGGCAGATCGAGCTCGGCCAGTCGGCGCCGACGATCAACGTGCTATGGAAGATCGCCAGCGGCCTCGGCGTCACCTTCTCGGCGCTGATCACCGCGCAGACGCGCTCGGGCCCGCTCGTCCTGCGGGCGCAGGACGCACGCCTGCTCACGTCGAGCGATCGCAAGTTCAGCTCGCGCGCGCTCTTCCCGGTCAACGAGCCGCGCCGCGTGGAGTTCTACGAGCTGCGCCTCTCCGCCGGCGGCATCGAGCACGCGGCGGCGCACGCCGCCGGCACCGTCGAGAACCTGGTCGTTGCCGAAGGCGCCGTCGAGATCGAGGTCGAAGGCCATCGCCACGCGCTCGACGCCGGCGACGCCATCATGTTCGAAGCCGGCGCGCCGCACGTCTATCGCAACCGCGGCCGCGGCGAAGCGATCATGTACCTCGTGATGACCTACGCCGACACCGTCGGCTGATCTTCCGCTACGTCGCGCCGCGGCTTGACGCCATCCGTTCAAACGGATACAGATCGCCGAATGCGGCCCGTACCGTCGAGCATACGCGCTACCCCTCGCGGGGCGGCGTCCGTTATAGTGGAGGCGGCGCTGGTGGCGCTCCTCTGCTGCTCGACCGCCGCACGCGCCGACCCGCCCAACGCGAGCGCGCCCAACGCGAGCGCGCCCAGCGCGAGCGCGCCGAACGCGAGCGCGCCCAACGCGAGCGCCCCGCGAGCCGCGGATCTCGAGCAGCGCCTCGCCGCGCAAGAAGCCCGCCTCCGCGAGCAAGAAGCCCGATTGCGCGACCAAGAGGCCCGCCTGCGCGATCAAGAGAACCGACTACAGCAACAAGAAGCCCGCCTCCGCGCCACCCCCACGCGCGATCCGCTCTTCGGCTTCGGCAGCGAAGGCTTCTACCTCGGCGGCAAAGACGTCTTCCAGGTCCGCCTCCGCGGCATCCTCCAGACCGACGCGCGCGCCTACTTCTCCACCGGCACCACCGCCATCCCCGATCAATTCATCATCCGCCGCGCCCGCCCCATCGTCGAAGGCACTGTCGCCAACGTCCTCGACTTCCGTCTCGTCCCGGACTTCGGCCAGGGCAACGCGCTCCTCTACGACGCCTACGTCAACATCCGCATCCTGCGCTCCATCGCCCTCCGCGTCGGCAAGTTCAAGTCGCCGTTCGGTCTCGAGCGCCTGCAGAACGACGCGTACCTACCGTTCGCCGAGCGCGGCCTGCCCTCCAATCTCGTGCCCGATCGCGACATCGGCGCCGTCCTGCACGGCGACGTCGCCGGCGGCACCTTCCTCTACGAGCTCGGCATCTTCGACGGTGCCCTCGACAACAACGGCGCCAACCAGGACGGCGACACCAACGACGGCAAGGACCTCGTGATGCGCCTCTTCGGCCATCCGCTGCGCGTCTTGCGCTCGCCGCTGGTGCGCGATCTCGGCCTCGGCGTCGCCGCCAGCTGGGGCAAGCAGCACGGCACGGCGTCGCTCCCCGGCGTCGGCCCCTACAAGACGACCGGCCAGAACACCTTCTTCGCCTACCTGTTCGACCAGACGGCGCTGCGCCCGACCGTCATCGCCATCGGCGATCACTATCGCTTCTCGCCGCAGCTCTACTGGTACGTCGGCCCCGCCGGCCTCGTCGCCGAGTACGTCTATGACGCCGTCACCGTCAGCAACAGCCTGGCCGGCGCGCAGCCGCGCGTGACGCTCGCGCATCAGGCGTGGCAGACCGAGGTGCAGCTCGTCGTCACCGGCGAGCACGCCGGCTACAACGGCGTCATCCCGCGCCATCCGTTCAACCCGTGGAAGCGGTGCTTCGGTGCCCTCGAGCTCGTCGGGCGCGTCGGCCAGCTGTTCATCGATCCGAAGAGCTTCCCCATGTTCGCCGATCCGAAGAAGTCGGCGAGCTACGCGCTGGAGTGGGGCGCCGGCTTCAACTGGTACCTGATCGCGATCTTCAAGATCGCCGTCGACTTCGAGCGCACCACGTTCCACGGCGGTGGCGGCAACCTCACCGGCGACCGCCGTCCCGAGAACGCGCTCTTCGCGCGCGTACAGCTCTCGTTCTGACGTCGACCCCGCGCGCGACGCTAGGCGCGGACGAGCGACTCGAGGTGCCCGATCCCGGCACGCTCGGCGCCCTCGCGCGTGAAGACGTCGCCGCTGCGCGTGAGCAGCGCGTCGGCGATCACGCGTCCCACGTCGCCCACGTCCTGCGCGCCGGGCAGCGCGCGCGAGTCGGGCCCGCCGCCGAGCGCGTGGTTGCCGAAGTCGGTGGCGACGACGCCGGGCAGCACCGTGATGACGCGGATCTTGGGGAACTTCTCCTTCAGCTCGGCGCGCAGCGTGTCGGTCAGCGAGTTGAGCGCCGCCTTGCTCGCGCTGTAGGCCGAGCGGATCGGCGCGAACGGCGCGCGGCTCAGCATCGACGACACGTTGGCGATGGTGCCGTCACCGCGCGCTTGCAGATGCGGCAACACCGCCTGCATGCCGTAGAGCGCCGACTTGACGTTGTCGCGCACCATCGCGTCGACATCCTCGTCGGTGAGCGCGGCCAGCGGCCGCGAGATGCCGCGCCCGGCGTTGTTGACCCACACGTCGATGCGTCCGGCCTTCGCGAGCGCCGTGTCGCGCAGCCGCTCGACCTCGGCGCGCACCGTCACGTCGGTCGGCACCGCGACGGCGTCGCCGCCGATACGCGCCGTCAGCGCCTCGAGCTTCTCTTTGGTACGCGCGGCCGCGACCACGCGCCCGCCGCGCCGCGCGATCTCCTCGGCCAGCGCCGCGCCGATGCCCTCCGATGCGCCGGTGATGACCACGACCTTGCCGTCGTAACGTTGCATGGCGCAATTGTGCCCCAATGGTAGATTCGGCGCATGCGCATCGTTTGCGCCGTCGCGCTCGTGGTCGCCGCGCTCGCGGCGCTCGCCGTCGGCTGCAACAAGAAGCATCCGGTCTTTCCCACCTGCGGCGACAACGTCAGCAACGGCGACGAGACCGACGTCGACTGCGGCGGCCTGCTCTGCACGCCGTGCAACGCCGGCAAGCGCTGCCTCGTCGACAAAGACTGCCGCAGCCTCGTCTGCACCGCCGGCGTGTGCGCCGCGGCCTCGTGCTCCGACGGCATCCTGAACGGCAGCGAGAGCGACATCGACTGCGGCGGCCCCGACTGCCGCCCAGACGCCGGCATGCTCTGCGCCGACGGCCGCTACTGCGCCGGCGACAACGACTGCATCTCCAACGTGTGCAACGGCGGCACCTGCCAGATGCCGAGCTGCGGCGACGGCATCCAGAACGGCGACGAGGTCGGCATCGACTGCGGCGGCTCCTGCCCGCCCTGCGACGCCGGCGTCACGCTGCCGGCCGACCTCACGCCACCGACGGACTGAGCGGAATGAATCAAGCGTTCATTAATTACTGGTTGGCCGCCGCGCGCCGCCGCGCCGCCACCGCCGCGCGCCGATAGAGCCGCGTGTAGTAATCGGTGACCATGCGGTCCGACGAGAACTGCTGCACCCCGATGGCGATCGACTCGCGCATCATCCGCCGCCAGCGCTCCCAGTTCCCGTAGTACGTCGGCACGATCTCGTCCTCGACCAGCGCATACAGCGCCGCCGCGTCGCGCACGTCATCGCTGTCGCCGTCGAGCAGCCGCTCGCCGATCGCCCAGCCGTTGACGCCGTGGTCGCACGCCTCCGGCCACCAGCCGTCGAGGATCGAGCAGTTGAGCACGCCGTTCATCGCCGCCTTCATGCCCGACGTGCCGCACGCCTCCAGCGGCCGCCGCGGCGTGTTCAGCCACACGTCGACGCCGCGCGTGAGCACGCGCCCGAGCTGCAGATCGTAGTTGGGCACGAACACGACGCTGCGCGGATACTTCTTCGACAGCGTCACCATCTCGCGCACCAGCTCCTGCCCGCCGAGGTCGCGCGGATGCGCCTTGCCGCTGTACACCAGCTGCAGCCGCCCCGACTCGAGCAGCGGCGCGATGCGCGCCTCGTCGTGGAACAAGAGCGTCGCCCGCTTGTACCCGGTCGCGCGCCGCGCGAAGCCGACGATCATCATCTCGTGATCGAGCGTCACGCCGGTCCGCTTCGCGACCTCGGCCACGAGCTCGCGCTTGACCATCGCGCGCGCCTCGTCGAGCGCCTGGTCGCCGCCTGCCGCGATCGCCGCCGCCACGCGCGCGTCCTGCCACACGCGATGATCGACGCCGTTGGTCACCGCCACGATCGGCGCCGCGTCGTCGACGTGCCGCCACATCTTGCGCGCCGTGTCGCCGTGCAGCTCGGCCACCGCGTTCGCGTTGCGCGAGAGGCGCAGCGCCGCGACGGTCATGTTGAACGGATCGCCGCCGAGCCGCACCATCTGCGCGTGCGTCAGCCCGCCGGTGGCGCCGAGCCGCCGCAGCCGCTCGTGGTCATGCTCCTCGTTGCCCGCGTCGATCGGCGTGTGCGTGGTGAACACGATCTTCTCGCGCGTCGCCGCCCACGCCGCCGCAACGTCGAGCCCACGCGCGCGCGCCTGCGCGATGAGCTCCAGCCCCGCGAACACCGCGTGCCCTTCGTTGAAGTGGTAGACGTCGACCTCGATGCCGAGCGCCTGCAGCGCACGCACGCCGCCGACGCCGAGGACGATCTCCTGCGCTACGCGGTCGTCCTTGCCGCCGCCGTACAGCCGCCGGTTGATCCAGCGATCGTGCTCGACGATCGGCTCGAGCAGATAGAGCGGCGCCGCGCCCAAGCCCTCGACGCGCCAGATCCACAGCGGTACCTCGCGCCCCCCGATAATCACGGTGACGATCGGCTCTTCTTTGACCAGGTGCGCGCGATCGATGGTGCGCGGCGTCGGGAGATCGATCGTCTCTCCGGCTGGCCCGATCCCCTGGGTCGTGTATCCTTCTTCCCAGAGGATGCCGACGCCGACGACGGGGAGCGACAGCGCGTGCGCCGATCGCATGAAGTCGCCGGCGAGGACGCCGAGGCCGCCCGAGTAGATCGGCAGCCGCTCGTCCAGTCCATACTCCATGCAGAAGTAGGCAACCGCCGGACGCTCGCCGATCGAGGGAACCTGGGGACCTTCGTAACTCATACCTGAGTTACTACCACGCTCCGACGGAGAAGTCAAGTCGCTGGCGCCGTAGTCGATGCGCATGGTATCGACCCGACATGACTAGCAGCGATCGGGCCATCTCCCATTTCGAAGCGCATCGTGACGCGTACCTCGATGATCTCAAGGCGCTCGTGCGCATCCCGAGCGTGTCTTTCGAGGGCTTCGATCCGGCGCAGGTGCGCCGCTCGGGCGAAGCCACGGCGAAGCTTTTGCGCGAGCGCGGCTTCGACAATGTGCAATTGCTGGAGCTGCCCGGCGCGCACCCGTACGTGTTCGGCGAGATCCTGAAGACGCCGGGCGCGCCTACGATCCTCCTGTACGCGCACCACGACGTGCAGCCGGCGGGCGACGCGGCGGCGTGGAAGTCGCCGCCGTTCGAGCCGACCGAGCGCGACGGCCGCCTGTTCGCGCGCGGCGCCGCCGACGACAAGGCGGGCGTGGTCGTGCACTCGAGCGCCGTCGACGCCTGGCTCGAGACCGCCGGCTCGCTGCCGCTCAACGTCAAGATCGTCGTCGAGGGCGAAGAGGAGATCGGCTCCGGCCACCTCACGGAGTTTCTGCGCACGCACAAGAAGCTCCTCGGCGCCGACGCCATCGTCCTCACCGACACCGGCAACTTCGAGACCGGCCTGCCGTCGATCACCACCGCGCTGCGCGGCCTCGTCGCCGTCGACGTCGAAGTGCGCGCGCTCAAGCAGTCGCTGCACTCGGGCATGTGGGGCGGGCCGGTTCCCGATCCGACGCTCGCGCTCTGCAAGATGCTGGCGTCGCTGGTCAACGACGACGGCTCGGTGAACCTGCCCGGCATCCAGGACAAGATCCGTCCGCTCACCGACGCCGAGCAGAAGGACATCGCCGCGCTGCCGACGGACGATCAGAAGTTCCGCGAGCAGGCGGGCCTGCTGCCGTCGGTGCAGCTGCTCGGCGGCGCGCATCCGTGGCAGGTCAACTGGCGTCAGCCGTCGGTGGCGGTGAACGCGTTCGCCGCGTCGAACCGCAAGGACGCGCGCAACATCATCAACGAGAGCGCCTGGGCG
>Ga0070679_100001949_pt1 | contig 18538 bp, 13 predicted proteins | sample KBSC63BmetaG_FD_65652 | JGI IMG/M metagenome (GOLD analysis project Ga0070679, IMG submission 65652) | Corn rhizosphere microbial communities from Kellogg Biological Station, Michigan, USA - KBS C6-3B metaG | ecosystem: Host-associated > Plants > Roots > Rhizosphere | place: USA: Michigan... | reverse complement strand
ACGCCGATGACGATCGAGATCGCGAACACCGACCACATGCGCGAGCCGATGATGAGCGCCGCCGCCGGTGGGATCACGGTGAACGCGAACACCGGCAGGGCGCCGATGGCGCGCGTCGACACCGAGATGGCGACGGCGAACGTCACGAACAAAACCAGCGACCACAGCTTGGTGCGCAGACCGAGCGTGCGCGCCATCTCCGGGTCGAACGCGGTGAACACGAACTCCTTGCCGAACAGGCCGTGCACCACCGCGACCACGATCGCCGCCGCCGACATGATGTAGAGCTGCTCGGGCGGGACCGCGACGGCGTTGCCGTACAAGAGATCGTTGACCTCGTGCGCCTCCTGCGTGACGCGCGGCGAGTTCAAGATCATGATCACGCACGCCGCGGCGACGAGGTAGACGATGCCGATGACGCTCTCGCCCGACAGCCGCCGGTTGCCGAGGTTGCCCGAGAAGATCTGCGCCACGACGGCGGCGAGCAGGATCGCCCACGGCACCGGGTGCAGATAGAGGGGCGCGTGGTGCGGATCGACGCCCACGATCGAGCAGAGCATGAACGCCATCGCCACGCCCACGCCCGACGCCTGCGACATCGCCGCCGACACGAAGACGATGCGCTTCAAGACGATGTAGACGCCGACGAAGGAGCAGAGCGCGGCGGCGATGATGGCGACCGCCAGCGGATCGCGCCACAAAAACCAGGATTCCCAAAACCCTGGTACGTCGCTAGGGCTCACAGACGCTCGCTCACTTGTCGTGCTCCACGAAGATGACGCTGTGCTCGTCGAAGGAGCGCACGGCGATGGGCCGGTCGTAGATCTTGGTCAGCCGCTCCGACGTGAGCAGCTCCGCGCGCGAACCGACCGCCACCGGATGCTCGATCCCGGCGACCACCACCAGCTGCTCGACGTGATCGGCGACGGCGCCGAGCTGATGCGAGATGAGCACGATGGCAATGCCGCGCGTGGCGAACGAGCGCAGGAGCATCAACATCGAATGCTCCGACGGCAAATCGAGCCCGGTCGTCGGCTCGTCGAGCACCAGGATCTCCGGCTCGCACGCGAGCGCGCGCGCCACCAGCACGCGCTGCCGCTGTCCGCCCGACAGCGCGTGGAACGGCCGCGGCGACAGCTCCGTCGCGCCCACGTCCGCCAGCGCCGCGCGCGTGCGCTCGATGTCCTGCTTGCCCGGGCGCCGCCCCGGCTTCGTCAGGCCGTAGCGCCCCATGAGCGCCACTTCGTACGCGGTCAGCGGAAAGCTGACATCGACCGACGCGCGCTGCGGCACGTAGCCGAAGCGCGGCCGCCGTCCGCTCGGGAACTTGATGGTGCCGCGCACCGGCGGCAACAGGTCGAGCATGGTGCGCACCAGCGTCGTCTTGCCGCTGCCGTTCGGCCCCACGATGCCGATGGCCGCGCCCTTGTCGATCGTCATCTGCACCGGCGGCAGCACGGGCACGCCGTGATACCCGACTTCCACGCCCGCCAGCTCGACGAGGCTCACGCGTTCTTCGCTTCCACCAACGTTTTGAAGCGCGCCATCGATTGGTGCGTCTCTCCGTCGAGCTTCGAGAAGATGGGGCCCGTGATCAGCCGGGCCCCGATGCCGGAAAAGCATTCGCGCGACGTGACGCGCGTGGTGCCCGGTTTATTCACAAGAAAAGAATATGAATGATCCCCGTGCACTCCGAGCCGTCCGCCGACCCAGCGCACGAGCTCGCCCGGGCGGTACTCTTCGATCTTCACCTCGACCGGGAAGGTCGCCGGCCCGGCCGCGAAGTGCAGCATCAGCCGGCCGCCCGCGCGCAGCTCGCCGTGCACGCGCCCGAGCATGGGGAACCAGCGCGTCCACGTCGTCAGGTCCGAGAAGACGCGCCAGCAATCATCGGGAGTGCCTTCCACATCGATCGCGTGCTGCACGGTCGGCATCGGCGCGCACTCTACCGCAAGGAAGATTCCGTGACTATACTCGCTCCTTCCGATGGCGAAGAAGCCGAAACCTGCGGCGCCGCGTGACGCCGAGGTCGTCGAAGGCGAGCTCGTCGACAACGACGATGCCGAGCCGGGCGACGGCGAGCCCGGCGAGCCCGATCCCTCCGCGCTCGCCGACGAGGACGTGCCGAGCGACGATGCCCTGCCCCCCGTCGGCGACAGCGACGACGACGACCACCACGAGCCGGACGAGCATGCGCTCGTGCCCGAGCCGCGCGCCAGCCGGTCGCTGGCGCGGCTCGATCCGCTCCAGCTCTACATCCAGGACATCCGCCGCTATCCGCTGCTCTCGCGCGAGGACGAGCACGCGCTCGCCAAGAAGTTCGTCGAGACCGGCGATGTCGAGGCCGCCCGACGCCTGGTGACGGCGAACCTGCGCCTGGTCGTGAAAATTGCGCACGAGTACCGGCGCGCGCACCGCAACCTGCTCGATCTCATCCAGGAAGGCAACGTCGGCCTGGTGCAGGCGGTGAAGAAGTACGATCCGTACCGCGGCGTGAAGCTGTCGTCGTACGCGGCGTGGTGGATCCGCGCCTACATGCTCAAGTTCATCCTCAACAACTGGCGCCTGGTGAAGATCGGAACCACGCAGGCGCAGCGCAAGCTCTTCTTCAACCTCAAGAAGGAGAAGGACAAGCTCGAGCAGATGGGCTTCGACACGTCGTCCAAGGCGCTCGCCGAGGCGCTCAACGTGCCCGAGCGCGAAGTGATCGACATGGAGAAGCGGCTCGGCCAGGGCGAGATGTCGCTCGACGCGCCGCTCTCCAAGGACGACGAAGGCGGCCGCTCGCACCTCGACATGCTCGAGTCCTCGGGCGACACGCGCCCCGACGTGCGCGCCGAGGGCGACGAGTTTCGCGTGCTCTTGCGCGAGAAGCTCGAGAAGTTCGCGCAGACGCTGCACGGGCGCGAGCTCGAGATCTTCCGCGAGCGCCTGCTCACCGACGAGCCGAAGACGCTGCAAGAGATCGGCGAGAGTTACGGGATCTCGCGCGAGCGCGCGCGCCAGCTCGAGAAGCGGCTGACCGACAAGCTCAAGAAGTACCTGCAGGCGGAGCTCGGCGACGCCGTGCAGATCGCCATGGGCCTCGAAGAATGAGCACGCGCGCGCAGCCGAGGGGTAGTCGCGCCCGGGAGGCGAGTGCAGCGAGCCGACCTGGCGCGCCGAGGCGGAGCGTGCGTGCGGTGCAAGAATGAGTGACGAGGAAGAACCGCTCGCGCCGGCGAAGGAGCCGGCCGACAAGCCGGGCACGCTCTACGTCGTGTCGACGCCGATCGGCAACCTCGACGACATGACCCTGCGCGCCATCAAGGTGCTCAAGGAAGTGCCGGTCATCGCCGCCGAGGACACGCGCGCCGCCGGCAACCTCCTGCGCCACTTCGAGATCGCGCGCCCGACGATGGTCAGCTTCTTCGAGGGCAACGAAGCCGCGCGCACCGAGCACCTGATGGCGCGCCTGCGCGGCGGCGACGACGTGGCCGTCATCTCCGAGGCGGGCACGCCCGGCGTCTCCGATCCGGGCGCGCGCCTCGTCGCCGCCGCGGTCGCCGCCGCCATTCGCGTCGTGCCCATCCCCGGCGCCTCGGCCGCGCTCGCCGCGCTCGTCGCGTCGGGGCTGCCGTCGGACGAGTTCTACTTCGTCGGCTTCCCGGCGCGCGACGGCGGGCCGCGGCTGCAAGCGTTCGCGCGGCTGCGCAACATCGAGGCCACGCTCGTGTTCTACGAAGCGCCCGGTCGCGTCGCCGCCACGCTGCACGATCTGGCCGCCGTCTTCGGCGACGAGCGCCGCGCCGTCGTCGCGCGCGAGCTGACCAAGGTTCACGAAGAGCTGGTGCGCGGCACGCTCAAGGAGCTCACCGCCCGCTTCGACGACGCCGCGCCGCGCGGCGAGGTGACCATCCTCGTCGAAGGCGCCGCCGCCGGCGCCGTCGCCGAGCCGGCCGTCGACGTCGAAGCCGAGGTCAAGCGCCGCCTCGCCGACGGCGAGACGCCGAAAGAGATCGCCGCCGCGCTCGCGCTGACGAGCGGCAAGCCCAAGCGGCAGATCTATCAGCTCGCCGTCGCTCTGAAGCCGCGCGAGTAGAACGGGCCGGCTGGGTCGCGGAGGTAGTGAGGCGCCATCCCGGCGTCGGAAAACGGCGCAGTCCGCCCGCCTTCGCGGGCGGTGCGCCTCCATCGGGCTCGCCTATGTCGCGCTGCGCGCGACGCGAGCCCTCTACGCCGCCGTGATGGCGCCTCACTACCTCCGCTCATGCGCCTGGTTCCACCGTCCATCGAACCGGCCGTTGCGCTTGTTCGTAGGACCAGGCGCCGAGCGGAGGTAGTAAGGGTCGCTGACGGCGGCGTAGAGGGCGCGGTCGCGTGTAGCGCGACTGTATAGCGCCCGATGGAGGCGCACCGCCCGCGGAGGCGGGCGGACTGCGCCGTTTTCCGACGCCGACAGCGACCCTTACTACCTCCGCGACCCAGCCGGCCCGTCTACCTAACTAGAACTGGATCTGCCCCCACACCGTGAAGTTGTAGGTGTCCATGTTGTCGACGCGATAGCGCCGCCCGATCTGGTCGATGGTCGCGCGATACGCCGGGTTGTACTCGCCCGCGCTCATCACGCGTCCGCCCGCCGTCGACGGCACGCCGATGTCCTCGCCGGTGATGTCGTGCGCCTCGTCGTGCGTGTACTCGAACGAGGTCTTGAAGCGCGCGTGCTGCCCGACCTGCACGCCGATGCCGATGTCGGCGCCGAGCGACGCGTAGTTCTGGATCGTCGTGATGCCGGTGAACGGCATGTTCTGATACGCGTTCGTCGTCAGCGCAGCGTTGCACGCCGGGTTGGTCCCGCCTTGCGTCGCTGCGTCGCACGCAAGCGGCGTCGACGAGGCGAACAGCTCCCACGCCTCGGAGTAACCCTTGCCCGCGAAGTGCCCCTCGAGCCGCCCGCGCACGTCGATGAAGATCTTGTGCCCGTCCTTGGGCCGCTCGAACGGCACCAGCTCGGCGCCGAAGATGGTGCCGCCCTGCTGCATCGGATTCTTCAGCGACTGCGACGGCCCGTAGTCCTTGAACAGCGAGTCGCTGCGCGGGATCGGATACATGTACCAGAACGCCATGTACGGCTCGACGAAGCGCCAGCGATGCGAGATCGCCGTGCGCGCCACCAGCCGGTGCACACCCTCGGAGACCGCGTGGTTGGCGTTCGGCCGCGCGCGATCGTAGGCCATGATGTTGCCGATCGAGATCTGCGGCTCGAAGGCGAGGATCCACGTCGGCTTGGTGTCGTCGCGATGCTGCGCCACCGGCGCCCACGTCAGCCCGAAGTTGAACGTGTCGAAGTCGTCGAGCCCGCTGCCGGCGCCCGCGCCGCGCGCCGCGCCGAGAAAGACGAGCGTGCCCATCGGCGGCGCGCCGATGATCCCGTCGCGGATCGTCGACGAGTTCATCGCGTTCACGCAATCCGGCATCGGGTCGGGCGTGAAGCGGCAGGCCGCGCCCGCCGACTGGTCGTACGAGTAGCGCTCCTGCTCGTTCAGGTAGATCGGCAGCTCCACGTGCAGCATCAGATCTTGAAACAGCCCCACCTCGGCGCGCAGCGACAGCACGTCGCGCGTCTGCGCGTACGTCAGATCGCGCAGCACGGCGATCGCCGTCTGCGACGACGACAGCCCTTCGAGCTCGCGCTTGATCTGCCCGCGCTTCTCGCTGTGCACGTAGCCGACGCGGAAGCGCACGTCGAACGGGTTGTCCTCGTCGAACGCGCTGGCCACGTCGGTGACGTCGGCCGCGCGCGCCAAGCGCGGCGTCGCGGCGGTTGCGGCCACGACGAGCAACACTGCCCACGCACGCCGCATGGCTGCACCGTACCGACGCCCACGCGCGTGGTCAAGTTTGGGGCCCGTCCGGTCCGGCTCCGACATGTATGTCCAAGTATCGCGTTCTCCTGAAAAAACCTGCGTGCCCGCGGTGCCCCGATCCCCGGATCGGGGAGGGCGGCCCCACCCTACGAGCGACTGTAAAATTGTAACCGTCTGCAAGGTGAGGGGCCTCACGCTTGGTACAGGACTCGCAAAGCCGGCCCATTGAAGGAAGAGGGGGCCATGCTCTTCTCAGCCGTAGCCAGCACGACGTCGCCGATTCAATTCGGCCCGTACCTGCTCACCGAGTGTGTGGGGCAGGGCGGCATGGCCGTCGTCTACAAGGCGACTCGCCACGGACCGAGCGGATTCACCAAGACCGTGGTGGTCAAGGCGATGCTGCCGGCGCTCACCTCGCAGCGCGAGTTCGTGGCCATGTTCTCCGGCGAAGCGCGCTTGATGGCGCAGCTCTCCCATCCCAACGTCGTGCAGGTGCACGACTTCGGCGTCGTCGACGGCATTCCGTACCTGGCGATGGAGTACCTGCCGGGGCGAAACCTCTCGCAGCTGCGCACGGCGATCGCGGCGCGCGGACAGCGCATGCCGGTCGGCTGCGCGCTCGCGATCGCGCGCGACATGTGCCACGGGCTCGGCTACGCGCACGAGTTCACCGACGCCGAGGGCAAGCGCAGCCAGATCATCCACCGCGACGTGTCGCCGTCGAACATCATGGTCTGCCGCGACGGCATGGTGAAGCTGCTCGACTTCGGCGTGGCCAAGATCGTCGGCGAGTTCGACTACGACGTCACGCAGTCGTTCAAGGGCAAGTACGCGTACATGGCGCCGGAGCAGGTGAACCATCAGCCGATCGACCGGCGCGTCGACGTGTTCGCGGCGGGCACCGTCTTGCACGAGCTGCTCACCGGCAAGCGGCTGTTCGCGGCGCAGACGGAGCTGGAGACGCTGCAGCGCGTGTCGGCGGCGCAGGTGATCGCGCCGTCGGTGGACAACCGCGAGGTGCCGCGCGCGCTCGACGCCATCGTGAAGAAGGCGCTGGCGCGCGATCCAAAGGATCGCTACGCGTCGGGCGCGCAGATGGCCGAGGCGCTCGAGTCGCTCGACGCGCTGGCGTGGCCGCGACGCCGGCTGGCGGCGTTCGTGGCCGAGCTGTTCGCCAACGACTGGATGGTGGTGTGCGACGTCTGCGGCAAGCAGGTGCTGCCGGGCGAAGAGTGCAGCGAGTGCGGGACCGCGGCGCCGGAGACGGAGGCGCCGGTGGCGCTCGATCCCGACGCCGAGGCGCGCGCGGTGTCGGCGCGGCAGGCGCTCAAGCCGCTGCTCGATCACACCGATCGTAACGAGGTCGCGAGCGACTCGGGCGCGCTGCCGGCGCTGCCCGCGGGCGCCTCGGAGCCGTTGCCGCTGCCGCCGCCGCCGATCGTCTCGCGCAAGGCGCAGAAGCCGAAGCTGTCGCTCGTCAAGATGCCCTTGCCGCCGGCGTTGGCGCCGGGGCCGCAAGACAAGACCGAGGAGACGGCGTCGCCGCCGGTGCACGTGCCCGAGGATCGCGACTCGGCGGCGGTGTCGGGGCTGATCGACGTGGCCGACATCGAGCCGAAGCTGGAGCCGGCGACACTGCCGCCGCCGGGGCCGCCGCGGCTGTTCGTGGTGCCGCCGCTGGAGCCGACGCCGCTGCCGCCGCCGTCGCCGTTCTCGACGCCGCGGCCGGCGGGGCCGCAGCCGCTGTTCGTGGTGACGACGGAGCCGCCGACGAAGCGGCTGCGGCGCGGGCCGCGCATGATCTGGTACACGACGCTGGCGGCGGCGATCGGGCTCGGCGCGCTGGCCGCGGCGCTGGTGACGACGCATCCGGCGCCGCCGGTGGAGGCGCCGGCGAGCGCGAGCGCGCCGATCGCCGCGCCGGCCGTGACGCCTGCGCCGAGCGCGCCCGAGGCGAAGGCGCCGGTCGCGAAAGAGGCGACGGCGGTCGTGGCGGCGCCCGCCGTGAAGACGCCGATCGCCAAGCCGCCGGTCGTCGCCAAGCCGCCGGTCGTCGCCAAGCCGCCGGTCGTCGCCAAGCCGCCTGCCGTGCACACGCCGCCGCGCCGTCACGTCGCCGCCCCGCACGCTCGCACGCACGAGGCGGCCGTCGACTCGTCCGCGCCCGCGGAGCCCGAGCGCACCGTCAAGGAAGGGCGCATCGTCGATCCCTTCGCGGGGATGAAGTAACCATGCGCGCCCAGGCGATCCTGCGCCCGCTCTGCGCGCTCATCATCGCCGTCGCCGTCGTTGCCCCGGCCGCGCCGGCGCACGCCGCCGACAAGCGCGTCGCCGCCGCGCACTTCCAGAAGGGCCGCGTGCTCTTCGATCAGGGCGCCTGGTCCGCCGCGCTCGAGGAGTTCTCCGCCGGCTACGACGCCTTTCCGCTGCCCGGCTTCCTCGTGAACATCGGCCAGTGCCAGCGCAAGCTCGATCGCCTCGACGACGCCTCCGCCTCGTTCCAGCGCTTCCTCGACTCCGACGTCAGCGATCCGAAGCTGCGCTCCGAGGTACAGGACGCGCTCGCCGAGATCTCGGCGGAGCGCGATCGCCGGCTCGCCGCCGACCTCGACGCGCGCCGCCAACGCGACGCCGCCGAGGCCGCGCATCCACTCGAGGAGCCGCCGCACCGCCTCGCCGCCGCTTCGCCGCCGGCGCCGATTCCCGCCGTCGCCGCGGCGATGCCGTCGGCCGCGCCCGTGGCCACCGTCGAGCAGCATCCGCAGAAGAGCAGGAAGTGGGTGTGGGCGGTGGTCAGCGTGCTCGCCGTCGGCGCCGCCGCCACCGCCATCACCGTCGGCGTGGTCGAGACCCAGCCGCAGCCGGCGCGTCCCGGCTCGCTCGGGCTGGTGGACGGTCGTCGATGACGTCGCGCGCCCTCGTCGTCGCGGCGCTTCTCGCCGCCGGCTGCCGCGCGGCGCCGACCACCGTGCGCGTCACGCTCACCGCCGCGTCCGGCTTCGCCGCCGACGACCTCCAGCTCGACGTCTACGATCGCCAGGGGCGCATCGTCAGCAACTCCGACCTCGGCAGCTCGACTCGCCTGCCCGGCGACGTCGTGGTCGAGCTGTCGCCCGACGCCGGCGAGGCGCGCGTCAACGCTTCCGGCTGGACCGACGGCGCCATGATGGGCGACGCCGCCGGTCGCGTGCCGGTCATCGCCGGCATGGAGATGCCGCTCGCGCTGCGCCTCGGCCCGTCGCTGCCCGATGCCGACGGCGACGGCGTCCCCGACGTGATCGACAACTGTCCCAACACGCCCAACGCCGACCAGGCCGACAGCGACGGCGGCGCGCAGGGCGATGCCTGCAAGGGCAGCTCGGGCGGCGACGGCGGCGTCATCGGTAGCGCGCCGGGCGGCGACGACATGGGCTCGAACGACGGCGACGACGGTGGCGTCGTCGTGCCCGCCGGCTGCGGCAACGGCGTCGTCGACACCGGCGAAGACTGCGACAGCGGCGCCGCCAACAGCGACGATCCCGCCGCCAACGCCACCTGCACGTCGATGTGCAAGCTGCGCGCGAGCTGCGGCACGGTCTCGGGCTCGAGCGGCGCCAAGATCGATCCCACCAACGGCCACTGCTACGTCGCCTGGGCCGGTCCGCTCAACTACGCCTCGGCGCAGCGCGACTGCCAGGGCCACGGCGGCACCCTCGCCGTCGTCACCAGCGCCGGCGAGAACGCGCTCGTCAGCACGGTCGCGCCGCTGGTGCAGGCGTGGATCGGCCTCGAGGTCACGCACGGCGGCACCGACAGTTTCCACTGGGTCGACAACGAGCCCTACTCGTACAACGCGTTCGCGCCGGGCGAGCCCAACAACGGCGCCGCCAACGGCAACCGCCCCGAGGACTGCATCGCGCGCACGCTCACCGGTTGGGCCGATCTGCCGTGCGGCTTCCCGTCGACGGGCGATCTGCCGTCGTCGCCGACGTTCGCGCTCGGCTACGTCTGCGAAAATTCGTGCGGCAACGGCGTCGTCGATCCGGGCGAGGAGTGCGACGGCGGCGCCAGCTGCACCGCGACCTGCATGCTGAAGCGGCCGTGCACCGAGGCCAAGGCCGTGTCGTCGCCGATCAACGGCCACTGCTACTTCGTGCAGACGGCCAACGCCAACTACTCGAACGCGCTCGCCACCACCTGCCCGGCCGGCACGCACCTGGCGACGCTCGCCGACATCGCCGAGGAAGAGTCGGCGGCGCAGGCCATCAGCGGCAACGGCGACGACGCCTGGATCGCGCTCAAGGCGTCGTCGCAGGTCGGGGTGTTCGCCTGGGGCGCGCTCTCGTCGGAGGCGTTCAACTCGCGCCGCTACCACGCCTTCGCCGGCAACGAGCCCAACCAAGGCAGCACGCCGAGCTGCGTGCGCCTCGTCGACGGCGCGGGCTGGAAGGACATCGACTGCGGCAACGACTACGACGCGATGTGCGAGCGCGAATAACGCCGGTTACTCGCGATCACGCAGCCCGAACTCCTTCATCTTGTTCTGCAGCGATTTGCGGCTGATCTTGAGCTTGCGCGCCGCCTGCGTGACGTTGCCGCCGGTCTCCTCGAGCGCGCGCACGATGAGCTCGCGCTCGACGCGCTCGGTCTCCTGGCGCACCAGCTCCTTCAGCGACGAGGCGCGCCCTTCGGGCGCCGGCGCCGTGGTGCCGAACGGCGGGGTCACGTTAGGGATGGTCGACGCCGCCGGTACCACGAGCGGACCGCTCGCCGCCGCGGCCGCCGCCGCCTGCACGACGGCGCCCGAGAGCTCGGGCGGCAGATCGGCGGCGCGGATGGTCGGCCCTTCGCAAAAGAGGATGGTCCGCTCGAGCACGTTCTCGAGCTCGCGGATGTTGCCCGGCCACGAGTGCGCGGTCAGCCGCGCCATCGCCTCGTCGTCGACGCCGGCGATCTGCTTCTTCAGGCGCTCGTTGAAGCGCGCGATGAAGTGATCGACGAGCAGCGGGATGTCGCCGCGCCGCTCGCGCAAGGGCGGCAGGTGCACCGGCACGACGTTCAAGCGGTAGAACAGATCTTCGCGGAAGGCGCCGCCCGCGACCTCCTTCTGCAGATCGCGGTTGGTCGCGGTCACCAGGCGCACGTCGACCTTGATGGTCTTGATGCCGCCGACACGCTCGAACTCCGACTCCTGCAAGACGCGCAGGAGCTTGACCTGCATCTCGACGGGAATTTCGCCGATCTCGTCGAGAAACAGGGTGCCGCCGTCGGCCAGCTCGAAGCGCCCCGGCTTCGACGCGACGGCGCCGGTGAAGGCGCCCTTCTCGTAGCCGAACAGCTCCGACTCCATCAGCGTCTTCGGGATCGCGGCGCAGTTGATCTTGATGAACGGCCCCGCCTTGCGCGACGAGTTGTTGTGGAGCGCGCGCGCGATCAGCTCCTTGCCGGTGCCCGATTCTCCGGAGATGAGGACGGTCGACGGCGTGTCCGCGACCTTCTCGATCATGCTGAACACCTGCTCGAGCACCGGCGACCGCCCGATGAGGCCGTAACGCCCACCCGACGAGGCGGTCGGCTGCGCCGGGCGCGGGGCGCGCTTGTCGAGCTCGTGCTGCTTGAGCGCCTTGGCGACGACCTGCTGGATCTGCGACTGCTCGAACGGCTTTTCGATGTAATCGAAAGCCCCGATCTTGACCGCCTCGACCGCGCTGTCGACCGAGCCGTGCGCGGTGATCATGATGACCGGCACCTCCGCGTGGTCGGCGACCATGCGGCGCAGAAAGCCCATGCCGTCGAGCCTGGGCATGCGAAGATCGGTGATGGCCGCGGCGATGTTGTCGTGCCGCGCGACGAGCCCGAGGGCCTCCTCGCCGTCGCGGGCTTCGAGGACTTCGTAGCCGTCGCGCGTGAGGATGGCTCCGAGGACTTTGCGCAGGTTCAGCTCGTCGTCGGCGAGGACGATGCGGGGTCGCGCCACGCGTGCAACGCTATCACACCCGAATCGTTGCGCCATCCGGCGATGTGATCGCCATTGCTTGATCCGGCAACAAAGGGATCGATTATGATCGCAGCCAGGAGCTTAACCATGCGCAGTACCTTATTGCTTTCGCTTCTCGTCGCCGCGGTGGGTTGCGGCGGTCACGGCCTGCCGTCGAGCGACGACCTGGCCATGAACGCGGACATGAGCGCCGGCGCCGACGACATGGCCACGCTCGGCGAGGACATCCGCGTCTACGTCACCTTCGAGCAATTCGCGCAGGACTACGCTGCGGCCGTCTGCGCGCACTATCAAGCGTGCGGACAGCTCGACGCCGCGCAGATGAGCGCGTGCGTCGAGCGCAACCTGCGCCACTCGGGGTGGGATCAGGACATCGAGGTCGTGAAGGGCCGCATGGAGATCAACGAGGCGCAGTGCCTCAACGCCATCAACGGCGCGCGCTGCGACAACTCGGACAACGTGGCCTGGGGCTCGAAGTGTCTTCAGCTGCTCTACATCCCGCACGTCGCCAAGGGCGGCGCCTGCCTGGCCGATCAGGAGTGCATCGACGGCTCGTGCCAGCACGCCGGCAGCGACGGCGGCATGATCGAGCAGGTCGCCGGCTGCCCGGGCACGTGCGCCGATCCCAAGCCGTCGGGCGCGCCGTGCCGCCTCGTCACCGACTGCGCGCCCGACTCGGCGTGCGAGCCGCAAGCGTCCGGTCCGTCGATCTGCGTGAAGCTCGCGGCGCTCAACGACGCCTGCGAAAATCCCTTCTCGCCCGTCGCCGACTTCACCAAGCAGCCGTGTCAGTTCGGCCTGATGTGCCCGACCTATCCGGCGGCGGCGCCCGCCACCTGCGTGATCCCGACGACGCAGACGGCGGCCGACGGCGCCTGTGATCCGTTCCAGGGCGGCGTCTCGCCGGCGCCGGCGTGCGGCACCGGCCTGTACTGCCAGGTGCAGTACACGGCCGGCGCGGCCTGCACCGGCGCGCCCGGCGATTGCGCGACGGTGCCCGGCGCCTTCTGCGACACGACGGCGGGCATGTGCCAGAACCCGACGGGCGGCAAGTGCAAGGCGAAGCTGGCGTCGGGCGCGGCCTGCGATCCGCACAACGAGGGCCTCTTCACCTTCGTCGACAACCAGTGCGCCGACGGCACGATGTGCTACCTGGCCGGCACGCAGGCGAGCGCGACCTGCCAGGCGTTCGGCGCCGCCAACGCCGACTGCGTCAAGTTCTCGGGCACGACGAGCACGTGCAAGGTCGGCCTCAACTGCGACGCGACCAACAAGTGCGTGCCCTGGCTCGCCGACGGGCAGGTCTGCACGCAGGGCAGCGACTGCGCGGCGCTGGTGCCGGGACAGGCCGTCTGCATCGCCGACAACGCCGACGCCGGCACGGCGCTGACCTGCAATACGGGCAAGAGCTTCGGCGCCAGCTGCATCCCCGGCTTCGAGGACTCGCTGTGCACCGGCTCGGACAACGCCAACAGCGCCTACTGCGCGCCCACCTCCGGCGGCAAGGGCACCTGCGCGCCGAAGTGCTTCTAGCTCGCGCGCCGCTAGCTCGCCCGCGCCTCTGACGGCTCCGCCTTCGTCTCCTTCACCTCGTCGAACACCGGCAGCACCACCGTGAACGTCGAGCCCACGCCGATGCGGCTGCGCACTTCGATCGTGCCGCCGTGGTTCTCGATGATGCGCTGGCTGATGGGCAGGCCGAGGCCGGTGCCCTTGTCCTTCGTCGTGAAGAACGGGATGAAGAGGTTCTTCAGATCCGAGGCCGCGATGCCCACGCCGGTGTCGCGAAAGCGCACCTCCAGCATCGGCATCGAGCGGCGCCCCGGCTTGCGCAGCGCCGTCGAGATCGTCAGCTTGCCGCCCGACGGCATGGCCTGCACGGCGTTGATCGCGAGGTTCAAAAAGACCTGGCGCAGCTGCTCGGCGTCGGCGCGCGCGCGCGGCAGCTCGTCGGCGAGCTGGAGGTGCACCTCGACCGGCGGGGGCGGCGTGGCCTCGCTCGTGCCGTCGCTCGACGGCGACGGCAGCGGCGGCGGCGTCACCAGCTGCGCGGTCTTGCGCACCACCTCGTTGACGTCGAGCGGCTGCGGCTCGCCGCGGTAGGGGCGCGCGTAGTCGAGGAACTGCGACACGACGCGGTTGAGGCGGTTGGCCTCCTCGACGATGATGCCGAGGAATTCGCGCGCCTCGGAGGGCACGCCGCCATGGGCCACTTCGGCGCCGCCGCCCGCATCGGTCGTCGCCGGTTGCAGCAGCTGCGCCGCGCCCTTGATGGCGCCGAGCGGATTGCGGATCTCGTGCGCCAGGCCGGCGGCCATCTCGCCGAGCGCGGCGAGGCGATCGCGCTCCTTCATGCGATCGTAGAGCTTCGAGTTCTGCACCGTGATCGCCATCTGCGCGGCGACGCCGCGGAACAGATCGATCTCGTCGGTGGCGTAGGCCTCGCGCACGCGCTCGTCCCGGAGCGCGAGCAGGCCGATCACCTGATCTTCGGCGGTGATGGGGATGCACATCGCCGCGTTCATCTCGTCGAGCGTGCGGGCGATGGCGTCGATGGTCTCGGTCTCGGTCTCGGGCACTGCCCCGCGCGCCGCGTGCTCGCGCTCGAGCTGCTCCATCGAGACGACGGCGCCGCGCGAGGCGTTAATGCGCTCGAAGAAGGGGCGGCGCGCGGCCGCGTCGATGCGCTCGACGGGGCGCGGCCCGAGGTGGCCGTGGAGCTCGTAGCCGCCGCCGTCGGCGTCGAGGAAGTAGATGCCGGCGTGCGTGACGCGGCGCGACTCCTCGAGCGAGCTGATGGTGATGCGCACCGCCTCCTTCAGATCGATCACGTTGGCCAGGATGTGGCGGAGCGCGTCGATGCGCGCCTTCAGCTCGTACTTCTCGCGGAACATCCACTTTTGCACCTGCCCCTCGACGGCCGTGCGCAGCGGATCGAACAAGATCAAGATGACGAAGGACGCCACCAGCGTGTTGAAGAAGAACACGCCCGACTGATCGGCCGGAATCCACGCGACGAGCAGCCCGTAGATCGCCGCGAGGATGAGCACGAAGGTGGCGATGACCACCATGCGCCCGAGGAGCTCGGTGAGATCGAGCAGGCGGTAGCGGAACAGCGTCTGCGAGATGAAGTACAGGTAGATGATCGTGAGGACGTTGCCGAGCGCCGGAAACGGCACGCCGAACTTCGGCAGAAAATCGAGCGCGGCGAAGGTGATCGCCCCGAGCCCGCCGATCAGCAGATACTTGATGCGCGTTTTTTCGACGCGCGCGAGCGTGCTCCGGTACTTGCCGTAGAGCTCGAGCATCGACGCGTAGAGCCCGAGAAACACGTACGTGCCGAGCGCGACCGTGAAGGTCCACTGGTGGTGCAGCTTGTACTTGCGGAACGCGATCGCGTAGCCGATGGCGACCACGAAGCCGACGGCGATGGGCACCATCCAGCGCGGCGTGGCCGGGCGCGCGTGGCGCTCGTCGGCGAGAAACACGCGAAAGAAGCGGATCGACGCGATCGGGACGAGCACGCCCGCGAACAGCGACACGAAGTAGACCGACTCCCACTCCAGCGTGGCTTGCAGGAACGTCGTGATGTGCCACGCACACAGGACGAAGCAGAAGACCGAAAACAGGCGGTAGGCGCGCTGGCGACGATCACGCAACACCACCGACGACCCGATGGCGAAGCTGACGATGGCGGCGAGGAGCGCCGACAGCGACTGGATATTCACGGCGATGGACTCCGCGCCACGGCTTAATCATAGCATCGGGCTCCGCGTCGGTTATAATGTGGGTAGAGCATGCAAACGCCCGCCGACCGCAATGCGGTGCTTCGGCGACTGCCGAAGGTGGACGAGGTGCTCGCGTCTCCCGCCGTGCGCGGGTTGCTCGAGCGGGCCCCTCGCTGGGCCGTCGTCGCCGCAGTGCGTGGCGAGATCGAGCGGCTGCGCGCCGAGATCGTGGCCGAGCGCTCGACCGCGGTCGACGTCGACGCCGGCAAGGTCGCGGGCGAGGTCGCCGCGCTGCTCCAGCCTTCGCTGCAACCGGTGGTGAACGCGACCGGCGTGGTGCTGCACACCAACCTCGGGCGCGCGCCGCTCGCCGCCGCCGCCGTCGAGCGCGTGGCCGCGATCGCGCGCGGATACGCCAACCTCGAGTACCGGCTCGATGCGCGCCGGCGCGGCTCGCGCCACGAGCACGTCGCCGAGCTCCTGGCCACGCTGACCGGCGCCGAGGACGCGCTCGTCGTCAACAACTGCGCGGCCGCGGTGCTGCTCGCGCTGTCGCAGCTGGCGGGCGGGCGCGGCGTGGTGGTGTCGCGCGGCGAGCTCGTCGAGATCGGCGGATCGTTCCGCGTGCCCGACGTGATGCGCGCATCGGGCGCGCGCCTGATCGAGGTCGGCACGACGAACCGCACGCACGCGCGCGACTACGCCAATGCCATCGACGGCGACACCGCGCTGCTCCTCAAGGTGCACCGCTCGAACTTCGCGATCGTCGGCTTCACCACCGAGGTCGCCCCGCGCGAGCTCGCCGACATCGCGCACGCCAAGAACCTCGTGGCCATGGTCGATCTCGGCTCGGGCGCGCTCGCCGATCTGCGCGCGCTCGGCCTCGCCCCGCGCGAGCAGGACGAGCCGCTGGTGCCGGAGCTCATCCGCGACGGCATCGACCTCGTGACCTTCAGCGGCGACAAGCTCCTCGGCGGCCCGCAGGCCGGCATCCTCGTCGGCAAGCGCGCCATCATCGCCGCCATGCGCGCGCATCCGCTCCTGCGCGCGGTGCGCCCCGACAAGATGACGCTGGCCGCGCTCGAGGCCACGCTCGAGCTCTATCGCGACGGCCGCTCGTCGGAGATTCCGGCGATCGCCATGCTCGCCACGCCCGAGCCGACGCTCGAGGCGCGCGCGCGCAAGCTGGCCGCGCTGTGCGCGCTCGCCGACGCCACGCTCGACTTCGTGCCCGCGCGCGTGCGCTCGGCGGTCGGCGGCGGCGCGCTGCCGACGGTGGAGCCGTGGTCGTGGGCGGTCGCGGTGAGCGCGCGTGACGCCGCCGCCGGCCCTTCCGCCGAAGCCCTCGACGCGCGCCTGCGCGCCGCCGCGACGCCGATCGTCGCGCGCATCGCCGAAGACCGTTTGCTGCTCGACACCAGAACCTTGGGGGATGACGACCTGCCCGCGATCGTGCGGGCCCTTAGCCGCGAGACGGAGACGGAGACTACTTCGTGACCAATTCGAGCGTGCTCGTCCTCAATCGACATTATCAACCGGTCCACGTGACCTCGGTGAAGCGGGCCTTCGCGCTGCTCTACATCGGTGCCGCGCGGGTCATCGAGCCCGACTTCTCGACCTTCGACTTCGACTCGTGGGCCGATCTCGCGGTCGCCGCCGAGCACGACGTCATCCACACCATGACGCGCGCCATCCGCATTCCGCGCGTGATCGTGCTGCAGATGTACGATCGCCTGCCGCGCACCAAGGTCCGCTTCTCGCGCCTCAACATCTACGCGCGCGACAACAACACCTGCCAGTACTGCGCGCAGCAGCTCCCGCGCACCATGCTCAACCTCGATCACGTGATCCCGCGCGCCAAGGGCGGCCGCACCACCTGGGAGAACGTCGTCTGCTGCTGCGTGCCGTGCAACCTCAAGAAGGGCGCCAAGCTGGCCTACGAAGCGGGCATGAAGCTGCTCAAGAAGCCGGAGCGCCCGCGCTGGAACCCGACCTTCCGCGCCCCCGGCGGACGCATCGCCTATCGCGAATGGCTGCCGTTCCTCAGCGTCGTCGACGCCAGCTACTGGAACACCGAGCTCACCGACGACGACGACTAGCCCCGACGAGGATTCGCCGAGGATTTGAGGATTTGATCGTCGCGCCAAACTCGTTTGCCCCGCCTCAAAGCATCCGCTAACTGTCGCGCTAGCCGCCCCTGACCGATTTCACGACGCTCGCCGCGCCAAGGCCGCGAGATCGCGCCCCGTGACCCGCGGCACGCAGCTTGCGATGCGCGCGCGCATGTCCGCCGTCCCCTCCGCGCGCTTCGTGCTGCCGCTTCTGATCGTCTTCTGGCTCGTCGTCGCCGTCGCGGCCTACTTCACGCTGTAGATCTTCTTGGTGGCTCGCCAATAGTCGCGATACGATCGCGCCGTGGTCGAGCCAGACGACGTCGAGGAGGGCGGAGGGGCGCCTCATCCCGGACCAGCATCAGCGAGCGGCGGACGCCGCATCATTGCCATCGGCGGCGGCAAAGGCGGCGTCGGCAAGTCGCTGCTCGCCGCCAACCTCGGCATCTATCTCGCCCAGCTCGGCAAGCGCGTGGTCCTCATCGACGCCGATCTCGGCGGCGCCAACCTCCACACCTTCGTCGGCGTCGAGCGTCCCAAGGTCACGCTCGGCGACTTCTTCGACAAGCGCGTGGCGCGCATCGAAGACTGCGTCGTCGACACGGCCGTCAAAGGGCTCGGCCTGGTCTCGGGCGAAGGCGATCCGCTGTGGGCCGCCAATCCGCGCCCGGCGACGAAGAATCGCCTCATCAACCAGGTGCGCGAGATCGACACCGACTACCTCATCTGCGATCTGCCGCCCGGCTCGGGCTTCATCGCGCTCGACTTCTTCCTGGTCGCGCACATCGGCATCCTCGTCGTCGTCCCCGAGCCGACCAGCGTCGAGAACACCTTCCGCTTCATCAAATCGGCGTTCCTGCGCCGTCTGCGCGACAT
>Ga0070679_100001947_pt1 | contig 18556 bp, 25 predicted proteins | sample KBSC63BmetaG_FD_65652 | JGI IMG/M metagenome (GOLD analysis project Ga0070679, IMG submission 65652) | Corn rhizosphere microbial communities from Kellogg Biological Station, Michigan, USA - KBS C6-3B metaG | ecosystem: Host-associated > Plants > Roots > Rhizosphere | place: USA: Michigan... | reverse complement strand
GTGGAAGCGATGACGGGACTTCCGAGCGGACGAACGTCGAAGCGCCCGGTGCGCCGTGGTGGTGGTCGAATGAAGGCCAAGGGGCCGCAACAGCATTTGAATGCGATTCAGAGTCATCTCGCCGCGGGCAATCATGGCGCGGCCAAAACGTCAGCGCTCAACCTCGCCAAGGCACTCCACCAACTCACCAGCGGTGCATCGGGTGCGAGCGCGAGCGCGACCAATACGGGGAACGTCAGTTCTCCGATCCCATCCACCCCCGCGCAGACTGCGGGCATGTATTGACCCTTTCCTGAGAATTGCGTATTATGACAGACCAGAAGGCAGAGGGACGCACCGCAGACGCGGGCGGTTCGCTCGAGGATTTCGTCGCCGTCGCATTCGGCGATTATGCCGATGACGCGCCCGAATCCTCCAACGAACCAGAAGCATCTGCCGAGTCGCCGGCCAGTGAGACAAGCGCAGAGGGACTAACCCCCGACGCCGCAGGGTCCACGGAGCCAGAGAATCCCAACGCCGCGACCGAGACGCCGGATGCTGAGCACGCGGGACTGACCCCCGCTGTCGCCGCTGCCGCGGAATCGGAGGATCCCCTTGCTGGCGCGACGCCGCTCTCCTACGTCGCCGACGGCGAGTCCAAGACGTACACGGGCGTAACGCTGCTGAAAAGCGGCGGGGCGATCGTGGAACCGGCGCATGTCCAGCGGCTGCAACAGGACCTGGGGAAAGCGGATCACTACTTCCGTGAGTCCCAAGGACTGAATGCGCAGTTGCAACAGCTCAACGGACTGCTGAAATGGGACTATCGCGACACACAAGGCACGCAACGATCACTGACCGGCCTCGACGCGCTGGAATTGCGCGAATCGGCTCGGGAGATGGCCGTCGCCGAGCTGTCTGTGTTGCGGTCCATCCTGCAAGACCCCGAGAAGCTGGTCGGGCTCTTGACGGTCACCCAGGACCAGAACGGCAACTATGCCGGCCTCGCGCTCAACAAGCCGGCCGTCGATGGCTTGTGGCAGTCGGCCAAGAATGCGAGCGAGGCGGCGAAGCTGGCAGTTCGATCGCAGTTCGTCACACTCCCCCGCGCGCAACAGGTCGAGGCGCAGGCGCCGCAGGTCACACCGCAGGCGTTGGGCGCAACGGTCGATCTGGCCGCGCAACAACTTGGCGTCACGCTGTCGCCCGAGTCGCGGACATTTCTCACCGCGCAGGCCGCACGGTATGTGCGGGACTCGACGCCGGAAGAACGCGCCACGCTTGGCCCAAAGGCGATCGACGCCACGTTCCTGGATCTGGTGAAACGGGAGGGCAGCCGAACGACCGACGCGGCGAGAATTGCAAAGGTCGCATCCGAGGCGGCCAAAAAGAACGTGGCCAATCTTGCTGCGGCGCGCGTCGGTCAGCGCCAGCCCGGCAAACCGACGGTTCCATCCAAACCGACTTCCGAGCAGGACGATCCGCAAGCGACCGCATGGGCGGCGCGCGAACGGGCGTTGGCTCGCGCCATCTAGCAGGTCCTCCACTAACGCCGTGAGGCGTCAGGTCTAAACCTTGGCAGCGCGTTCGCGTAACGCGCATGAGCAGTGGCAACTGGCTATTCCCTGAGCGCCACGACGGTCTCCTCGCTCAGCGATCTGTACGAAAAAACGAATACTGATGTGAAGACCGGCATCAAGCTGGTCACCGAAGAGGCGAAGTGGTTCCGGTCGTATCCGCGTGAGAACATCAAGGTCTCCGGCAACGAGAACCGCGTTCCGTTGATCCTCACACAGCCGAATGCGGTCGCGATGATCGCAGACGGCGGGAATGAACGGATCATGCTGAGCCCCGCGCCAACGCATGGCACGTTCATGCCGGTCTGCGCGAACGTCCGGTATGGCTACACGGGCCTTGCCCAAGCACTGACCAACCGCAGCCGCGCGGCGATGATCGAGGACCAGACGGGCTTTCAAGCTCAGATGGCCGTGTACTCGATCGCTCGCGCCATCGGTCTCCAGACGTATGGCGCCTCGACGGGGACGGTCGCGGTCGTGAAAACAACCGGATCGGCGGGCGCGACGCAGAACGGCATCGCGATCAAGAATGCCTACGGCTCGGCCACCTGGTGCCCCGGCGGTGATACGGGGGTTCAGGACACGTACCTGTCGAACCTGTTCCGGGTTGGTGACCGGATCGCGCTGATTCGTTCTGCGGCCATCGTGGAGTTCGCATCGGTGAGTGCGAGCCCGTCGGCTGGATCCGGCGTCGGTTTCATCGACGCGGTGTTCACGTCAAGCATCACGCCGACGGCGAACGACTTGATCGTGTTCGCAATGGCTGATGGGGACAACACCATCACCGGCACGGATGTCAACAACTGGCCCTACGGATTCACCGACGCGCTGTTGTCGTCCTCGGTGCTGGGCCTTGCGACCTCGTCGGCGCCGCTCTGGGCTGCGGGTTCGACCTCGATCACGACGCAGCGGTTTGCGTTCCAGGTCAAGGAAAAAATGATCAATGACTGCTGGAATGCCGGTGGCGTGAAGCTGAACCGCTTCATCCTCGGGCAGGGCGTTCGGCGCGATACGATCGCGGGCGAGCGTGGCGGCCGGCGGTACGACTCAGCCGAGTTCGATGTGGAAGGTGACCTCAATCCGGGTCAGGGCGAGAAGTACTTCACGTCGCAGCTCGCGCTGCCTGGAACGGTGATCGGCTGGTACGATCAGGCGTATAGCAAGATTGAACTCTCGGACCTGCCGGACGATGGCGCCGGGAAGTCGATTTTCAAGTTGGATAAGGTACAGGGGAAATCGCAAATCGCCGCGGCATACGAGTACTACTATGCCCGGATCGTGACGAGCCGCGCTGCCATGGGCTACGCCACCAACCTCTCGTCGCAGTAAGGAGGGGCTATGGCGTTCGTCACAGCGAATTTTCACACCAACGCCATGCGCGGGTCACAAGCCCGCGGCGCGGCAGAAGCGGCCAATGCGGCCTTGGTGTATGGCCTCTCGCAGGCGCTCACGGCGGCTGGGACAGCGACGGCGGCGACGACGACCAAGGCCAAGATTGTCAACACGACCACGTATACGGTCGGCGGCGCGTTCTTCTCGAAAGGCGCGACGGACAACTTCTGGACCTTGGGCGGCACTGGCAGTGCAACGGTCGTCGCGGCATCGGCATTCCAGAAGTATCTGTTGCTGATCGACACTTCCGGCGCCGCGTCTGTGTTGGAAGGGACGCAGGCGGCAACGGCGGCGGGAGTTACCTGGGCCAATATCTCGGCCCTGTCCGCGTATGCACCGTTTCTGACGGCGGTCGGTTCGACCAAGTGTGTGGTGGCGGTCCTGACGATTGCGACCGACTCCTCGCACACCTTTACGCCCGGAACGACCGCGCTCAGTGCGGCCGGCATCACGGCGACGTTTGCCGATGGGATCGACCAATCGATCCTCCCGTTGGTCGGCAGTGAGAACGCGTTGGTCGTGGGGAATGGCGGCTGATGCCCTACGCCCTGACCCTGCAAGCGTATGCGGAGCCGGGGTGGTTTCGCGAGCCTCCCGAAGCGTGGCAGCGCCGCCTTCGGGAGGTCTCGGGCGTCACCGAACGGATGGAACATCTGCGGTTTCGCTTCATCGATCCGCGGCCCCACTGGTTCGATCCGGGCGTTGGCCTGTGGATGCTCTATGCGTGCAAGCCCAAGGCGCTCGTTCCTGTGCGTGAGCATGCCAAGTATGACAAGCACTGGTCTGAGTTGCCGGAGTCGGAGCAGGAAGGCCGGAAGTCGTCCGTCTCGTCCTACCAGCATTTCATGTGGACGACGCAGGGTGTCGAAGTGCGTCCATTCTGGATCTTGCAAGGACCGAATGGCGGCACGCCGGCCAAGTACTCACGGCGCGAGGTTCGGTTGTTGGATGCGGAAGGGATGCTCTCCGAACCCTTCCCGCCAGGGACGTTCCCGCCCTGTCCGTTCGACGAGCGAGCGGTCGCGGCCATCCTCGAGCGAGATCGGTTCGTTCAGGCTGAACGGCGATTTGAGGAGTTGGAAAAGATGGACCGTCCCGCTGCACTCAAGGCGCAGGATGACTTGGCAGAACAGGAGTTCCGACGCGCGTATGTGAAGAACCTCATGGAACGGCTGCAACCGCAAGCCGAGTTCATGAAATCGTATCTCCGAAAGTCAGAATCGAATAGGACGTTGCCGGATGCGCCTGATGGATTGGCGAATCAGGTGGCAGCGTGGAAAGAGCAGTATATCGAACACGGGTCGATGCCCGGCGCCACAAACGCCACGACTCGTGGGACCTCAATTCTGGTGACCTGATGGCGACAAAGCCCTTGGCTGGAACGGATGGAACGCTGTCGCAAGCTGCGAATCGTTTTCTTGACACTTTCACCGACCAGCATGTGGTGCGTCGGTTTCCAGAAGGTCGTCCCTGGTGCGGCTGGCGGGAGTATTCAGTCCAGATCCGCGGTCGTCCGCGGCTGGATGATGGGTTTATTGGTGGGTTACAGCAGGGGAACCATGAGGATCCGCTCAACTCGTCGTGGCAAGCGCCATGGGTTCCAGAAGAAAAGTATTTCGAGTTCGACTATCGACGGTCGAAGATCCGCATTCGATATGATCGGATCATCGCTGACGATCGGCGCGAGATGATCAAACGATACGAGGCGGCCAACAAAATCGCGAACCAGAACAATTGGCGCGCGTCCGAGTACGGGCAGCCGATGTTCGGCCCGATCATGGACATCCTCGGCCCGATGCCTCGGAGTCCTGAACTCGCTGAAGCCGCGATGGCCGGCGATCGCTGGTTGCTCGGCGATGAAGGCGCCGAGGCCAATCCCAAGTTGGCCCGACTCCTCGGCCTGTCGGACATCCCAGAAGGGATTCGGACCGTAACGATCGTTCAATCGCCGCCGTTGGCGACGGCGGATGAAGTGTTGGCGATGGCACCGGACCGGATCGCGGAGATCGTCATGCAGGTCCTCGATGCGCGAGAACAGCAGAAAAAGAATGAGCGTGCGGCCAAGATGCGCGCGGGAAAATCACCTCGATCGGCGGACGCTGCATGAGCTCGTACGACAGCGTGTACCTCCTGGAGATGTTCAACCGTCTCTCTGGCCGTCCGGATACGGATGGCGGGGTGACGGACGACACCAAGTACCGCTGGTTGGCTGAAGCACAGCAGGAAATCGTCGGACAGGTGGCGGCCGTCGCGCCATGGACGATGTACCAAACGGCGGCCTATGGTGCGTTCACGCCGCTCTATACGGGCGACAATCAGGTCTTCACGTTCGGCTCGGATACGCAGGGCAATCCGATCGTCCCAATCGGTCGGACGCAGATCTATCGGGCGCTAGAGGACATTCCGGACAATCCAATGCGGCCCGGCGTGGATTATCTCGAGGAAGGGACGCAGATCCGCATTCCTCACAACCGCACATATACCGGGGACCTGTTCTGGCGCGGCGTGGTGGCCCCGCCGGCAATCAACGCGAGCACGCAGCCGGCACTCCAGCCGATCGCATCGCGTGAACTCATCGCGCGGCTCGCGGTGAAGAATTTTGCGGAGTCGGGCGATCGGTTCCCGGAGGTCGCAGACCGGATGGCGCTCTGGCTTGGCTATCCCTGGGTGGCGAATCCGAATGCGGTGGGCGGGTTTCTCAGATGGGTGCTGACGTGGAAAACGGCGTTCAAGGCGGGAGGTGCGTTGGCGCAATTGACCGGCGTGCAACTCGCGGAAGTCAACCAAGGCTACGCGAATTACGCCGCGTAAGGATTCCTCATGGCCGTGAAGGCAGTGACCGGACGCCAATATCTCGTCACCATCAACGACGATGGCTTCACGCTCGATTTCGGGCCGGCCGCGTCGATGGGTACGGTCGGGACCTACGTCTTCCAGTTCAACCCCGATCCGACATGGAATGGGACGTTTCAGATTCTCGGCCGTACGTACGGTGTCGCGGCCCAAAGTCTGAGTATGGGGCCGGTGCCGATCCCCTATCGGCTCATTAGTTCGGGTGGAACGGCCTCAGTGAGCCGCGCACCCGTCGCGACGCTCATCACGGGGCCGTGCATCATCGAAGTCCCGGCCTCGGGCCTGGCGGTGCAGATCCAGACGCAATGCTCAAGCGGCACCTGTGGCATTGTCGGCTGGGATCTCGAAGGGTCGAGTTGTCAATAGGAGTTGTCAGTAGCGAATCGCAGGTCAGTTCCCGCAGGACGCACGTCAACCTTCGCTTGAGTCGTATGTGCCTGCTTCCATTTTCAACGGGTCGGTCAGTGTCTCGAACCCGCGCCAAGCCGCTGCGGCGCTTGGCCAGTATTACGTAGCAACGAATCCGACGCCTGGTACCGGCGTCCTCTGCGGAACCGTGACCGGGTTTTCCGCAACGGCCGATGGGTTGTTTACCATCTCCAATAACAACGGCGCAAACGGCCGAACGATCTACCTCGACACGCTGGCGCTCAACATGAGCGGTACGGCACCGACGGCAACGACGGTCATGAAGATGGCCGCCTTCCTCGAGTCGGGCATCGTCGCGCCGTCTGCCGGCAACGTGGCCGTTGTACCGAAGCCGCTTAACCCGACCGGACCCTCGACGGGGGCTGTGATCAACGGGTTTAGCTCGGCGATGTGTACGATCCCGGCAGCGGTTGGCACACGGACCCTCGTCGGCAACTGGTCGATTCCCACGTCGATCGGTATCACGGGCGACACGTACACGATGCTGTTCGGTGCGGATCCGGTGAATACGCCCGGCCTGACCGCCGTGCGGGCCACGGCGGCAGCGAACATTGTGGCTGCCGCGCCTCCAGTGACGATCCCGCCGCAGTATACGGCGATTCTCGACTGGTGGTGGCTAACGCAGGCGACGAATGGCCCGACATTCGAGTTCCAGCTCGGCTATTACGAGTTCTGAACGGCGTGTGGACCGTCGCGCCTGGGTGTCTAGTGTGCTCGCACTGGCTGGCGCGTCCGCGTGCCAGGCGCTTGGCGTCGTGAGTCCCACGAAGCGCGCACCCGCCCGCGTGACCTTCACGTCCGGACCGTGGACCGGGGTCCGGAATACCCTCGACCCGTTCGATGATCAGGACGTGCTCATCACCGGCCAAAACGGCTGGATTCCTGATCCGAACGGGGCGTCGGGATTCTATGCGCGCACCGGATTCCAGTTGGCGAACGGCGGCACTCCGGTGTACTCGGTCGGGAATTTCGCCGGACAGTGCGTGCATTCACACGCCGCGGCCGATGGGACGATCTACAATTTCGTCGTTTTCGGAGGGCGTCTCTTTCGCGCGAACAGCACGTTCACGACGTGGACCGACGTGACGCCCGGCGGGGTGACGATCGACGGAGGACTGTTCACCGTCGTGAAGATGGTCACCCAGGCCAACAACCTCGTGGTCAATGACGGGGTGAATAAGCCGTGGATCGCGACGAATCTCGGGAGTACGCCGATCACTGGCACGTCGATTCAGTACAACGCGGCGAGCGATCCATGGAAGGCGTTGGATGTCACGGTGTGGCAAGGCTCGATCGTGTTTGGCAATCTGACGGTGGGCGGCGTAGCTCGGCCGTACGACATCGCGTGGAGCGAACCGGGGCTGCCGGCCACGGGCTACGAACAGACCGGCTCATCCAATTTCATGCCGGTGCAGCAGACGGGCTCCGATCCGTTGACGGCGGTCGTCGGAACGAACGTCGCGCTCTTTTTCTTCCGCCGAAACTCGATCGGGCGCATCTATGGAGACATCGGATCACTCACATCGAGCAACACGACCGACTCGGCGGCCTACAACATCGGGACGCGTGCGGCGGGTTCGATTCGTCTCTTCGGTGACACGCTCTTTTTCGTCGATGCGGTGGGACGTCCTTGGTCGCTCGGTCTGACGGCCGCCACCCCGTCGCCGATCTGGGAGCAGATGCGGGCGGACGTGGAGTCGTTCGATGGGCGGACCGGGAATGAGGCGGTCATGGGGACGCTGATTCGATCGGCCATCGAACCGACGCGGAATCTGTATCTCGCAGCAGTGTTCCCGGACAACGTGCCGAACCGGACGCCACCGACCCTGGCGTACGGATTCGATGGTCCCACGTCGCGGCATATCGGGTACTGGGCGATCGGTGGCGCGATCGCGATTGAAGCCATGGGGACGCTGATCGACGCCACGGGCCGCGCAGTCCTGACGGTGCTCGGGAGTCTCAGCATTCCGTCCACGACCCGCGTTCCTTCTGGGTACGTGTGGATGCTCCGTGCACAGGACGATGCGACGCCCTACGCCGAAAGCGGTAGCGGTGGCGCGACCGTGAATTGCAGCATTATCACCGGCCGGATGGGGTTCGGGGCCGATACGCAGTTCGTGGCGGATACGGCCACAGTGATCGCGCGGAATGCCGGATCCACGGTCATTGCGGGGTGGCAATCGACGGGCTCGAATGGGTCGGTCAATGTCGCACCGGTCGGTGATGCTGGCGTCGGGGATCAGATGAGCCGCTACGTCTTTGGGCTCGCCGCGCAGGGCAAAGGGGTTCAGATCACGGCGGAAACATTATCGCCCTCTGGGGATAACGCGAGCTTCCAGCGCGTTACGGTGACGGGTCGGCTCCTCCGCGCTGCGGTGGGGGATCCGTGAGCCTCTCCATCTATAATCGCCGCGGGTGTCCGCCATTTGACGCCGGCTGGTTCGACGTTGAGCATGGCGCGATTCAGCGAGCACTCACCAGCCTCAGTGCGGTTGCGATTCAGCAGGTGACGGCGCCGCTCACGTTTGATCCAACCACGGGGACATTAGGATCGGATGCGTCGGCGACATTCACGATCCAACGAACGACGAGTACCACGAATAGCACGACCACGCCCGCATCTGCGGGGTTGGTCGTTCCGGTCGTGTCGGGTCATTCCTATCGCATTCAGTACGACCTGCTCGTCGGCAACACGCACAGCACGACGAACGGCATGGTGTTGTCGGTGACGTATCCCGCAGCGTCGGTGATTGCCGCGTGTGTAAACGGATTCACGACGAGCTCGGGGACGTCGTCGTTTCTCTCCTTTGTTGGGAGCGGCACGTCATTAACCCTTGGGACCTGGGTCAATTTCGTCGCCACGACGCCGGTCATGCTCAAGGTCGATCTTGTCTTTCGGAATGTGTCGGGCGCCGGGAATGTGGATATGCAGTTCGCCAGCGCGCTTGGCACCCTCAACGTCATCACCATCAGCGACGGGTCGTGTGCCGTCGCGCAAGGGCTCTAGCCAATGGCGACGTACTCCCCCTTGCAAATCGCGCCAGATCCCACGACCCAGCAGACGGCGACCGCCCAACCGGCCGCACCGAAAACGCCAGCGTCGACTCCGGCCGCGTTGCCGATAGGGCCGACACAGCAAGTGCCCACACAATCATCAACGCAGACGCCGACCGCGCCGGCAAATCCGGTCACGCCGCCGCCGCTCGCGACGACGGACCCCATGGCGTTCGCGCCGTCGAGTGGTGGACTCCCGTCCGGCTTCTCCCTCGGGTCAGGCGGCACGTACGGGAACGCGTACTACCAAGGGCAACAGGTCAACGGACTGGTGAATGATTCGAGCTCGCCGACGGGCTATTCATATTCGTTTGTCAACGGGTCGATCGTCCCAGGCGCGACACAGGACGCATGGCAGCAGATCGTCGGGGCCGAGAATCAGAATTTTTACGCGCCGGGGAACCCCGGCGCGACGAATAGCACATACGGCGCGAGCGGAAACCCCACTGGGTTCGCAGGGCTCGCGGCGAATGGGGGATATAGCCCGCTGGAAGCCACGATGCCGACGAACGGCGGTATCAATGGCGGTGGCTTGCCAGGGAGTGCGGATCCACGTCTCGGGCTGCCACGCAGCACGGCGCCGTCGGGTACGCCGAGCATGTTGGAGACGATGGCAACGCCGATGTCCATTGCGGGCGCCTCGCCGGGTGTTCAGGGGACTGATGCGGGCAGTGGAGCACCGCCGACGAGTACGGGCAGCACGGGAAGCGGGTTTCTGAACGGCATCAATAGCGCATCGGGCGGAAACTCCCTCGGCTACAATCTCACGCCCACGGATCCGAATAATGCGCTGACGAGTAAGACGATCACGCCGACCAATACGGACTTCATGGGCCAGGCGCGGGCGCTGCTTGATTCATTGAATGCCGCGAACGATTCGCAGTACCAAGCGAATCTCCGAGACGCGAACCGCTATGCCTACTCGCAAGGGCGCGGGGGATCTGGGATCGAGAATACGTCATTGGGTGACATCGCGCAGCAGCACACGTTGCAGCAGCAGGCGTTGGGGCAACAGTTGCTCTATGGTGCGTTGGGGCAGCAGAACGCGAATAACTACGCGAACGTCGGGATTGCCCAACAGCAACAGGGATTCCAGAACACGCAGCAGCAGGAGGCGTTCAACAACGCGCTGCAACAGTTGCTTGCCGGCTCGTCGGGCGACCCGTCACAGATCGCATTGATTCTCGCGCAGATCTACGGGAGTCAGGCTGGCGGTATCGGCCAAGCTGCTCAGAACTACGCGGGGCAGCAGCAAGCGAATACGAATAGTCAGTTGCAGAATCAGCAATTCCAGCAGTGGTTGCAGGCGATCATGAACGGCGGCGGATCGAGTCTGCCGCCGAACTTCCCGACGACCGCGAACTTGCCGGGCGTCCAGACCACGCCGGGAGGCGGCTATTAAATGGGCTTCGGACCTCCTCCAGTCGATCAGCAAAAGATCATCGACCAACTCACCAAGCAGGGCGTGCCGCTGGATCAAGCAACACAGATGGCGCAGCAGATGGCGAACAGCATCAACGGCATCAGCCAAAGCGGCGAGAATAAACTCATTAACACGGCGGCCCCGATTGCCGGTGCGGCGGTTGCACCGTTTGCGATTGCCGGCGGCGGAGCTGCGGGCGCTGGTGGCGATGTGGCCAGTGTGGGTGGTGGATCGAACGTGATTCAGGGACTCCTTGATGCCGCGAAAGGTGGTGTCGGTGAGATCACGTCGTTCTTGCAAAACCACGGGTCGGATCTCTTGCAAGCCGCTGGGATTGCCGATTCCGCCTATCGCGAGACGCAGGCGAACAAGTACGCGGGCCAAGCGCTACAGACCGCGCAGGACGCCTATAACGCCAAGGCGCCCCTGCGTGCGCTCGGCATCGCAGGGTTACAGAATGCCGGCCAAGGCAATCCGTTTGCGACACGCACCGCCCAACCGCTGCCGATCGCAGGGCCAGCGGGACCGGGACCGTCGCCAACGGACGTGTTGAATCTGACCGGTGCGAACACGCAGACCGGAGGGCCACACATCCCTCGCAATCCAGCCATTCCGCTCGCGCCGGTCGGCCCGAATGTTGGCGGGTCGATCCCACCTATGCGGATTGCGGGAATGTAGGATGGGCTTTCTTTCTGGGTTGGGCCAACTCGCGGCAAATGCCGTCGCACCGACGCTGAACGTGGCGGCGGCGCGTGAGGCTGCGAATCGGCAAGCGACTGAGCAACAGCAGCAGATGGCGATTCAAGCGTTAATCTTGGCGCGCCAGCAGCAGCAGGCGCAGGTCGAGAACGCACTCAAACAGGCACAGGCCGGACAGGCACAAGCCACGACGGCCTATCGTGGCGCGCAGCAGAACGCGCTTGAGCATCCCAAACCGAACATCCAGCGCGGCCCTGGTGGGCAGCTCGGCGTCATTGATCCGAACGACCCGACGAAGTTTACGCCGATTGGTCCCGCGCCCGTGGTGAGGCCGACAGGGCCGACTCCGGGTACGCCTGAATACATGAAGTTGCAAACGGACTTGGCGCGTATGCGGGCGTCGTTCGCCCCATCGCCGAACGTCTACTTGACCGGCCAGAACGCACAGGGGCAGCCGGAGATTTACGCAGGCGCCTCGCGCGGTACGCCGAGTCTTACACCGATGGGCGTCGCCAAGCCGGTTGGCGGTGCTGGTGGAAGTGCATCGCTCTCGCCGGTCGATCGTGAGAAAATGCTGAACCAAGCGAAGATCGATAACGAGACGATGAAGGCGTACGAGAATAAGGTGATGACAACGGGTCAAGCGCCGGGAACGCTCGCGGGTCTCGCGGGGGCAGCGGCGAGCGGCGGCGGGACCGGGTTCCAGTCGCAAGCCATAGGGATTCTCGGCAACAAGGCGACGGGGGCGATTGATTCCGACTACCAGCGATACATCACGGCGCAGCGGTCGTATGGGCGGATCATGGGCAATCTTCAATCGAAGCGGTACACCGACCATCAGGCGGAAATCGAACGCTCGATCTCAGGGCTTCAGGGCAACGATCTGAACTCGACGATCAAGTACAAGCAACAACTCCGTGACGCCTCGCTCGCCGAGCCCGCAGCGACTCCGGCACCCGCTGGTGCTGCTGGCAAGTATTCGCCCAATAACCCGTTCGCCCCCAAGAATCCGTAAATGGGTGACGCCGACTTCTGGGAACTGCTGACCAAGCACGGCATCTCGTCCGACTCCGCGACGGCGATCGTACACTCGCATCACGGTATGTCGGATGCGGACCTGTGGGAACGCCTCCACGCTGCCGGTGCGGCGCCTGACGCGGCGACGCAGATCGTCCAGTCCCGCGGTACATCGCAGGGCGGCGGCGGATTGCAGGACGTCAGCGACCAACTCCAACAGCAGGTCAATACTCGGCAAGGGCAGATCGACGCCCAAAAACCGACGCTGGCCCGAGACGCGATGGCCTTTGCCCGCGCCTTCCCTGGGACGAGCGCGGTCATGGGAACGCCAGCCACGTCCGACGTTCCACTCCTCGCGCGTCAGGGCGTCGCCCTTGCGGCTGGTGCGGTGCCAGGATCGACAGCACTCGGTGCGTACGTGGCCTCCAAGAGTCAGGGGCGACCTTACGCCGATGTCATGCGCGACGTGAACGCGCAGATGTCCGACATGCCAGGCGTGGAACGGACAGGGCTCGAGACGATAGGTGGACTCCTCCCTTCGGGGCTCGCGTCCAAAGCGGTCAGTAAGATTCTGTTCCTTGCTGGGATCGCGAATCCGGTCTCCCGAGGGGCGGCAACGGGTCTCGTAGCCGGCGCTCCGCTCGCGGCAGCGTATCGGTTCGGACAGCCAAATCCGGAATCGATGGCGAGCCGGGTCTCGGGAACGGAGAAAGCGGCGGCGATCGGCGGCGGGCTCGGCGCGCTGGGTGGCGCGGTGGCCCCGATGATTGCGGCGCGCCGGATGGCGTCAGGTGCGCCACGGGCTGACGTTGCAGCATCTGACGCGAATGCGGCGGCGCAGGAAACAAACGAACAGAACTTCGGGAAGGCGCGGACGGAAGCAGCTCAGAATCAGAGCTCGCCCCTTGCTCGCGCCGCATTGGCGAATCCCGATATTGCTCCCTACGTCCGCGAGGTCAACGAGAACCCTGTCACGCGGAACCTCAGTGATGCAGAAAAGTTGCTTGAGGCTCGCAACCTGATGACGGAGCGTCAGGGTCAACTCATCGGCCCGATGGATGCGCGGAATCCAGGATATGGTTCCTCATTGGAGAATCGGGCAATTGGCGCCGGCAAGGGGACGATCGACGCTGCGCTCACGTCGCCGAACATCAGCTATAGTCCGGCCATCACTGAGGTGATTCCAGGCCAGCCGGCGCAGGTGGCTCATTTGCCGGCGAGCCGCGAGGTGACGCCGCCGCTCGCGCCATCGCTCGCCAATGCCGAAGCGACGGCGGCCCAGGCGGCGCGGAACCAGGAAGCGACGGACCTCACACAGCGCACCGGGCGGCGCCTCATGTCGCAAGGCAAAACGCCGCTCCAAGGTCCAAAGAAAATCGCGCAGGGCGATATGCTCACTGGCCGGATGTTCCAGCAGTTCGACCCCGGCCAGCAGCAGGCGGCACAGCAGGCATTGTTGCAAGAGATCGCTGAGCATCCGCGGTTCTACAAGGTTCCGTTCCTCAAGGTCCCCATCGCGCCGAGTCGTGCCTCGCTGATGGCGCCACAACTCTTGGAACGGATGGGGAACCCGGCAGGCTCGTTCAGTGACGCTATTCGCCAACTGTTGCTCTCGGGCGCGACCACGCCATTCGGGAACGCGCGATGATCCTCGCCGCCTTCCAAGTCGTGGCGCAGCCGGTGACGGACCCGGTGATTGCCCTATTGCTGCGGGCGTTGTCGGTCATTCTGGCGCTGTTGCTCAGCGCCGCTTCCGTCCGAGCCTTCATTTTCTTTGGCTCAGCGGTCGAAGCGCAAAAGAACCTCTACGAATCGCACAAAGAGTTAAAAAACGCCGTGAATCGAGCGGGCGAGGATTTCAAACGGTTCGCTGATGAGATTCACGCGGTGTTAGGGGATCACGAAGGACGGTTGATCCGCCGCGAAGCCGCGGCAGATGACCATGATCGGCGGTTGGGAGACATCGAGCGTCGTCATCGCGGACGGCGAACAGGTGATGCATGACCATGCAGGCCATCGACCTGTGGCTGAGCGTCATTGGCATCTTGCTTTCCGGCATTGCGGTGGCAGTATTGTTACGCCTCCTCAAATCACTCGGCGCCTACACGCAGCGCATCGAGTGTTCCAATACGGTCACGCGACAGTCCAATGAAACCGTCCGGCAAGAAATTCTCCGCTGGCGGGAATCGAATGATCTCACCCTGAAGGCGCTGCACAAGGTTCGGCAGGACCTCATCAACCAACGGAGCGCCTGACCATGGCCGCACTCAAAGACTTAGACAAACTCGCGTACTTCACCGGGACGCAGTTCTGGCGAGAGTTCAAGAAACAACTAGCCGAGTACCCCTCAGATGAGGCGATGTTGACCCTCTGGAAGGACGAACGCGGGAAATATTGGGTCGGGATCTGTGATTCACCAGCTGGTGGCGATCCGATCAACGATTCGCACATTTGTCCGGGTTCGCCCGGATGCTGATTGACGCGCGGGCGTACAGCGCTGCCAATATCCCGATGAATCTCCGGGCGTTTCTCTTGCATTCGGACGTGCCGGGGAACGTGGCGCAATGGTTGGCGCTGATTCCGCTCGCGTGGTTGGCAATACTCTATCTCCGCGGATTGCGGCCCGGTACGGCGTGGTGGCTCTTGGCCGGGGCATTCGCCGTATCGTGGCTCGCGGACGAGTGGGCAAGACACCTGCCAAAGGATGAACGGTATTTGGCAAGTCTCGTCTATCCGGTTTCGCAGACCGCATTGATTGGTGCCGTTCTCCTACCGAAACGCATATACGCGTGGATCTTGCTTGGGGCGTTAGTGCTCGTCGGGCTGGTCGCCGCGTGGCTCAATGAGCCCCAACGGCCCGATATGCTGCTCCGCACGTTCGCATGGTTCGCCGTTCTGGCGGTCATCCTTTTCCGTTCCGAATTGCCGAGGGCCTTGCGTGGCTCGCTCTTTAGCTACTTCGGCGTCGGCTGGGTGGCCTGGGCGGCATTCGTCGGCTATCAGCACGAGGGCGAGCTCGCGACGTGGATATGGTATCTCTACCAGTTGTCCCGGCTCTTCGGGCTGCTGTTGTTCTGTCAGGCCGCAGTCCGACCGCACGCCTCGCTCGAGGTCGTCCCTCGATGAAGCGGGCGGCCGGGGTTTCGTGTATCTTGCATCTAACGTCTTACGAAAGGCGTGTGCCATGACAACGCCGACACCACCAAGCGGCAACTATGCGGTCATCGCCCGGCAGCGGGCGCCGTTTTGGGTCGAAGTGACTGCGATCCCGATTGGTGTTGCCATTGCCGGATTCTTCGGGTGGCTGTTGTACCTCGAAGTCAAAACGCCACCGACGCATACCACGCATATCGCGATTTTCGCGAGCTTCATCCTCCTTGGGTTACTGGTCGCGTTCGGCCGGTTTTTTCTCTTCCCAGTGATTCAGCAAGTCATTGTGATTGCGCAGGGAACGGAGATTCCGTGGATTGGCGGCCGGCGTAAGTCTGATCCGCCAGCGCCAGGGGCGGGCCAATGAATCTCTCGCGAAAATGGCTTTCGCTGAACTACGCCGCCGGGCGACACTCGGCATTCCCGGTGGACCTGATCGTCATCCACGTCACCGAAGGCGACGCCGATTCTGTCGTTGCATGGTTCAACGATCCAGCCGCGAAAGTCTCCGCGCACTACATGGTGCAGAAGGACGGTACGGTCGTACAGTTCGTCCGCGAAGAGGACACCGCGTATCATGCCGGGCGAGTCGCCGGGGCAACCGCGACGCTCGTCCGTGATCGCCCCGGTGCGAATCCGAACGGCTACAGCATCGGGATCGAGCACGAAGGCGACGGTACGCACGAGTTGACGGATGCGCAACATGCGGCGTCGGTCGAACTCATGCGAACGATTGCGACGCGGTGGAGCATCCCGATCGACCGGACGCATATCGTCGGCCATCACGAAATCTTCGCGCCGAAGTCCTGCCCCGGCGCTATCGACGTCGACGCTTTGGTTCACGACGCAGTTATCGAGGAGGTGCTATGACGTTACTCGGCCTCATCATCGCGCTCGTCATCATCGGGGTGGTCCTCTGGGCCATCAATTCGTTCGTCCCGATGGATCCGAAAATCAAGCAGATCCTCAACGTGGCCGTCGTGCTCGTGGTCGTGCTCTGGCTACTGCTTCAGTTTGTGCCGTCGGATGGGATTCTCAACGCGCGGATCGGTCGGTGATTCTCGCCCTGCTCCTCCGTTACTGGCACGTCGCTGCGCTCGCTGCGCTGCTCGCCTTTGGCGCGTTTGAGTGGCACGAGCATTCTGTGGCGCTCGTCGCTCAGGGCAAGGCTGAGGAGCGGGCGCGGGTTGCAGACTCGACACTCAAGGCGCTCAAGCCGCAACTCGCGCGCGTCGATACGGTCTACCGCCGCGATACGGTGACGCTCACGCGAACGTTGACAAAGACGCTGGCGCTCCGCGACACGCTGTTGCTTCACCTGACAGACACGTTGCGGGTGAAGGAGTTCATCGCACAATCAGACTCCGCGTTCCACGCCTGCATGGACGTGGCGAATAGTTGCGCGACGAATCTTCGACTCAAAGATCAACAGATCATCGCGCTTGAGTCGAAGCTGAACGCTCAGCCGCAGGCGCTGAACGTCCGCCACTGGTACTCCGACCGCTTCAGCGTTGGTCCCTACGCTGGCATCGACCGGTACGGGAAGGGGTCGGTCGGGGTCTCGGCTCAACTCTCACTCGTTCGCTTCCCCTAATGGCGCCGCGAAAGAAACCTCGTTCACGGCGGAAACTGCCACTCACCCTTGAGGATCTTATGGCCTCCATCGACGATCTCACTGCTGCCGTCACCGCGTTGCAAACCGCTGCTGCGAATAACGCGTCGCGCGTCTCGGCGAAACTCACGGACCTTCAGAACCAACTCGCGGCTGCACAAGCGGCTGGCGTGATTCCGGACGCTTTGGTTGCGTCGATCACCGCTGTGACCAGCGACCTTGATCAGACGGCGGCGTAGTCATGTCCGAGGTCATTAATCACGCGTCGCGACACAAGGCGGATCTCGTCGCGGCCATCGAGGCGGCGGACGTGGACACATTGACGGCGATTGACGCCGATTTGGAACGCGAGGGCTGGGCCTCCAATGGCCAGCTTCGCCAGCGCATTGCCGTGCGGAAGGCTGCACTGACTGGCACGGCGTAGGACCGACCTTTCAACCATCGCCGTGACGGCGAGGGGTAGGCTACAATGGCTCTTGGCTTCAGTACCGCACTGGCCAATGCGTTCTTGGACGCGATGGCCAACGGCGGCACCACGCAAAGCTTCTGGGATTCCGCGATTTTCGAGGTGCGATCGGGCACCCGACCATCGAGCGCGGATACGGCGCCAACGGGGACCGTGCTGGCGTCGATGACCCTCCCGGCCGATGCCATGGCCGCCGCCTCCGCATTGGCGATCGTCAAATCGGGCACCTGGTCCGATTCCTCAGCCGACAACACGGGCACGGCAGCGTGGTTCCGGATCAAGCGATCCGGTGACGCGGGCACGACCAACACGACCGACAAGCGGCTCGACGGGAGTATCACCGCTACGGGGGGCGGTGGTGAAGCCGAGATCGACAACGTGAGCATCGCCGCCACACAACCAGTTACAGTCACGACCTACCAACATACTCTCCCGAACTAGCTCATTCGTATTCTCTCACCAACGCCGTGAGGCGTAGGGATTCACCATGCACATCTATAAGATCGATTCGGGCGATTACACCAGTGTCAACGGCGCGCGAACGCTGTTGCAACTGGTGGCTGGCTCGACGCGCCGATCAAAAATCCTCGAAATCGGTGTGAGCTTCGCGTCGGTCACATCCACCGACGCTCCGGTTCTGGTCGAACTCGGAACGGAAACGTCTGCGGGCACGTCGTCCAGCTTTACGCCGCTGCCGCTCGATCCGGCCGACCCTGCCGCGATTCAGACCGCGCTCAACACGTTCTCGTCCACAGAGCCGACGGGCTTTACGGCGATTGGTGCCGGACCGTGGCGCGTGACGCCGATCGGCGGGACGTTCGTGTATCAGTGGCCGGCGGGCGATGAGCCGCGCGTGGCCATCTCGACGCGATTTGCGCTGCGGGTGACGACGGCGGCATCGCTTT
>Ga0070679_100001945_pt1 | contig 18568 bp, 16 predicted proteins | sample KBSC63BmetaG_FD_65652 | JGI IMG/M metagenome (GOLD analysis project Ga0070679, IMG submission 65652) | Corn rhizosphere microbial communities from Kellogg Biological Station, Michigan, USA - KBS C6-3B metaG | ecosystem: Host-associated > Plants > Roots > Rhizosphere | place: USA: Michigan... | reverse complement strand
CGAGGAGTGCCTGAAGGCGGAGGTGGAGCGGGTGATCTTCACATCCAGCGTGGCGGCGATCGGGCCCGCGCCGCGCGGTGGCACCGCGGACGAGACGCAGGTCTTCACCGCCGGTCACCTGGGGATCCCGTATGTGAACTCCAAGCACGAGGCCGAGACCGAGGCTCTGCGCATGGCCGCCCACGGACTGCCGGTGGTCTGCGTGAACCCCACGTTCGTCTACGGCCGCGGCGACGTTCACGGCGGCTCGACCAACTTGGTCCGCCGCTTCCTCCTCGGGCGCATCCCCGTCTACACGGACGGCGCCGTGAACGTGGTCGACGTGCAGGACGTGGCTCGCGGGCACCTGCTCGCGGACGAGAAGGGCGAGGCCGGCGAGCGCTACATCCTGGGGAACCGCAACTACACCTGGGACCGGCTGTTCGCGGACCTCGCTCGGATCTCGGGTGTCGAGCCGCCGCCGCTCAAGCTCGCGCCGGGGGTGGCTCTGCGGATGGTGGAGCTGCTCGAGCATGCGCCCGGTCGCCCGCCCGTCACGGCGGTGGAGGTGCGCTCCGCGAGCCAGTGGTGGACCTACAAGAACACCAAGGCCAAGCGCGAGCTCGGCTGGACCACGTCGCCGCACGAGGACACCATCGAGGCGACCGTCGAGTGGTACCTCGAGCGCGAAGGCGACCGCATGGCCCGCGCTCGCCGCTCGCAGCCGTTCCAGTACAAGCTCGCCGCGCGCACGCTATCCACGGTCGAGGGCGTGCTCGGCCGGCTGCGGTGAGCAAGGTCGCGTTCATCCTCGCCGGCGGCGCCTCGCGTGGCGCCTACCAGGCGGGCTGCCTCAAGCGGCTCGAGGAGGAGGGCATCGAGCCGGACCTGATCATCGGCTCCTCGATCGGCGTCTGCAACTCGCTCGTCTACACCACGGGCGGCGCCGAGGCGCTCTGGGCGTTCTGGTCGCGCGTCCGCTCGCTCCCGCAGATCCTGGACCTGTCGCTGCGCCGCAACGCGATCTTCGGCAACTCGTTCTTCTCGATGGATCGGCTCGTGCGCTACGTCGAGAAGGAGATCGACTTCGACCGCTGCTTTTACGCGGAGCGCGAGCTCACCTACATCGTGGCGAACCTCTCGGCGGGACACGAGGAGCTGCGCGGCAACCGCACCGAGCCGGACGTCGAGCGCTTCCGCACCGTCACTCGGATCGGCTACGCGATTCCGATCCTGCATCCGCTGATCGAGCTCGACGGCGACCTGTACGCCGACGGCGGCTTCCTCTGGAACGTGCCCTTCGAGTACGCCGAGCGCTGGGGCGCCACGGACATCTACATCCTCTCTGTGGTCCCATCCGAGCTGCCACGAGCCCAGTCGCTGCGCTTCGTCCCCCAGGTGGCGGCGCGCATGTACGACGTCTTCTGGCGCACGTTCGGCAACTCCTCGCACCTCGAGAAGCAGCTCGACGAGGGCGGCCGCTACCACGGCATCAACGTGACCGTGCTCGAGCCGAGCCCCGAGACCGGCATGTTCGATCCGCTCGCGATGCTCAACGCTCACCCGGGCAAGTCGAAGAAGCTGCTCTGGCGGGGCTACCGCGACACCGAGCGCGCTTTGCACGGGACGGGCAAACCGGCGGGGGGACCGCGCCGGCCTCGCTAACCTCCGGCCATGGCGACGCTCTATCGCTGCAAGACCCCGACGGACCTGCTCTGCGCCTGCGGCAAAGTGGCTAGAAGGCTGCGCCGCGCGGGTATCGAGTTCGACGAGGTGCGAGTTCCCTACCTGAAGCGAGACCGACCCGAGATCGAGGCCCTCACCGGGCAGCGCTGGGTACCCGTGCTCGTTCACGGGGAGGAGGTCGTCAGCGACTCGAAGCGGATCTACGAGTACATCGACCACCTTCAGGCGTCGCAGGTCTCAGAACCCTCCGCTCCCGTGCAAGAGGCGGGCTGATGCCCGGCTATCGACGCGCCTACAAGACCGCCAAGCGGCTCTATCCGCTCATGCTGGCGGCCTACCGCCGCTGGGACACCCTCAGCGATGAGGAGAAAGAGCAGTACAAGGAGCGCGCCCGCCGGATCTCGAACCAGGCGATGTACTACGCGCGCGAGGCAGTCGAGAACACTCCGCGGGTCGCCAAGGACAAGCTCGGCAGGCGCCGCAAGCGCCGCTAGCTACGGCCCCGGCGGAGTGCGCGGGATCTCGTAGCGCTTGGCGTGCAGGAAGGCCGAGCGCGGGCCGTTGCGGCGCGAGCCCGAGCGGGCGGCGGCCGAGGCCCTCTTGCTCGTCCACGAAACCGGCGCGGGCGCGAGGCGCAGCAGCGCCGGCCACGTGGCGGCGTCCACCTGGCCGGTCACCGGCAGGCCGTTGGCGGTCTGGAACGACGTGGTGGCGTTCACGGTCGCGGAGTCGAAGGTGCCCGTCGCGGAGATGGGCTGCCCCGCGGAGATCAGGTGTTCCTGCGCCCACACCACCACATCGCCCTTCGAGCCCGACTTGAGCAGCGGGTAGCCCACCGGCGGCGGCACCACCGGCGTGGGCTGCGGCGGCGCGATGGCCGCCCAGCCGGCATTCGAGGCCGACTGCCAGGACCACCAGCTCACACCCGGCGCGCCGTAGCCCGCGGACAGAGCCCGGAAGCGCTGGACGTCCGCGCTGGACGGGTTGTCGTAGAGCTGGCCCAGCGGGAAGATCTGGCGCCCGTACACCGAGTTCCACAGGTAGGTGTGGGCCAGCGCGGTGTCCACGCTCGTGCCGATCGCCTTCCAGTAGACCTGCGGCGCGTTGTACTGCGCGCCGTTCGGGCCGAGGAATACGGAATAGGGCAGGGAGGGGTGGTAGTCCACGTAGGGGAAGCTGGCCAGCCCGATCGGATAGTCGGGGCCCACCAGTGAGCGGAGGTCGTTGATGTAGGTCTGGGCCTGGGAGTAGAGGCCCTCGTACTGGCCCTCGGCGTCAATGACGAGACAGTCGGCGCCGGTCTGCGCGGCGCGCGCGCCCAGCGAGGCCTCGCCCGCCGGATCCCTGCCGTAAACGAACTGCCAGGCGCACACGTGCAAGCCGGCAGCCTTCAGCGCGGAAACGAGGGCGGGGGAGAACTGGTTCCACCACGAGGTGCCGTCAGAGCTCTTCACGAACACGGTGGTCACGCCGTACTGGGCCGCCTGGGCGGATATCCCGGCGGTGGTGCCGTCGCTCGACTTGCTCACGTACCAGATCCACATGCCGTTGCCGTCGAACGCGGTGCCGCTGCCCTTCAGGGGCCGAGGCGTCGTGCGCTTGTGGATGTGGATCGGGCCGACGACGTTGGAGCGCGCCCCGTGGGGGCCGACGATCCGGATCCGCCCCGACCTGGCCGTGGCCGGAACGGTGGCCACGAAGCCGTCGCCCTTGCGCACCCGCAGCTTGGAGGTGAGCCGAGCGCGCACCCCGCCGGAGGACTTGTGGGTCCGCGCGCGGCTGAACACCACATGCATCCCGTGCCTCTTGAGGTTGCGGCCGCGGAAGCGCAGCCTGCCGCCCGGAGCGACCGTGTGCGGATCGCTCGTGCACACCACCATCGGCCAGCAGCGCACGAACGTGATGCGCGGCTTCTTGGAATGCGAACGCGCGCTAGCCGACGCCGGCAGGCCCGCCATCAGGGCGAGCGCGAGCAGAGCGAGGACACTGGCGGCGCGGGGTCTCACAACAAAGTCCTGCAAACCGCATTAGTAACAGAGCGATAGGCGCGGAGTTGCGCCTTTGGCTATGGGCTACGGGCTATCGGCTAGTTGAGCCGATTCTCCAGGCCCAGCGGCGCCGACTCGGGCGCGGCGGCCTCCGGCGCAACCGGCTCCTCGGCCGGCTGCTCGACGCCGAGCGCCTCGGCCAGCTCGCCCGACTCGTACATCTCCATCACGATGTCGCAGCCGCCGACCAGCTTCTGATCGATGAAGAGCTGCGGGATCGTGGGCCAGCCGGAGAGCTCTGACAGCTCTTCGCGGATGCGCGGGTCGGGCAGGATGTCCATGGCGGCGTACTGCACGCCCATCGCGTTCAGCGCGGCGGAGGTGCGCATGGAGAAGCCGCAGCGCGGCGCATCCGGTGTGCCCTTCATGAACAGCATCACGCGGTTCTCGTCGATCGCGTTCTGCAGAAAGTCTCGGATCTCCTGGTTGTTCATCGGGTGCCCCCCGGGGTCGAAGTCTTGATGGAAAGAGCGTGAATCGGTCCGCCCACCTCGTCCCCGAAGATTCCGTAGACGAGCTGGTGCTGCTCAATGCGCGAAAGCCCCTCGAAACGGTCGGAAATCACCTCCGCGCGGAAGTGATCGCCACCCCCCGTCAGGTCCTCGACGGAGGCCGTCGCCCCTGGCAGCGCGGTCTCGATGCGTGTTCTTAGCTCTTCAGGCGTGGGCATCTACGTCCGACAAAGATAGCTAGATGGACAGCTACAATCCGACGCACATGGTCACCCTCACCGACATCGCCGCAGAGAAGGTCAGTTCCTTCCTCGCCGGCCAGGAGCCCAGCGAGGGCGCCGGGCTGCGCGTGGGAGTGCGAGGTGGCGGCTGCTCCGGCTTCCAGTACGCGCTGGCGCTCGACGAGGAGCGCGAAGGCGATCACGTCTTCGAGGATCACGGGATCCGGGTGATCGTCGACGACGCCAGCCTTCAGTACGTGAGCGGCTCCGTGGTCGATTACAAGGAGAGCCTGATGGGCGCCGGCTTCGAGGTGAACAACCCGAACGTCGTGGCCGCCTGTGGATGCGGGTCCTCCTTCCGGGTCGCAGACGAAGACCCGAGCTGCGGCGCACCCGCCTGACCCCACGCCCCTTTAGGCCAGCCGCCGGGCCATCTGCACGTCGTCCACGTAGCGGCCGTCGAGGAAGAACTCCTCGCGCAGAACACCCTCGACCTCGAAGCCGCATGCCTCGTACAGCGCGCGGGCGCCGCTGTTGGGCCCGAGCACCCGTAGCGTGAGCCGCCGCGCACCTCGGGCCGATGCCTCGCTCGCGGCGGCGTCGAGCAAAGCTCGGGCGAGGCCCTGGCGCTGATGCGCAGGGTCCACCGCCAACCCCAGAATCGCCAGCACGTGCTGGTTGGATTCGAGCTCGGTGGGATTGCGCAGCTTGATGTAGCCCGCCACCTCGCCGTCGACCTCGGCCACGAGCACCTCGCGCGGGTCGTCGTCCGGGCCGAAGAAGCTCCTGTCATCGCGCCACGTCCGCGGCGCCGGGCTCACGTCCGGGGACCAGGTGGCGTCGTCGAGCGCGCGCAGCGCCTGCTCGTCCTCGCGCGTGGCGGGCCGGATCGTCATGTGGGCACCGGGGCGTTGTCGAGCGAGGTCCACAGGTACAGGCATGCCAGCGAGCGGAACGGGCGCCAGGGCTCCGCGATGCGCTCGAGCGTCTTCGGATCCGGGATCTCGGGGAGCTCGTAGAGGCGCTCGACCGCGCGGCGAATGCCCAGGTCGCCCACCGCCAGCACATCAGGCCGGCCGAGGTAGAAGATCAGGAACATGTCGGCGCTCCACTGGCCGATGCCCTTCACCGCCGTGAGCTGCTCAGCCACCTCGGCGTCCGAGAGCTGGGCCAGGTGGTCGAGGTCGAGCTCGCCGTCCTCAACGCGCTCGGCCAGGTCGCGCAGGTAGGCCACCTTGGCGCGTGAGAGGCCGGCCGTGCGCAGCGCGTCAGGGTCTGTGGCGATCAGGTCGGCCGGCGTGGGCACCTTGCCGCCGAAGAGGTCGAGCACGCGGCCGAAGATCGTGGCGGCCGCCCGCGTGGAGAGCTGCTGGCCCACGATCGAGCGCACGAGCGTGCCGTAGGCGTCCGTGGGCCGGCCGCGGCGGCGCTCAGCGACCGTGAGCGGGCCGTGTTCCTCCACGAGCGCGCGCATCACGTCGTCGGACGCGCGCAGGTGGTCGACGGCCCGGTTGGCGCTCAGTGGATCAGCACCGGCGTGCCCACCGGCACGCGCGGGTAGAGGGCGATCACGTCGCTCACGTGCATCCGGATGCAGCCGTGCGACGCCCGCGTGCCGATCGACCAGTCCTCGGACGTGCCGTGGATGCCCACGCCATCGCCGAGCCCGAGCCAGCGCGCCTTGATCGGATCGCGCGGGTCGCTGGCGGGGATGGTCTGCCCGGCCAGCGATCCGGCCCAGGGGCTGTTCGGCACGTGCCAGTCCGGGTTGACCTGCTTCTCGAGCACGTGGCGGATGCCCGCCGGTGTCTCGAGCCCGGCCATCCCGACGGCGATCGGATAGGTCTTGACGAGCCGCAGCCGCTTGAACAGGCGCAGCTTGAACGCGTTGCGATCCACGGTGACGTAGGTGGAGTACCTGCGCGCGAGCGTCTTGAGCGTGACCTTCGGCTGGATCCGGCCCGTGCGGGCGTGGATCAGGCGCGCCGGGCTGGGGTGGCGCAACTCGTTGATCAGCTTCTGACGCAGATTCGATGCCCGGATCCCGTGGCCGGGGCGGCCGTGGATGCGCTTGATCTTGCGCACGCCAAGCACCACGCGCGAGTTGCGCGGTGCCTTGTAGTACGGCTTGCCCAGCTTGGTGATGAAGGCCGTGAGCTTCTTACCGTCGATCGTCTTCGCGAGCTTGATGTGGATCGTGTGGTGGTTGCGCGCCACTTCCTTGAAGGCGGCGTCGACCATGCCCTGGTAGTCGATCGTCTGACCGAGGTCGGTCGTGGCGACCTGCTTGGTCCGCTTCTCGACCACCACGTTCACGGGCCGCTCCCATACGGGTTGAAGTCCAGCCTGCACCTTGGCCATGGCGCCGGCGCGGTCAAGCCCCGACACGTCGATGCCCGCGATGGTGGCGCCGGCGGGGAGGGTGGTCGGCGTGGCGGCTCCCGTCGAGGCGGCCAGCGCTAGGGAGAAAAGTCCTGCAATGAGCGCTATTCGGAGTTTCGGCACGCCATAAGGATGGCAGGGCCGTAAGCTGCCGCGCGTGCGATTCGTGACTTTCGATGCCGGACAGGGTCCTCGCGCGGGCCTTCTGCGCGATGGCGACAAGGTCGTGGAGGCCGGCAGGAGCCTGCGCGACCTGATCGCCGTCAACCGCCTGGCCGAGCCAGCGGACGCCCAGGAGATCCCGCTCTCGGACGTTCAGCTACTGCCGCCGATCCCGAACCCGGACAAGATCATCTGCATCGGCCTCAACTACCGCTCGCACGCCGAGGAGGCCGGGGTGGAGGCGCCGGAGGTGCCCACCTTCTTCGCCAAGTTCCGCAACGCACTCGTGCCCGCTGGCGCCGAGGTGCAGCTCCCGGCCGCGAGCGAGAAGGTGGACTACGAGGCAGAGGTCGCGTTCGTGGTGGGCAAGCGGGCGAAGGACGTGAGCGAGGACGACGCGCTCGGCTACATCGCGGGCTACACGCTGCTGAACGACCTGTCGGCGCGCGACCTGCAGTTCGCCACGCCGCAGTGGCTGCCGGGCAAGGTGTTCGACGGCTCGGCGCCCTGCGGGCCCGCGCTCGTCACGCCCGACGAGGCCGGCGCACACGACTCGATCGGGATCGAGCTGAAGCTGAATGGCGAGGTGATGCAGTCAGCCACCACCGCGGATCTGATCCACTCGGTGCCGGTCCTGCTGTCCCACCTGTCCACGCTCATGACGCTCGAGCCGGGCGACATCGTGTCCACCGGAACGCCCTCCGGCGTTGGCAGCGTGCGCGAGCCGAGGGTCTGGCTCAAGCCCGGGGACGAGGTCGAGATCAGTTCGCCGTCTCTAGGCACGCTCCGCAGCCGTCTTATCTGAGCGTTGTTCAATCTCGTCGGTGAGGTTCTCGCAGCCACGAAGGCTTATGCCTGCGCTGCTGCTTGCCGGGGCGCTGGCCGTGGTCGCCTCCGCGCTCGCGGCGACGGTGGCGAACGCACCGCCCCCCACCCCCGCCGGAGGACGCCTGCAGGGTGACCAGCAGAAGTTCCTGCAGCTCGCCGAGCAGGGCGTGCGGGACATCAACCGCAACTGGTTCAACTCGCGCACCGACTGGTACAACGACCGCCTCGCCAGGGGCCAGGACGGCAAGGCTCCGATCTGGACCACCGTTCACCTCTTCAGCGCGCTGAACGGCATCGCGCAGGCTGCGCCGACGGCCGCCAACAAGCGAGCGGTCCAGTGGTTCGCCGACCGCGCCTACCGCGAGTACTGGGACCCGCAGGTCGGGCACATTCCGCACACCCGCCGGCACATCGGGGGCTTCGACCCAAGCACCCGCGAGTCCAAGGGACCGCGCGCGCACGCGTTCTTCGACGACAACGGCTGGCTGGGCCTGGCCTTCCTCGAGGCCTTCCGGATCACCCGGGTGCAGCGCTACCTCACCTACGCGGACGACGCCTTCCAGTTCATGGCGCAGGCGGGCTGGGCCAGTGGCGCCGGCGGCGGTGTGTGGTGGGACACGCACCACGTGAGCCGCTCGTCGGAGAGCATCTCCTCGGGGAGCGCTCTTGGCGCGGAGCTGTACTACACGACACGCAGGAAGAGCTACCTCCAGACCACGCGGAAGTTCATCGCGTGGGCGAACGCCCACATCTGGGACGCGACGAGCGGCCTCTACATGCGCGACGTGACCTCCCCGATCCTGATGGGCTATGTGCAGTCGCCCTTCATGCTCGCGTACATGTCGCTCTGTCAGACGACCAAGGACGACGCGCTCTGCGACAAGGCCGAGCAGCTGGGCAACTCGTCACTCGCGCGGTTCACCGGCGCCCTGCACCACGGGCCTCAGTACGACGCCGAGTACCTGCACTGGATGCTCGAGGTGTACGCGCACGACCACAACCCGCGCTGGTACAACCTCGCGCTCGCCAACGCCCGGCGCGCGCTGGCCAATGCGCGCGCTAAGAACGGGCTGTACCTGCGCGCGTGGGACGGCAGCCGCGCGCCGGACGCGCCCACCGACAGCCTCAAGATCGACGCCGCCACCGTGAGCGTGTTCGCCTGGCTGGCCGCGGCCAAGCCGCCGGCCTAGGTGGCGGGCTGGACCGAGATGGCTTCGCCGTCGAGCGCGCCGAGCGCCCGTTCGACCGAGGCGCTGATGCAGGTGAAGATCGGCGTCTCCGACTCCGTGTAGGCGCTCGACTCCGTGCCGCGCAGCTCGTGCACGAGGTCGAGGAACTCGCTCGGCCTGTCGGCATTGAACGACACCACGAACTCCTGGTCGTCGAGGCCGTACGAGTAGGCCGTGTTGATCTCAATGCCCGTGTAGCGCTTGCCGGTCTCGATGTGGCTGCGCATGATCCGCATCCGCTCCTCCCCCGTCAGCAGGTACCACTCGCGCTTCTTCCACATCGGGTAGACGATCAGGTAGCGGCTGTCGGATCCGGGGCGCGGCGCCAGGGGCTGCTCCTCCTCGGAGTAGACCGACTCCTTGGTCATCGCGAGATACGAGTAGGCGATGTCGGCGTAGCGCATCAGGCCGGTCTGATTGAGCAGCACGTGGAACTCGTGAATCGGGTCTAGGTCCGCGGCGATCGTGCGCACCATCAGGTCGCAGTCGCCGCGCGTGCCCACCAGCGAGTAGGTGCGCAGGAAGTGGTCTTCGGCGAAGTCGTTGCAGGCCGCGGCGAACTCGGCTTTGTCCTGCGCGCGCTCGGCAGAATCGCGACGGCGCCAGGCCGGATCGAGCTTGATGAATGTGAACTTGACGAAGTTACGGTCGCTCATGGTCGGCCCATAGAGTGTGGCGCATGCGTGGCAGATGCGGGGCCCTGATCGCCGCGGCGGCCCTCGCGCTGGTGGCTTCCCCCGCCGAGGCCGCGCCACGCGCCGCGCTGCTGTTCGTGCCGGGACCGGCCGTCTCCGCCGGGGCGCTCGGCATCACCAGCCCCACGCTGGGCGGGTACAAGCGCCCGCAGTTCTCGATCGACATCTCGCAGGGAGCACGGCTGTCCACTCGCGCGTACACGCGCAAGCTCCCGCGCGTCGCGCTTGTGGGCTCGCGAGTGGCCGGGTGGGACGCCGTCGTCCGACGCGCGAACGCCGCCCCGGGGGACGTTGTGCCAGGCCTCTTGGCCTCCACGATCGAGCAGGCTGGGGGATCGGTTGCCTATGCCGGGGTTAGCGGCGCCGAGGACACCGAATCTTTCGCCGCCGCCGATCGGTCCGGCCGGATCGGGCGGGTGTCGATCGGGCCGGCGGCGGGCTTCGCGGGGCGGGCACTGGCGCTGTGGCGGTCCTCGTCGCTGCTCGTGGCGCGCCTGCCGCGGGCCGCGGATGCCGGGCCGTTTCTCCGGGCGCGGCGGCCATCCGATCTCGTGATCGTGATGCAGGCGCCGCCGCCCAAGAAGCTCACGCTGCTCTACACGGGCGCGGTTGGCCCCGGCATCACCGGCGGGACGATCCGCTCCGGCACCACGCGGCGCGACGGCTACATCGCGGCGCCGGACATCTCCGCCACGGTGCTGCACACGCTCGGCATCAAGGTGCCGAAGAAGATGCAGGGCGAGCAGATCGAGTCGCGCGGCGGGCAGGGCGCCGATTACGTGAAGAGCCTCAAGGCGCGCCTCGACGCGATCCTGCCGCACCGCGACGAGAGCGTGCGCCTCGTGGCGCTGTGCTGGGGGCTGACCGCGCTGCTGCTCTGGATCGCCGGCCGGCGCGATGGGCTGCGCACGGCGGTGCGCGTGCTGATGCTCGCGGGCATCTGGATCCCCGCGCTGTGCCTGCTCACGGCGGCGATCCGCCCGTCGGGGCTGGCGGAGGGCCTGATCATCGCCCTTGGGTCGCTCGTGCTCGGCGCCCTCACAGACCGCTTCCTGCCCTGGCCCGCCGCGCCGCTGCTCCCGGCGGCGGTGAGCTTTGGGGCACACACGATCGACCTGGCGCTGACCTCTCACCTGATCGGGCTCTCGATCGCCGGGCCGAACCCGAAGGGCGGCGCGCGCTTCTTCGGCGTGGGCAACGAGCTCGAGATCATCCTGTCGCTCACCCTGCTCGTGGGCACGGGCGCGGCGCTCACCCTCCTGCCCGAGCGCTCGGCGCCGCGCCTGTTCGGCCTGGCCGCGCTCGTGGGCGCCGTGATCCTCGGCGCGGGTCGCCTCGGCGCGGACGTCGGCGGTGTGATCACCCTGGGCGCGGGCGGTGCGGCGGCGGTGGTGATGTCCCTGCCCCGCGGTCCCACGCGCAAGACGATCGCGCTGGCGATTCTCGTGCCAATCCTCGCCGTGGGCGCGCTGGTGCTGCTCGACCTCGCCATCGGCGGCGGGGCGCACCTCACGCGGACGCTGTCGAGCTCGAGCGGCCCGGGCGACTTCGGCAAGGTGATCGTGCGCCGCTGGCGGCTGTCGGCGGCCGGCCTCACACGCGGCACGACGCCCTTCACCGTCGGCCTCTGCATCGGCCTCTTGATCTATGTCGCGGTGCGTCGCAAAGAGCTCTTGGCGCCGCTGTCCGAAGACCGACAGCGACCCTTGCGGGCGGCGATCGTGGGCTCGTGGTTCGCCATTGTGATCGGGGCGCTGGCCAACGATTCGGGACCCATGATCGTGATGATCGGCACGATCTCGCTGCTACTCACACTGGGGTACGTGCGGTGCGGCACACGGCCCTGCGCGCGTCCCGAAGCTTGGCTAACCTTGCAAATGTGCGCGTAGGACTCGTCTCCCCTTATTCATTTACCTATCCGGGAGGGGTCGGAAGGCACGTCGAGGCGCTCGCGGTGGAGCTGATCGACAAGGGTCACGACGTCCGGCTGCTGGCCCCCTACGACCCGGATGACAGGCGCGCGCGCGTCACGCACAAGGGCGTCCGGCCCGAGCCGCGCGAGGTGCCCGACTACCTGATTCCGCTCGGCCGGACCGTCGGGTTCCCCATGAACGGCGCGGTGTCCAACCTGTCCGTGTTCCCCGAGAGCACGGCCACGCTCAGCCGTGCGGTGCGGGGCGGCCACTTCGACGTGGTCCACGTGCACGAGCCCAACGCGCCGGTCGCCAGCTGGGCGGCCACCGAGTGGTCGGAGGCTCCGGTCGTCGGCACCTTCCACGCGTACTCCACGAGCAAGGTGTCGAACAACATCGCGGTGATGCTCGGCGCGCGCCGTCTCTACAACAAGCTGAATGTGCGGATCGCCGTGTCCGAGGCCGCGCGCTGGACCGCGCGCCGCTTCTACGGCGGCGAGTACCGGATCGTGCCGAACGGCGTCGACCTGTCCGCCGCGCTGAGCGGGCCCAAGCCTGAGCACGACCAGCTCACGCTCCTGTTCCTCGGCCGCGCCGAGGAGCGCAAGGGCCTGCCGATCCTGCTGCGCGCCTTCGAGGCGCTGCGCGGGGCGGGCGTCGCGGCTCGGCTCGTGGTGGCGGGCGCCACCCACGAGGAGGTCGAGCCCTTCCTGCTCGACACCGAGGGCATCGAGGTCGCGGGCCGCGTGACCGACGAGCGCAAGTGGCAGCTCCTGCACGAGGCCGACGTGCTGTGCGCGCCCTCGCTCGGCGGCGAGAGCTTCGGCATGGTGCTGACCGAGGCATTCGCCTCGGGCACGCCGGTGGTGGCCTCGGACATCGCGGGCTACCGCGACGTGGTGCGCGACGGTGTGGACGGCGTGCTGGTGCAGGTGGCCGACCCGGTCCAGCTCGGCGAGGCCTTGCACTCGATGGCCGAGGACAAGCCCCGGCGCGAGCGTATGTCGGGCGCCGCGCGCGAGCGCGCCGAGCGCTTTGCCTGGCCGCACGTTGCCGGCGAGGTGGAGCGCGCCTACGAAGACGCGATCGAGATGCCCGAGCCCGCCGGAGCGCGCCGTCGCCTGGCGGTGGCCGCGGGCTACGCGTCGAGCGCGCCCGGGCCGCGCCACCCGGCCACGCGGCTTCCCTCGCTCGAGCCGGTCACGCCGGCCGTGTCGCGCCGCCGTGTGCCGCCGATCGTGCGCCGTGTCGCCGGCGTCGTGGCCATCGCCGCCGGCGCGGGCCTCGGCTGGATGGCGCTTCAGCGGATCGGGATCCACCGCATCGGCGATGCTCTGCTGGCCGCCACGCCCACATGGGTGCTTCTTGCATTCGGATTGATGTGCGCGTCGATGCTGCTGCGTGCCGAGTCGTGGCACGCCGTGCTGCGCTCCGCCCTGCCCGGAGTCCGGGTGCGCCGCCGCGACGCCGCCCGCGGCGTGATGATCGGAGTCCTGATGTCCGCTACGCTGCCCGCCCGCCTGGGCGAGCCGTCGCGCGCGCTGATCGTCTCGCGCCGCCTCGGCCGCGTGCGCGAGCGACTGCCGATCGTGCTCGGCACGGTGGTGTCGCAGACGCTGCTCAACCTGATCGCGCTGGTCGTGCTCGGCACGATCATGTTCTCCACCGTCGGCCTCTTCCACGGACACGAGAAGGCGCTGATCATCGGATCCGCCGCCCCGGTGTCGATGCTCGCCGCTGTGCTGCTCCTGCCCGCGCTGCTGCGCCGCGGCAAGCCGTCGCGCTTCAACCGCGTGCGGCGCGCGATGGCCATCGTGCGCGGCGCGATGGAGCAGGTGCGCGCCGGCCTACAGGTTTTCCGCCATCCCAAGCTGGGCTCGTGGGCCGCGTTCAACCAGCTCGCCGCGTGGGGCCTGCAGGCCACCGCCTGCTACGTGCTGCTGATCGCGCTGGGGCTCGATCACACCACCAGCTTCGGCGCCGCTGCCGCCGTGCTGTTCGCGGTCAACGTGACCGCCGTGCTGCCGGCCACGCCGTCCAACCTGGGCGTGTTCCAGGCGGCGTGCGTGGCGGTGCTGTCCGCGTACGGCGTGAGCCACGCCGATGCCCTCGCCTACGGGATCATCCTGCAAGCCGTCGAGATCGCGACCGCGGTCACGATGGGCATGCCCGCGCTGCTTCGCGAGGGGATGTCCTGGAAGGACATGCGTCTGCGCGCTCTGCACACCGCCCCGGTCGAGCTGCGCGTGTCGCAGCGCCAGAGCGGCTCGACTGCGGAAGTCGACGCGAGCTAGCTCGCGGGTTCGGCGGCCGGCTCGACCTCGTCGGCCGTCTGCGCGTCTGCGCGGTCCGGCGGGATGCGACCGCTGCGCATGCCGAAGTAGCTGGCCTGCGGATGGTGAGCCACGATCGCCACGGTGGACTGCTCCGGCTCTACGGCGAAGCCGTGTGACAGCAACAGCCCGATCGACTCGGCGCCGAGCAGCTTGAACACCGGCACGTGCTGCTCCTGCTCCGGGCAAGCGGGGTAGCCCCAGGAGTAGCGCCGGCCCTGGTCGGTGTCCAGTCCGAGCTCGGCGCGCACCCGCTGGTGCAGCCACTCGGCGGTGCCCTCGGCGGACTGCACGCCCAGCCCGTGGACGAACAACTGCTCCGCAAACTCGCCCTCGGCCTCGAGCCGCTCGCAGAGCTTCGTGACCTCGGGGCCCACGGTGACCGCCTGGAGCACGCAGACGTCACGCTCTCCCGACTCGATCGGACGCCAGTAGTCGGATAGGCACAGGCGGTCGTGCGCCGGCTGGCGCGGGAACGTGAGGCGCTCGACCTCCTTGGACGGATCGTCCGGGTCGAAGAAGACGAGGTCGTCGCCGTCGGCGTTCACCGGGAAGTAGCCGTAGACGGCGCGCGGATGCAGGTAGTCCTGCTCCCGCCACATGCGCTCGAGGCGCGGCTGGAAGTCGTCGGCCAGGAGCCGCTCCCACGCCTCGCCCTTCACGCCCTTGCCGCCCCAGTGCAGCTTGAACAGCACGTGCGTGTCGAGCAGCGGGAACACCTCGGCGAGATCGACTTCGACCTCGCGCACGCCCCAGAAGGGGGGCTCGGGGATCTCCACGTCGGTGCGCAGGGCGGAACGCGACGGGGCATCGGGCGCCGGGCCCTCCTCCACGCGCTCGGGTTGCTCGCGCAGTTCCTTGGCCTCGCGGTGGATGCGCTCGACCAGCGCCTCGCGCGCCTCGTCGTCGATCAGGTTGTCCATGATCGAAAGGCCCTGGAAGGCGTCCTTGCAGTAGAAGACGCCGGGGCTGTACTGATCGTCGGAGTCCTTCCCGTGCGGGTAGAGGATGCGCCGGCCGAAGTCGCGGTTGATCGCCGCGCCGCCCACCAGCACCGGGTACTGGAGGCCGCGCTCGTGCAGTTCGGACACGCAGATCGGCATCTGCTTCGACGTCGAGACGAGCAGCGCGGAAAGGCCGATGGCGGTTGCGTTGTGCTCCTCGGCGGCGTCGATGATCTGCGACACGGGCACCTGCTTGCCGAGGTCAACGACCGTGTAGCCGTTGTTGGTGAGGATGGTGTTGACGAGCGACTTGCCGATGTCGTGGACGTCGCCGAACACGGTGGCGAGAACGACGGTGCCCTTCGTGTAGCCCTCGATCTTGTCGAGGTACTTCTCGAGCTGGGCGACCGCGCGCTTCATCACCTCGGCCGACTGGAGCACGAACGGCAGGATCAGCTCGCCGGCGCCGAACTTGTCGCCCACCTCCTTCATGGCGGGCAGCAGCACGTCGTTAAGCGTCGGCACCGCGCCGATCTTGTCGACGGAGGCGTCGATCTGAGCCTCCACGCCCTCCTTCTTGCGGCGCAGGATGTGCCAGTGGAGCGCCTCCTCGGGCTCCATGTCGGCGGTCGGATCGGCCTCCTCCTCGCTGGCCTGCTCGCCCTTGGCCTCGAAGTGGGCGATGAAGCGCTCGAGCGCGTCCTCGCGGCGGTTGAACACGAGATCGTCGGCCAGCTCGCGCTCGCCATCCGGGATCTCGGGATAGGGAGTGACGTCCTGGGGATGGACCATCGCCAGGTCGAGTCCGGCCTCGACAGCGTGGTGGAGGAACACGGAGTTGAGCACCGCGCGCGCAGCCGGCGAGACGCCGAACGACACGTTCGAGACCCCGAGCGAGGTCTTCACGCCCGGCAGCGCCTCCTTGATCAAGCGGATGCCCTCGATCGTCTCGACGGCTGACGGCTTCCACTCGTCGTCGCCGGTGGTGAGGGTGAAGGTGAGCGTGTCGAAGATCAGGGCCTCGGGCGACATGCCGTGCTCCTCGACCACCAGGTCGTAGATGCGCTTGGCGATCTCGAGCTTGCGCTCGCGCGTCTTGCCCATGCCCTCCTCGTCGATCGTGAGGGCGATGAGCGCCGCGCCGTGCGCCTTGGTCAGCGGCACCACGAGGTCGAGCTTGTCGCGCCCGGCCTCGAGGTTGATCGAGTTGACGATCGCGCGGCCGGGGATCTGCTCGAGCGCCATCTTCAGCACGTTCGGCTCGGTGGAGTCAACCTGAATCGGCGCGTCCACCTGGAGCGAGATGCGCTTCACGAGCTGGCGCATCTGCTCGTCCTCGTCCTGGCGCTCGGTGAGCGCGACGCAGACATCGAGGATGTGCGCGCCGCCCTCGACCTGGTTCTCCGCGATCTGGAGCAGGCCGTCGTAGTCGTCGTCGAGCAGCATCTGCTTCGCGCGGCGCGAGCCCTGCGAGTTCACGCGCTCGCCCACGATCGTGGGCCGCGGCTCCTGCGCGAGCAGCGTGGCGCCCATCATCGAGGAGACATGCGCCGGCAGCGACGCCTCCGGGCGCGCACCCGGCTCGCGGCCCTTCACGCGCTCGGCGATGGCCTCGATGTGCTCGGGCTTGGTGCCGCAGCAGCCGCCCACGATCGACACGCCGTAGCGCTCCACGTACTCCTGGAGCGCGGCGGCCAGCGGCTCGGGCTTCTCGGGGAAGATCGTCTCGCCGTTCGGCCCCTGGAGCGGAAGCCCTGCGTTGGGGATGCAGTGCACCGGCACGGGCGAGTGCTCGCCGAGGAAGCGGATGGCGTCGCGCATGTCCTCGGGCCCGGTGGAGCAGTTGAGGCCGATCGCCTGGACGTCGAGGGAGATGAGCGTGGTGAGGACAGAGGCGATGTCGGTGCCGAGCAGCATCTTGCCGCCGTTAGGCAGCAGCGACACCGAGGCCTGGATCGGCACGCTGCGCCCGGTGTTCTTGAACGCCTCGCGCGCGCCGAAGATCGCGGCCTTGACCTCGAGGATGTCCTGCGCGGTCTCGATGATCAGCAGGTCCGCGCCGCCCTCCACGAGGCCGCGCGCCTGCTCCTCGAACACCTCCATCAGCTGGCCGAAGGTGATGTTGCCGAGCGTGGGGTCGTCGGAGGCGGGGAGGAAGCCGGTGGGACCGATCGAGCCGGCCACGAAGAACTCGTCGCCGGCAGCGGCGCGCGCCAGCTCGGCGGCCTTGCGGTTGATCTCGAGCGTGTGCGCGTCGAGGCCCCACTCGCCGAGCTTGAGGCGCGAGGCCTGGAAGGTGTCGGTCTCGAGTACCTCGGCGCCCGCCTCGATCATCGACTCGTGCACGCCCTGGATCACGTCGGGGCGGTTGAGCACGAGCGCCTCGTGGCACTTGCCCTGCAGCCCGCCGTAGTCCTCCTGCGTGAGATCGAGCTCCTCGAGCGTGGCGCCCATGGCGCCGTCGAAGACCACGACACGCGAGTTGATTGCCTCCAGGTAATCCCGCATCGGCGGCATCCTAGCGGAAAAATCGCCAACCTTGGCAAGGTTGTGTCAAGGTTTTGGAGGATGGCGGAGCCATCCGTTTCTCGCGAGACTGGATGTCGAGAGTCGCCATCAGGCCGCGGGACTGGATGTCCCGCGGAGCTAGCCCCGTAAACTCGCGGCGATGAGGCGCCTTACGCGATGCGGGGTCGCGGCGGTTCTGTGTGCAGCACTTCTTCCGGCGAGCGCGCACGCCGCGGGTGACCCTCTGCGCTCGCACCAGTGGGGGCTCGACCTGGTCCACGCCGACGCCGCTCACGCGGTCACAACGGGCGCGGGCGCGACGGTGGCTGTGGTCGACACCGGCATCGACGCCGCGCACCCGGACCTGGCCGGGCGGATCCTGCCGGGCTTCGACTTCGTGGACAACGACTCGACGCCGCAGGACGGCAACGGCCACGGCACACACGTGTCGGGAATCATCGCCGCGGACGCGAACAACGGGATCGGCGTGGACAGCGTCGCGCCCGGCGCGAGCATCCTGCCCGTGCGCGTGCTCGACGACAGCGGCTCGGGCTCGAGCGCCGCCGTGGCGCAGGGGATCGATTGGGCCACGAGCCACGGAGCCGATGTGATCAACCTGAGCGTTGGCGGCACGCTGCCGACCTCCGGCCTGGGCGTACCGGACGTGATCGGCGACGCGATCCAGCGCGCGCTCGGCAAGGGCGTCGTGGTGGTGGCCGCCGCCGGCAACGACGGGCTGCCGTTCTGCGAGAACAACTCCTTCGGCGGCAAGGTCCTGTGCGTCGGGGCCGTGGACAGGCGCAGCATGCGGAGCTTCTTCTCGAGCTTCGGCTCGGGGCTGTCGCTGGTGGCGCCGGGCGGCTCGGACACGCCGGGCACCGATGAGGACGTGCTCTCGACCTGGAACGACAACGGCTACCAGGAGCTGGCCGGCACCTCGCAGGCCACGCCGCACGTGGCGGGAGTGGCGGCGCTGCTCGTCTCCCTCGGGGTGCGCGGGCAGGCGGCCGTGCAGCGCATCCTGTCGACGGCCACGGATCTGGGGCCGCCTGGTGTGGACGCGCAGTACGGCGCTGGGTTGGTCAATGCCCAGGCCGCCGTGGCCGGGCTGTCGCGTGCCGGCGCCGGCGGGAACGGCAGCGGTAAGGGAGCGGCGCGGGTCAGGGTGGCTCGGCGCATGCGTCTTCG
>Ga0070679_100001944_pt1 | contig 18568 bp, 19 predicted proteins | sample KBSC63BmetaG_FD_65652 | JGI IMG/M metagenome (GOLD analysis project Ga0070679, IMG submission 65652) | Corn rhizosphere microbial communities from Kellogg Biological Station, Michigan, USA - KBS C6-3B metaG | ecosystem: Host-associated > Plants > Roots > Rhizosphere | place: USA: Michigan... | reverse complement strand
CGATCGAGATCGCGGCTTTCCCGGTCGAGCTGGACGCCGCGGCCCGTCCGGTGAGCGAGTTCACGCTGTTGGCGCTGGGTGGCCTCCTGCACATGGTGGGCGAGCCCGACCGCAAGCCGCTGCGCCTGGGCGGTCATCAGGCGTCCTATGCCGCGGGTCTCACCGCCTTCACCGGCCTTGCCGCCGCGCTCGCCGCCCGCGCCGCCGGACACACGGCCCCGTCGGTGCGCGTGTCGCTGGCCGAAGTGCTGCAGTGGGTGAACTGGAAGGCTGCGTCGGGCGCCGAAGCCTCGGGCACGTCGCCCGGCCGCGAGGGCAGGAGCTCGGAATTCCAGATCGTGCCGTGCAAGGACGGCCACGTCGCCGTCGTCTACACGGTGACGCAATGGCCCGCGACGCGCGCGCTGATCGGCGATCCGCGCCTGATGGATACGAAGTTCAACACGCGGGCCGGCCGCCGTCAGAACGTCGCCGAGCTCTACGCGATCCTCACACCGTGGTTCGCCGGCAAGACGCGCACGGAAATCCAGACGACGGCACAGGCCAAGGGCGTGCCGTTCGGGCCGATCTTCTCACCTTCAGAGTTGCTCGATACCGAACAGTATGTGGCGCGCGGCTTCCTGGCGAAGCTGGGCGACTACAGGATGCCGCAGCTGCCCGTGCAATGGAACGGCCGCTCGTTTGCACCCAAGCCTGCGCCGGAACTCCCGGCATGAGCACGCGTCCTCTCTCCGGTGTGCGCGTCCTCGACTTCGGCCTGCTGACGGCGGGCGCGAACACCTCGGCCATGCTGGCCGATCTCGGTGCCGACGTGATCAAGATCGAGTCGGGCGCCTATCTCGATCCGTTCCGCGTCGTCGGCAAGCCCGACGACAACGCCGGCTGGTGGAACCGCTCGCCGCAGTTCCGCTTCACCAACCGCAACAAGCGCGGGCTGGCGCTCAACCTCAAGGACAAGGACGGCCAGCGGGTCATCCGCGAACTGGCCACGCACTGCGACGTCGTGGTCGAGAACTTCCGTCGCGGCGTGCTCGACCGCGCAGGCCTGGGCTATGCGGACCTGAAGAAGATCAATCCGCGCATCGTCTTCGCCGCCATCTCCAGCCAGGGCGACACCGGCCCCGAGCGCATGAACGTCTCGTTCGGCAGCACGCTCGACGCCACCTCGGGCATCGCCGCGATGACCGGCTACGAGGGCGAGGAGCCCCGCATCTCCGGCATGGACGTGAATTATCCCGACCAGATCGTGTCGCTGTTCGCCACCGGCATCGTCATCACCGCGGTGATGGAGGCGCGCCGCACCGGCCAGGGCTGCTTCCTGGACTTCTCCCAGCGCGAGGTGGCCTCGTTCACCCTGGGCGAGGAGATCCTCGCGGCTTCCGCCGATCCCGCACGCGCGCAGGCCCGGCGCGGCAACCGGCAGGACGGCGTGGCGCAGCAGGATACCTACAAGTGCCGGGACGGGCGCTGGATCGCCATCACCCGCGACACGGCCGATCCCGCGCTCGAAGCCTTCTGCGCCGGCCACGACAGCACCGCCGCCGTGGCCGCCCTGTTGGCCAGGGGTATCGCCGCCGCGCCGTGCAACGACGGAGCCGATCTGCTGAAGGACACCGCGCTGGCCGGCGTCACCTTGGCGCGCGATGACAAGGGCGGGCTGGTGAAGGGCCTGCCTTACCGCCTGGACGGCCGCGGCATCACCATCGAGCGCGCAGCGCCCGACCTCGGGCAACATACGGAGGCGGTGTTGCGCGAGCTTCTGGGCTACGACGACGCAGCGCTGCGGCGCCTCGCCGATGCGGGCGTCACCTCGACGACGCCCAACAGTGGAGAGACCTGACCATGGCGCGTGCCGACGTACAGCGGCTGATCGACCGCCTCGCGATCCCGGTGATCGCCGCGCCGATGTTCCTGGTCTCCAATCCCGCGCTCACCCTCGCCTGTTGCGCCGAGGGCGTGATGGGCAGCTTCCCCGCCCACGGCACGCGCAGCCGCGAGGAGTTCCAGGGCTGGCTCGACGAGATGCAGGACGGCATCAAGCGCCTCGAGGACGCCGGCAAGAAGCCGGCGCCGTGGGCGGTGAACCTGGTCGTGCACGCGTCCAATCCGCGCTACCAGGGCGACCTCGAACTGGTCGAGAAGTACAAGGTGCCGGTCGTGCTGACCTCCAAGGGCGCGCCCGGTGACGCCATCAGGCGCATCCACGGCTGGGGTGCCGTGGCGCTGCACGACATCGCCAACCGGCGCCATGCCGAGAAGGCACTGGAGGCCGGCGTCGACGGCGTGATCGCGGTCGCCGGCGGCGCCGGCGGCCACACCGGCACGCTCAACCCCTTCGCGCTGATGAACGAGGTGCGCCAGCTCGGCGAGGACTTCGCCGTGGTGCTGGCCGGCGGCATGTCGACCGGCCGCGACGTGCTGGCCGCGCAGGCAATGGGCGCCGACCTGGCCTACATCGGCACGCGTTTCATCGCCACGCGCGAGGCGATGGCCGTCGACGCGCACAAGAAGATGATCCTCGACACGCGCGCGACCGACGTCTTCCTCACCGCCTCGATCGACGGTGCGCCGGCCAACTGGCTGACGCCCAGCCTGCTGGCGGCCGGCATCGACCTCGACGTGCTGCGCACGACCCTGCCCGGCAAGATCGTGGCGGCGCAGGAGAACAAGAAGCGCTGGAAGGACATCTACACGGCGGGCCACGGCGTGGGGAACATCGACGACATTCCCGCCGCCGCCGAGCTCTGCCGGCGGCTGATCGCGCAGTATCGCGAGGCGAAGTCTCACATGGCCGCCCCCGCCGCCGGCAACGTCGCGGCATAGACTGAGGCCCTCGCGCTGGCCTAGGGTTCCGCTCTCAAACCGGGAGCGCACGTGAAGACAAAGGCAGCGATCTGCTTCGAGGCCGGCAAGGACCTCGAGATCGAGACCGTCGATCTCGAGGGCCCGAAGTTCGGCGAGGTGCTGGTCGAGATCAGGGCGTCGGGCGTCTGCCACACCGACGAATTCACGCGCTCCGGCGGCGATCCCGAAGGCCTCTTCCCGGTGATCTTCGGCCATGAGGGCGCCGGCGTCGTGGTCGACGTCGGCCCCGGCATCGTGTCGCTGAAGAAGGGCGACCACGTGATCCCGCTTTACACACCGGAATGCCGCCAGTGCAAGTCGTGCCTCTCGGGCAAGACCAACCTGTGCACCGCCATCCGCGGCACGCAAGGCCAGGGCGTGATGCCCGATGGCACCTCGCGCTTCTCCTTCAAGGGCAAGAAGGTCCATCACTACATGGGCTGCTCGACCTTCTCGAACTACACGGTGCTGCCCGAGATCGCGCTGGCCAAAATTCGTCCCGACGCGCCGTTCGACAAGGTCTGCTACATCGGCTGCGGCGTCACCACGGGCATCGGCGCGGTGATCAACACCGCCAAGGTCGAGGCCGGCGCCAATGTCGTCGTCTTCGGCTTGGGCGGCATCGGCCTCAACGTGCTGCAGGGCGCGCGCATGGTCGGCGCCAACATGATCGTCGGCGTCGATCTCAATCCCGATCGCGAAGCGCTCGGCCGCAAGTTCGGCATGACGCACTTCGTCAATCCCAAGACACTTGGCGACAAGGATCTCGTCGCCCACCTCGTCGAGCTGACCGACGGTGGCGCCGACTACTCCTTCGAGTGCGTGGGCAACACCAGGCTGATGCGCCAGGCGCTCGAGTGCTGCCATCGCGGCTGGGGCAAGTCGGTGATCATCGGCGTCGCCGGCGCCGGCCAGGAGATCGCCACGCGGCCGTTCCAGCTCGTCACCGGCCGCACCTGGATGGGCACGGCCTTCGGCGGCGCCAAGGGGCGGCGCGACGTGCCCAAGATCGTCGACTGGTACATGGACAAGAAGATCGACATCGACTCGCTCATCACCCACGTGATGCCGGTCGAGAAGATCAACGACGCCTTCCGTCTCATGCACGAAGGCAAGTCGATCCGCAGTGTCGTGACGTTCTAGGGAGGCACGCGATGACGGTGCGCAAAATCGGCGGCGCAACCATCGAGAAGGTCGAGGAACTGTGCGCCGCGGGCTTCCGCCCCAGCCGCATGTTCCCGAAGTTCGACCAGCAGGCCTTCGACGCGCAGAAATCGTGGATGGTGCCCGAGCATGTCGAGGCCGGCTCCGACCGGCTGGTCGGCTCGGTCCATACCTGGATCGTGAAGACCGGCCGCCATACGATCCTGATCGACACCTGCCTCGGCAACGACAAGCAGCGCCACAACGCGGCCTGGAACAAGCTCGACACGCCGTTCCTCGGCCGTCTCAAGGCCTGTGGCTGCCCGCCCGAATCCGTCGACTTCGTGATGTGCACCCATCTGCACGTCGACCACGTCGGCTGGAACACCAGGCTGGAGAACGGCCGCTGGGTGCCGACCTTCGCCAACGCCAGGTACCTGTTCGCCAAGCGCGAGTACGCGCACTGGGAGAACGAGCGCAAGACCAAGGAAGGCGTGAACGACGGCTCGTTCGACGACTCGGTGCTGCCGGTCGTCGAGGCGGGCAAGGCCGTGATGATCGACAGCGACCATCAGCCCGACCCGCTCATCACCATCAAGGACTACCCCGGCCACACGCCGGGCTCGATCGCGATCAACCTGAAGGACGGCGGAAAGCAGGCCTGCTTCTCGGGCGACATCATGCATCACCCGATCCAGGTCTATCACCCCGACTGGTCGAGCCAGTTCTGCACCGACCAGGATCTGTCGGCCCGCTCGCGCCGCAAGCTCCTCGAGGACTGCGTCGAGAGCAACGCGCTGCTCTGTCCCGCGCACTTCCCGGGCGCCAACGCGGGCTACATCAAGCGACGGGGCGAGTCGTTTGCCATCGACTGGGATGTCGTGTCGTGACGCGCCCCGTCGCCCCGAGCGCAGCCGAGGGGCCTCGCCTGACACCGGCAAGGTCTCTCCACTCCGCGCTACGCGCTCCGGTCGAGACGACGGAGGAAACATGAAACTCGACCCGTTCGTCGACGGCCTTTCCTTCGGTGAGGGCCCGCGCTGGCATCAGGGCAAGCTCTGGTACTCCGACTTCTACGTCCATCAGGTCCGCACCGCCGACGAGAACGGCAAGACAGAGACCATCGTCGAGGTCCCGGGACGTCCGTCCGGCCTGGGCTGGCGCCCCGACGGCACGATGCTGATCGTCAGCATGACCGACCGCCGCCTGATGCGCTTCGCCGGCGGCAAGCTCTCGGTCGAGGCCGAACTGAAACCGCTGGCCACCGGCCATTGCAACGACATGATCGTCGACGGCAAGGGCCGCGCCTATGTCGGCAACTTCGGCTTCGATCGCCATGCCGGCGAATCACCGAAGCCCGCCGTGCTGGTGCGCGTCGATCCCGACGGCTCCGTGCACAAGGCGGCCGACGAGCTGCAGTTCCCCAACGGCACGGTGATCACACCCGACGGCAAGACCATGATCGTGGGCGAGACCATGGCCAAGCGTCTCACGGCATTCGACATCGCCCCTGACGGCACGCTGTCCAACCGCCGGCTGTGGGCCGAGACGCCCAACTGCAATCCCGACGGCATCTGCCTCGACGCCGAGGGCGGCATCTGGGTCACCGGCGCCTTCACCCATCACATGGTGCGCGTCCTCGAGGGCGGGAAGGTCACGCACGACCTCGATCTCGGGCCGCGCTCGGCCTACGCCTGCATGCTGGGGGCCGCGGACCGCCGCACGCTTTACGTCATCACCAACACCGGCAGCGGCCCCGACATGGCCAACAAGCGCGACGGCCGCATCGAGACGATGCGGGTCGACGCGCCCGGCGCCGGACTGCCTTGAGGGAGAGAAGCGATGAAGGGACCTGAGGACGATCTCGGCCTCGCCGGCAAAGTCGCCATCGTGTCGGGGGGCGGCGCCGCGGGCGACGGCATCGGCAACGGCCGCGCCGCCGCGATCCTGCTGGCGCGGGCCGGCACCAAGGTGCTGGTCGCCGACCGCGAGCTGAAGCTCGCCGAGCGCACCGTGGAGATGATCAAGGCCGAGGGCGGCACGGCCCTCGCCCACGGCTTCGACGCCACGCAGGAGAAGGACTGCCGCCAGCTCATCGACGCGGCGGTCGACACCTGGGGCCGCCTCGACTTCCTCGACAACAACATCGGCATCGGAAGCCGCGGCAGCGTCGTCGTCGAGCAGCCCGAAGAGTATCGCCGCGTCATGCAGGTCAACGTCGAGACCATGTTCCTGGTGAGCAAGCACGCCATCCCGGCCATGATCAAGACGGCCAAGGGCGGATCGATCGTCAACATCTCGTCGATCTCGGCGCTGCGCCCGCGCGGGCTCACGACCTACACCGTCTCCAAGGCCGCCGTCATCGGCCTCACCCAGGCGATGGCCGTCGACCACGGGCCGGACAAGATCCGCGTCAACTGCATCTGCCCCGGCCCGATGTACACGCCGATGGTCAATCGCGGCAACGGCATGACCGAGGCCAACCGCGCGCAGCGCGCCAAGGCCTCGGTGCTCAAGATCGAGGGCACCGGCTGGGACATCGGCCAGGGCGTGCGCTTCCTGCTCAGCAACCACGCGCGCTACATCACCGGCCAGGTCCTGGTGATCGACGGCGGCGTGACCCTGCAGGGGCCGGAGCGCGACTCGCAGGCTCAATAGCCAATACGGAGAGAACCCAAATGGCCCGCCTTCCCTATCTCGACGCCGACCAGTTGCCGGCCGAGCAGCGCGACCTGCTCAAGCGCCCGATCAACCTCACGCGGTTGCTGGTCAATTCCCCGGGCATGGCCAAGGCGTTCCATGGCGTCGGCGGCTACATCCGCAACAAGAGCACGCTCAACCCGCGCCTGCGCGAGCTGGCGATCCTGCAGGTCGGCTGGATGGAGAAGTCGGAGTACGAGTTCACCCACCACGTGAAGATCGGCAAGGAGTTCGGGGTCACCGACGAGGACATCCGGAACCTCTTTCTCGAGACCGAAGGCAAGACATCGACGCTCGAGCCGCTGGCGCGGACGATCCTCAAGGGCGCGCGCGAGATGGTGCGCGAGCTGGCGATGTCCGACGCCACCTTCGCCGAGATCAAGAAGGAGCTGTCCAACGAGCACATGGTCGACCTGGTGCTGACCATCGCCTTCTACTGCGCCGTCGTGCGCGTGCTGGCGACCATGAAGATGGACAACGAGCCCCAGTACAAGGAAGTGCTCAAGCAATATCCGATCCCGGGAGTGAAATGACATGCGCCTGAAAGACAAAGTCGCCATCGTCATGGGCGCCGGCCAGAGCCCGGGTGAAGGCATGGGCAATGGCCGCGCCACCGCGCTCACCTTCGCGCGCGAGGGCGCCAAGGTCGTCTGCGTCGACCACAATCTCGCCTCGGCGCAGGAGACGGTCGACATCATCGGCCGGAACCAGGGCACCGCCGTCGCCTTCAAGGCCGACGTCACCAAGGACGCCGAGATCAAGGCGCTGGTCGCCGACACGCACGCCCGCTGGGGCCGTATCGACATCCTGCACAACAATGTCGGCGTCTCGCTGTCGGGTGGCGACGCCGAGCTGCTGGACATCACCGAGGAGGCGTTCGACCGCTGCGTGGCGATCAACCTCAAGAGCTGCATCCTCGCTGCCAAGCACGTGATCCCGATCATGCGCGAGCAGAAGGGCGGCGCGATCATCAACATCTCGTCGATGGCCGTGATCACGACCTACCCCTACGTGGCCTACAAGGCGACCAAGGCCGCGATGGTGTCATTTACCGAGCAGCTCGCCTACCAGAACGCGCAGTACGGCATCCGCGCCAACGTCATCCTGCCCGGCCTGATGAACACACCGATGGCCGTCGACACACGCGCCCGCACCTTCAAGAAGACGCGCGCCGAAGTCGAGGCTGAGCGCGATTCCAAGGTGCCCCTGCGCGGCAAAATGGGTACCGGCTGGGACGTCGCCAATGCCGCATTGTTCCTGGCCTCGGACGAGGCCAACTTCATCACCGGCATCACGCTGCCGGTCGACGGCGGCGCCAGCGTGCGCCGGGGCTAGTAACTTGGGGGACCATATGTTCGCAAAGATCTCGATCGCGGCCGTTGCCGCTCTTGCCATCGCCGGCACTGCGTTCGCGCAGGACGCCGACCACCCCAAGGCCAAGACGATGGTCGTGGGCTCCGACTTCGGCGTGGCGCCGTGGATGGTGCGCGGGGCCGGCGGGCCGGAAGGCTTCGGCGTCGACATGATCAGGGAAGTCGCCAAGCGCGCCGGCCGGCCCGGCGTCGAGATCGTCGACATCAACTTCTCCGGCCTGTTCGCCGCACTGTTCTCCAAGCGCATCGAGTTCACGGTCAATCCGCTCAACATCACCGCCGAGCGCGCCGAGAAGATGCTGTACACCGAGCCGTTCTTCGCCACCGGCAACGGCTTCCTGGTCCGCGCCGCCGACACGATGAAGGGCTTCGAGGACCTCAAGGGCAAGCAGCTCGCCGTCAACCGCGGCACGATCTCCGACACCTGGGCCACGCAGAATGCCGGGAAGTACGGCTTCGAGGTCCAGCGCTACGACACCTTCCCCGACTCCGTCCAGGCCGTGATCACCAAGCGGGCCTTCACCGCCCTGAACGAGATTCCGACCGCCGTCTTCGCCGCGAGCAAGAACAAGGCGATCAAGGTCGGCTTCAACGACTTCAACGGCCGCAACTTCGGCTACGCCTTCCGCCTCGAGGACGCCCAGTACCGCAACACGATCGAGGCCGCGATCGAGTGCATGAAGAAGGACGGCACGCTCGTGAAGATGTACGAGAAGTGGTACGGCTCCAAGCCCGACCCCGCCTCGTCGATCAACACGATCTTCCCGGGCTGGGGCGCGCCGGGCTTCAAGAACTACGACGCCACGCCACACGAGCTCGCCTGCAAGTGACGGCCAAAGGCCGTCATTCCGAGCGAAGCGCAGCGTAGTCGAGGGATCTTGCCCGCCGCCGGCAAGGTCTCCCCGCTGCGCGCCTTCGGCGCTCCGGTCGAGACGACGGAAGGTCGATGAACCCGCTCCTCGACAACTTCTTCAACAGGCAGATTCTCGCCCAGTATGGCCCGTCCATCCTGGGCGGCTTCTGGGTCACGGTCGAAGTGGCGCTGCTCACCATCGTGGTCGGCGTCGGCGCCGGCCTGGCGCTGGCCATCGTGCGAACCATGCGCATCCGCGCCGCCGACATCGCCATCACGATCTTCGTCGACGTCTTCCGCACCCTGCCGCAACTCGTCGTCATCGTGTTCATCTACTTCGGCCTGCCCTACGCCGACATCCAGCTCAGCCCCTTCGCCGCCACCGTGGTGGCACTGGGCGCGGTGCTGGCGGCGTTCTCGGCCGAGATCTTCTGGGCCGCCATCCAGGCCGTGCCGGAAGGCCAGTGGGACGCCGCCCGCTCGCTGGGGCTGGGCTTCTTCCGCATCCTGTTCAAGGTGATCCTGCCGCAGGCCATCCGCATCGCCATTCCGCTGCTCACCAACCGTGCCATCGCCATCACCAAAGGCACCGCACTCGGCACCGCCGTGGCGCTGCCCGAGCTGCTCGGCCGCGCGCAGAGCGCCATGGCCATCGCCGCCAATCCCTCGCCGCTCACCCTGGCGGCGGCGTTCTATCTCCTGTTCTTCGTGCCGCTGGTGATCGCCAGCCGCTGGCTCGAGGGACTGGGATCCCCGGCTCACGGGCGGCGCTGACGATGGAATCCCTCCAGCTCTTCCTCGACAACTTCGCCAACCGGGACTCGCTCGTCCTCATCTGGCCGCTGCTGTGGCAGGGCCTGCAGCTCACGGTGATGCTCTCGGCCGTCACCCTGCCGATCGCCATGGTGGCGGGGCTGGCGATCGCCGTGCTCTACAGCTTCCACAACAAGCCGCTGAACGTGGCGCTGCTGGTCTGGATCGACCTGTTCCGCTCCTTCCCGGTGCTGGTGCTGCTGATCCTGATCTTCTACGGCCTGCCCTTCCTCGGCCTCACCCTGCCGTCGTTCGCCGCCTGCGTGCTGGCGCTCACGCTCAACAACTCGGGCTACTACGGCGAGATCTTCCGCGCCGGCATCGAGGCGATCCCGCACGGCCAGCGCGAGGCCGCCCGCGCTCTGGGGCTGCATCCGCTCAAGATCATCTTCCTGGTGATCCTGCCGCAGGCCATCGCGCGCGTGGCGGCCCCCCTGGCGTCGAACTCGCTGGAGCTGGTCAAGACCACGTCGATCGCGGCCCTCGTGGCACTGCCCGAGCTGCTGCGCTCGGCGCGCGTGGCCCAGGAACAGACCTACAATCCCACGCCGCTCACCGCCGCCGCCGTCCTGTTCTTCGTGATGCTGTGGCCCTTCGCCCGCTGGGTGGCGAAACTCGAACGCGACATGCTGAAGAGGCAGAGATGAAACGACTGCAGGGCAAGAGCGCGCTGATCACCGGCGCTTCCTCGGGCATCGGCCGCGCCATCGCCAAGCGCTTCCACGAAGAAGGCGCCACGCTGCTGCTGATGGACATCACCCCTGAGGCCGTCGAGGGCGGCGAGCCTACGCACGAGCTGCTGAACGTGCCGTTCTTCCAGGGCGACGTGTCGAAGGAGGTCGACGTCGAGGAGGCAGTGCGCCGCGCGGCCGAGCCCACTGGCCGGCTCGACATCGTGGTCAACGACGCCGTGATCCGCGTCGGCAAGAAGCTCACCGACACCAGTCTCGACGAATGGAACCGCGTGATGGCGGTGAACCTGACCGGCGTGTTCCTGATGTGCCGCGCCGCCGTCGGCCGCATGCTGGGCCAGGAGATCCGCAACGAAGCACGCGGGCGGATCGTCAACATCTCCTCGCAGCACGGCATGATCGCGGCGCCCGAGGACTGCTCCTACGGCGTGTCGAAGTCGGCGATCGTCTACCTGACGCGCCAGATCGCCGCCGACTACGGAAAGGATTCGATCGTGTGCAATGCCGTCGCGCCCGGCAAGATCCTGACCGGCAAGGGCGGCCGCGCCGTCGAGCCGCGCTGGCTCGACTACAGCCACGCCCGCACGCCGCTGCCCCGTCTCGGCCGCCCGGAGGACGTCGCCAATGCCGCCCTCTTCCTGGCCTCCGACGAGGCGACGTTCATCACCGGCGAGAACCTGATGGTCGACGGCGGCTGGATGGCGAACTGACGCCGCGATCACGATTAGTTTTTGCCGCGTGATCGGCAAAGCGGGATACTCCTCCCGGCAGACTGGGCCAAGCAAGCGCCCCCGGGGAGTCACATGAACGCCTTCGTCACCGTCTTCTACGACTGGTCGCGGACCGTCGCGAGCCGCTTCACCTGGGCAGCGCCGCTGGCGGTGCGCATCGTCGTCGGCTGGGTCTTTGCGTCGACCGGCTGGGTCAAGCTCACGCACCTGCCGCAGATCACCGAGAACTTCCGCAACCTCGGCATTCCCGCGCCGGAGTTCCTCACGCCCTTCGTCTCGGGCGTGGAGTTCTTCGGCGGCCTGCTGCTGCTCTTCGGCCTGCTGACGCGCTTTGCCGCCGTGCCGCTGATGGTGGTGATGGTCGTGGCCATCGTCACCGCCAAGCTCGACGACGTCGATTCGATCACGACCCTGCTGGGCTTCGAGGAAGTCTCGTACTTCGTGATGTTCGCGTGGCTGGCGATCGCCGGCCCCGGCCCGGTGTCGCTCGACCACGTCATGATGAAGGCCTCCGGCCGCGATCCCGCGACCCACGGGGCGTAGCGCCTAGGCCTTGTTCTCGCGCTGGCGGCGCGCCTCGTAGGTCTTGAGGTGCGCGTAGGCGACGGTAAGCATTGGATAGTCGCCGCCCTTCCTGCGCGCCAGCAGATCGCCGATCACATGGTCGGCCTCGGTGCGATGCCCATCCGCGACGTCGCGCGCCATCGAGGAATTGAACGGAGAGCCGGTGGCGGTGAGCGTGGTCCTGGCGCGCTCGACGGCCGCGGCCCGCAACGGATGGCCGTTGGCGGCGGCGATCGTGGCGATCTCGTCGTACAGCGCCGTGGTGAGCGGCGCACCACCGCCGGCCACGATGTCGCCCACCGTGCCCCGCATCAACGACGTGATGCCGCCGGCGGTGGCGATGAAGGCCCACTTCTCCCACATCTCCTGCAGCATCGCGGTGCTCTGTCCGGCCTGGATGCCGGCCGCCGCGAACTCCGCCGCCAGGGCCGAGACGCGCGGCGAGACCGTGCCGTCGAGCTCGCCGAAGCTGATGGCCAGCTGCTCGCCGAGATGAAGAACGCGGCCTTCGGGATCGAGTGTCAGCGGCAGCGCCGCCTGGCCGCCCAGCACATTCTTCTTCGAGAAGCGGCGGGCGAGCGCGTCGAGATGCGCAAGCCCGTTCAGCAGCGGCAGGATCGCCGTGTCCGGCCCAACGGCTGGCGCGAAAGCCTCGAGGGCTCCCGCGAGATCGAACGCCTTGCAGGCCAGCAGGACGACGTCGTACGGCCCCTTCACCGTCTCCGCCGACACCAGCGGTGGTGACGGCAGGCTGACGTCTCCGAGCTTGCTCCTGATGACGAGGCCCGTCCTGGCCAGTTGCGCGGCGCGGCGCTCGCGGACGAGGAAGGTGACGTCGCGCCCGGCGGCGAGGAGGCGACCGCCGAAGAACCCGCCGATCGCGCCGGCGCCGACAACGAGAATGCGCATGATGATGCAGTCCCTTTATAGAACCGAACCACCTTAGCGTGCGGCCGGCCCCGTTCGCGCGAAGTTTCCTCGTCCTAGCCGTTCTTTTCGCGCGAGTCCTTCGGCGCCTCGGCGCGCTCGGTCATGCCGTAGTCGCGCACGACGGACGCGACCCTGAGGCGATAGTCGCGCAGCACGCCGCCGCGCCCCGCCGCTTGCGCCTGGCGATGGTGCTCGACGTTGCGCCACGCCTGCACCGCCTGCTCGTCGCGCCAGAACGACAGCGACAGCAGCTTCCTGTCGTCGACCAGGCTCTGGAAGCGCTCGATCGAGAGGAAACCGTCGATGCGTTCGAGCTCGGGCTTCAGCGACGCGGCGATGTCGAGATAGGTCTGCTTTCGGTCCCCCAGAATCGGATCATGGGCGGGCCACACTTCGAAGATCACGGCGATCATGGCGTTCCTCCCTCCAGGGCGTGGCCGACGGCCGCGTAAAGCGCGCGCCGGCCGGTTTCGAGATGCATCAGATGCGTGCCCGCGTCGAGCCGCACGTCGCGCCGGCTTGGGGCGGCGGTGGCGGCGTCGAGGATCGACCGGGCGTCGCGATCGAGGCAGAGCGAATCCCAGGCGCCGCGCACGATCGTGAGCGGCCGCGCGATCCGGGCAGGATCCCAGGCCGGACGGCCGGCCCGCGCCTCGAGATTGTCGGCCGCAGGGCCGAACGGCACGCGCACCGCGGGCGGCGTGCGCGTCGCCGCCCCCGGATCGCTGGCGAGATAGGCCGGCGCCCAACGGTCGAAGCCTTCGAGCACCGGCGCATGGCCATTCGGCACGTCCTCGACGAAGCGCTTGTATTGCGCCTCGTTGGAGACGTCGGCCCAGGCGGGCAATGATGCCGGCACCGCGCCGCCGATCCGAGGGGCGATCGGCGCGAACAGCACCAGTCTGTCGACCCTCCCAGGAGCGGCAATGGCGGAAAGCGCCGCCGGCGCCCCACCCCAGGAGTGGGCGACCAGGGAGACGGGGTCTCCGCCGGTCTCGCGGCGGATGAAGTCGAGCACGGCCGCAATCTGCCGCGCGCCCTCGGGCGCGCGGCAGAGCGGCGGATGTTTGTCGGCGGGTTGGGCCATCGCGGCATATCGGCCGCTCTCACCGAAGCCCGCGAAGTCGAACGCCCAGGCGTCGAAGCCGCGCGCGTTCCAGTCGTCGAGCCAGCTCCCTGAGCCGAAATCGAAGCCGACCGACAGCGCCGACGGGAACGTGGCACCATGGATATACAGGACCGCGGGCGAGCCGGGACGCGGCTGGCGGCGGACGAACAGCGACGGGCATTCGGCCGTCGCCGCGATTCGGAAGGTCTGTTGGGTCATGGGACAGACATAGGCACTCCCGGGCGTCCATCCTTTCGGCCCCCACCGAACAATCCCTGCCGAGGCGTCTCAGTCGAGGCCGTTGCCGCCGTAGAGCCAGTCGAGCGTGGCGTACCAGTCGTCCTGGCTCTTGGCACCCATGATCGCGTTGCGCAGCGCCGCGTGCGGACCCGCCGGGTGATAGACGTGATCGCCCATGGCCCGCGACATCAGCTGCATCCGCGTCGTACGCAGCATCCTCCGCGCGCGATAGTTCTCCAGCCCCGCGGCCAGGGTGTCGTGCGTGGCCAGCGCGTCGGCCAGGCAGACCCCGTCTTCCATCGCCATGCAGGCGCCTTGGGCCATGTACTGCAGCATCGGATGCGCGGCATCGCCCAGCAGGGCGACGTTGCCGTCGATCCACGTTCCCGTCGGATCGCGGTCGCACAGCACCCACATGCGCCAGTCGACGCCGTGGCGGATGATGGTCTGCGCGCGCTCGCAGACATGGGCGAAGCCGCGCCGCACCTCCTCGACCGGCACCGGCTTGCCGGCGACCGGCTCCGGCGCGTCGTTGTGATAGGTCACCACGAGGTTGAACACCTTCCAGCCCGACAGCGGATAGTGGACGATGTGGCACTTCGGTCCGGCCCACAGCGTGGCCGCGTTCCAGCGCAGGTCCTCGGGCATCTGCTCGAGCGGAATGACCGAGCGATAGGTCGTATGGCCCGACACGCGCGGCGCGCCGTCGCCCACGACCTGTCCCCGCACCGCCGACCACAGCCCGTCGGCGCCAATCAGCGCGCGGCCCGTCACGCTCTGCCCGTTGCCGAGCCTTGCCGTGACCGTCGTGCCATCCTGGTCGTAGACCGTGACCTCGCTGCTCACCTGCAGGTCGATCAGCGGATGCGCGCGGCAGGCCTTCAGCAGCACGCCATGGAGATCGCCGCGATGCACGACGGCATAGGGATTGCGGTAGCGTGCGCGGAACGTCTCGCCGAGATCGATGTGGCAGATCTCGCCGTCGGCCATCGCGTCCATGAGCCGAAGGTGATCGATATAGACGGCCATCGCGCGCGCCGCCTCGCCGACGCCCAGCCGATCGAAGCAGTGAAAGGCATTGGGCCCGAGCTGGATGCCGGCGCCGATCTCGCCCAATCGCGAGGCCTTCTCCAGCACCAGCGAGGCCATGCCCTTCTGCGCCAGCGCCAGCGCCGTGGCGAGCCCGCCGATGCCGCCGCCGGCGATGAGAATCCTGCGATCAGCCAACGATCTTCTCGTCGTGCAGCTTCGCGATCTCGGCGCCCGAGAGGCCCAGCACACCCGACAATATCTCGTCGGTGTGCTGGCCCAAGGTCGGCGCAGGCCGCGGCGCCTCGCGCGGCATGGCGGCGAACTGCACCGGCGAGGCCGCGACCGGATAGCGGCCGATGCCGGGCTGGTCGAGGATCGTGAACATCGGATTGTCGAGCACCGCTTCCTTGTCGGTGCTGAGCTCGCGGAAGCTCTTGTACGGCGCCCACAGCGCGCCCGCCGTCCGCAGCGCCACGGCCACGTCGGCGGCGCTCTGGCTTGCCACCCACGGCTCGATCACGGCGATCAGCTCGGCGCGGGCGTTCCAGCGGTCGGCCTCGAGCTTGAGGTCGACGCCCTTTTCCGTCTCGATCTTCGCGAAGGCCTCGGCGAAGCCACCCGCCTTGGCAAGCGCGGCGAGGTGACGGTCGGAGAAGATGCAGATCATCACGTACTTGCCGTCCTTCGTGCGGAAGTCGCGGCCGAAGGTGCCGAAGATCTCGTTGCCGAAGCGCGGCCGGTCGACCTTGTTGACGATGGCCTCGCCGATGTAGCCGGTGGCCGAGACGGCGGCGAGCGCCATGTCCTGCAGCGGCAGCACGATGCACTGGCCCTTGCCCGTAAGGCGGCGATGCCGTTCGGCGGCGAGGATCGCCATTGCCGCGGCGTAGGCCGTGGCGATGTCCCACGCGGGCAGCACGTTATTGACCGGCCCCTGATGACCGACGGGGCCCGTGACCAGCGGGAAACCGGTGATCGAGTTCACCGTGTAGTCGACGTTCGCCGCGCCATGGCGATCGCCCACGATGTTGAGCGCGATCAGGTCGGCGCGCTTCTTCGACAGCTCCTCGTAGGCGAGCCACCCGCGCGCCGGCATGTTGGTCGAGAAGATGCCGCCGTTCTCGCCCGGCGCGGTGATCAGCGCCGAGAGCAGCTCGCGGCCCTTGGGGTTGCGCAGGTCGACGGCGATCGAACGCTTGCCCTTGTTGAGGCCGGCCCAATAGATCGAGGCGCCATCCTTCGTCACCGGCCAGCGGTCGCTGTCGAGGCCGCCCGCGAGATCGTCGAAGCGGATCACGTCGGCGCCCAATTGCGCGAGCGTCATGCCGGCCATTGGTGCGGCGATGAAGGCCGAGCCCTCGACGATGCGAAGCCCCTCGAGGATGCCGCTCATTTTACATGTCCAGTCGCGGCCCGCTCGGCCGGGAGGTTGTTCTTGCGCTTGTCGAGCCACCAGCCGTATTCGGGATTCCACATGCCGAAGTCGATGTCGCAGCCCAGCTCCTGCGCGGCATGCACCGGCCAGAACGGATTGTAGAGCGCCTGGCGGCCGATCGCGATCAGGTCGGCGTCGCCGTCCTGCAGGATCTTCTCCGCCTGCGGCCCGTCGAGGATCAGGCCCACGGCCATGGTCGGGATGGCAGCACCGCGCTTCACGGCGGCCGCGAACGGCACCTGGAAGCCCAGCGCCCGCTTGATCGGCGCCGCCGTCGAGAGCCCCGTGAGCCCGCCCGACGAGGTGTCGATCACGTCGATGCCCAGCGCCTTCAGTTCGTGCGCGTAGGCCACCGTGTCGTCGACGTCCCAGCCGCCCCCGCCGTCGACCGCCGAGACGCGGATGAACATCGGCTTGTTCTCCGGCCAGTTCTCGCGCACCGCGCGCGCCGCCGCCAAAGGGAACTTCATGCGGCCGGCGCGGTCGCCGCCATATCGATCGGTGCGCTTGTTGCTGAGCGGCGAGAGGAACTGCGCCAGCAGATAGCCGTGCGCGCCGTGGATCTCGATGATGTCGTAGCCCGCGGCGTCGGCGCGGCGCGCGGCCTCGCCGAACTTCTTCACGATCGCGTCCATCTCGGAGACCTCGAGCGCGAGCGGCTGGTCGGAGTAACGCTCCCCGGCGGAGAGCGCCGACGGTCCCACGACCGGCCAGCGCTGCCAGCCCGCGCCCTTGGGTCCGAATTCGTCCGGCCTGTCGAACTGGCGCGGCGAGGAGGCCTTGCGGCCGGCGTGCGTGATCTGGGTGGCGGCGAGCGCCCCCTCCTGCTGCAGGAAGCGGGTGAGGCGCTTGTGGCCCTCGATCTGGCCGTCATCCCACATCCCGAGGTCGCCCTGGGTGACCCGGCCGCGCGGTTCGACGGCACAGTTCTCGGTGAAAACGATGCCGAACTTGCCGAGCGCGAACTTGCCGAGATGGACCAGGTGATAGTCGTTCACCTGCCCGTCCGTGGCGCGGTACTGCACCATCGGCGAGACCACGGTGCGATTGGAAGCGACGACGCCGCGCATCCTGAAGGGCGTGAAGAGCAGTGGCTTTTGCAAGGGCGGTGTCCCCGGAACGAATGGATTGAACGGGCCCGAACATAGACCGGGCGGCCCTCGAAAGCCTATCCTCCGGCCATGTTTGACCTCGTCATCCGAAACGGCACCGTGATCGATGGCTCCGGCCAGCCCCGCAAAGTGGCCGACGTGGCCATCCAGGACGGCCGCATCGCCGCCATTGGCGACGAGGGCGATCCCAGGTTGGGCCCGGCAAAACGCGACATCGACGCGGGCGGACTGATCGTCGCGCCGGGCTTCGTCGACATCCACACCCACTACGACGGCCAGGCGACCTGGGACCCGTTCGTCACGCCCTCCTCGTGGCATGGCGTCACGACCACGGTGTTCGGCAATTGCGGCGTCGGCTTCGCGCCGGTACGCCCGGGCAAGTCGGACTATCTCATCAACCTGATGGAAGGCGTCGAGGACATTCCCGGCACCGTTCTCAGCGAGGGCGTGAAGTTCAACTGGGAGTCCTTCGACGACTATCTGGGCGCGCTGGGCTCGATGACGCGCGCGGTCGACGTGGCGGCGCAACTGCCGCATGGGGCATTGCGCTTCTATGTCATGGGCGAGCGCGGGGCGAATCACGCCGAGACGCCGAACCAGGGTGAGCGCGAGGAGATGACGCGGCTGGTGGCCGAGGCGCTCGACGCCGGCGCCGTCGGCGTGACGACCTCGCGCACCACCAAGCACAAGGCGCGCGACGGCCGGTTCACGCCGTCGCTCAGCGCCCGCGAGGCCGAGCTGTTCGCGCTGGCCGAGGGCATGAAGCGCGCCGGCAAGGGCGTGCTGGAGGTCAACTCCGACTTCGGCCCCGGCGAGTTCGAGGCGCTCGACGCAGCGGCAACGCTGGCCGGCCGTCCGCTCTCGGTGCTGCTGGTCCAGGTCGACGCCCAGCCTGAATTGTGGCGGCAGACGCTCGACCAGGTGAACGCGGTGCGCCGCGCCGGCCGCGCCGCCAATGCGCAGGTCGGCTCGCGGCCGATCGGCGTGATCCTGGGCCT
>Ga0070679_100001943_pt1 | contig 18571 bp, 14 predicted proteins | sample KBSC63BmetaG_FD_65652 | JGI IMG/M metagenome (GOLD analysis project Ga0070679, IMG submission 65652) | Corn rhizosphere microbial communities from Kellogg Biological Station, Michigan, USA - KBS C6-3B metaG | ecosystem: Host-associated > Plants > Roots > Rhizosphere | place: USA: Michigan... | reverse complement strand
ATCTCGGGTGTGATGCACGCGTCGCCGCCGGCCGACCTCCAGCAGACGGACACGTACTTCATCGTCGCGCACTTCCATTACGTGCTGGTCGCCGGATCGTTGATGGGTCTCTGGGGCGGCATCTACTACTACTACCCGAAGATCACCGGCCGCCTGTTGAGCGAGCGGCTCGGCAACTGGCATTTCTGGATCACGTTCATCGGCGTCAACCTCACGTTCATGCCGATGCACTGGTCGGGCCTGTACGGCATGCCGCGCCGCATCTACACCTACGACGCTGGTCAGGGCTGGGACATCTTCAACCTGATGAGCTCCATGGGCGCGTACATCCAGGCGCTCGCGGGCTTCCTGTTCGCGTACAACATCTTCTGGAGCCGCAAGCACGGCGAGATCGCGGGCGACAACCCATGGGATGCGCCGAGCCTCGAGTGGTCGATCCCGTCGCCGCCGCCGGAGTACAACTTCGCGGTGATCCCCCAGGTGACGTCGCGCTATCCGCTGTGGGACGTCACGCATCCGGAGCGCACGGTCGACGTGCCGCACAGCCGCCACGGTGACGAACGCAACGATCTCACGATGGGCGGAAAGCACGTGGGCGCGTTCCACGACCACATGTCGGCCGGAACGCCGGAAGGCGGATTGAACCCGAACGCGAAGCAGGCGTCGACGAAGGTCTCGATCAAGACGGCGGAGGAGCTCGGAATCCCGCTGCCCTATCCGACGATCAAGCCGCTGTTCGTCGCGCTGTTCATGACGCTGATGTTCGCGAGCCTGCTCCTCATCCATAAGGACATGCTGCGCGAGTCCGTCATCGGCATCATCGTGTTCGCTTCGGCGATGACCGCTTGCCTCTACGCGTGGCTGACGTCTCCGCTCGAGCCGCACCACGTCGCCAACCACTAGAATCACTGACCGCACATCATGACCACTGCTGCCGTGGCCTCACACGCACACCCGCCGACGAGCACCGGTCTCGATCATCGCAAGATCGCGATCTGGGCGTTCATCGGCTCGGAGTGCATGCTCTTCGCGTCGCTCATCTCGACGTATCTCATCTACAAGGGCCGGAGCGTGAACGGGCCGTTCCCGCACGAGGCGTGCAATCCGCCACTCTGCGCGACGCCGCTCAAGCCCATTCTCAACATTCCCGTCACGTCGATCTCGACGTTCGTGCTGCTGATGTCGTCGCTCGCGATGGTGTTGGCGCTCGCGGCCGTCGAGAACAAAGGCAAGCCGGGCTACGAGGGGATCTTCGGATCGTCGAAGCTCTGGTTGATGATGACGGCGATCCTCGGCACGACGTTCCTGGGCTTCCAGGCGTACGAGTTCACCTCGTTCGTGCACGAAGGGCTGACCATCAGGACCAATCTGTTCGGATCGTCGTTCTTCACGCTCACGGGCTTCCACGGCGCACACGTGACGGCGGGCGTGCTCTGGCTGCTCACCCTCTTCGCGATCGACGTGAAGCGCGGGCTCGGGCCCAAGGACGCGCTGCTCGTCGACATCTCCGCGCTCTACTGGCACTTCGTCGACGTGGTGTGGATCGCGATCTTCACGCTCGTTTACCTCATCAAGTGAGCCGGAGCGACACGACTCATGGCTGATCAATTCAGACATACGAACCCGGACATCGACGTCCACGCGATGGGCGAGATGCACGAGCACCCCACCTGGAAGGAATACAAGTGGGTCGCGCTCATCCTCACGCTCATCACCGTCGCCGAGGTCTGGGTCTACTATACGCCGCTCCAGAACTCGCCGGTGTTCGTGCCGCTGCTGCTGATCATGTCGGCGGTGAAGTTCGCGATCGTGGTGCTGTTCTACATGCACCTGAAGTACGATCACCGGATCTTCAAGGCGCTGTTCACGGGGCCGCTGATCATCGCGATGGCGACACTCGTCTCGCTGCTCTTCCTCTTCGGCAAGTTCGCGGGACGCTAGTGATGTCGCTCGCCCTGCTGCACACGGGCGCGCAGGTTGGCCTCGCGACCTTCTCGGTCCATCCGAGCACGGTCATCGGCGTCGCGGGGCTCGCGGGATTGTACGAATACGCTGCGCGGAAGGTGGATGGAGGCTCGCATGTACGCAGTGCGAGCCCGTCGCCAACGACCGCGCAGCGTTTCTGCTATCATGGCGCGCTGCTGGTGATGCTCCTGTCGCTCAACGGCCCGCTGCACGACCTCAGCGATTCCTATCTGTTCAGCGCGCACATGGTGCAGCATCTGATGCTCGCGCTCGTGATCGCGCCGCTGATGATCATGGGAACGCCCGGCTGGATGCTGCGTCCGCTGCTCGCGAAGCCCGGCATCGGACCGCTGGCTCGATGGCTGACGAAGCCAACGCACTGCTTCGCGATCTTCAACGTGGTCGTCGCGGGCTGGCACCTGCCGCTGATGTACAACTACGCGTTGGCGCACCATCCGGTGCACATCGTCCAGCACCTCATGTTCCTCGCGGCGTCGGTGATCATGTGGTGGCCGGTCCTGAGCCCGTTGCCCGAGCTCCCGAGGCTCAGCTACCCGGGACAGATGCTCTATCTGTTCCTCATGAGCATCCCGATGGCGATCGTGTCTGTGTACATCTCGTACGCGGATCAGGTACTGTATCCGATGTACGCGAGCGCGCCGCGCGTCTGGGGCATCACGCCGATGAACGATCAGCTCATCGGCGGGTTGATCATGTGGATCCCGGGCGGATTGTACTTCTACACGGTGATCTCGATCGTCTTTTTCCGCTGGCAGCAGCGCGATGGCGTGGAGACGACAGCGGGAGCGCAGGTGGACTGGAGCGCACAGCCGTCCTGACGAAGTGTCGCGAGCGCGCGTCGGACGCCTACGTGCAGGGCGAGATGGTCTTCCGGCGCGGGAACGGCAAATGGAAGATGGTGCATCGCTACGCCGACTCGATGGCGCAACGCTCATCGAGACCTTGACGCGACTGTTGGCCTTCTCCGCGAACAAGACGAGAACTCGACGACGCGTCGGCGTGCTCGGTGTCGCCGTTGTCGCGGCCTGCGCGGCAACGCGCTCGAGCTCCGCCGCTGCAGCGTTCATCAGCGGCGCACGCGCCGTCGTCGACACGACGCGTCCGCCCGGATCGCGGATGGTGTCGCTCACGCTCGACTCCGGGACGCCGCTGGACGATCGGATGCAATACACCATCGTCATCAACGATTTCATGGCGACAGGCGGCGACGATCTCGCGTTCCCTGACTCGACCGCGGTGATGCGCGAGCTTCGGAGCATGGATCTCGACGCGACCATCGCATACCTGAAGACACTGCCGAGTCCGGTGCGGGCGCCAAGGGCGAATCGCTGGACGTTCAAGACGTGATGCGCGCTGAGGCGCGTTGCGTCGGCGACGCGACGGCGTCTGTCTAGCACCGCGCGGCTCCTTGGGACAAACGGACGGTACTATACTAGTCCGATCGGAGCAGACGCTTCCGCCAACTGACTTCCTCGCTGGAAGGCTGATTGAGCACCACGATTCCCGGCCCGACCACAGAGTTCGAGCTCACAGAACGCGCGCCGACGCCTCGTCCAGCCATTGCGCCGGCGAGGCCCGAGCGCCGCGAGCGATTGTTGTCGCTCGACGTGTTCCGCGGGCTGACGATCGCCGGAATGCTTCTCGTCAACGACCCGGGAAGCTGGGGATCGATCTATCCGCCACTCGAGCACGCCGCATGGAACGGATGGACGCCGACTGATCTGATCTTCCCGTTCTTTCTGTTCATCGCGGGCGTGACGACGCATCTGTCGTTGACGGCGCGCCGCGCGCGCGGCGACGACGAGAGCGCCATCCGCAAGCAGATCATTCGCCGCGGCCTGTTGATCTTCTTGCTCGGCTTCCTGGTGAATGGATTTCCGTACTTCACCTGGGGAACCGTCGCTGGCATCCCTGATCCGACCTTCGTCCAACGCATCGTCGATCGACTGCTGCACTGGCGGATCATGGGCGTGCTGCAGCGAATCGGGCTCGCGTACATGTGCGGCGCGCTGCTCAGTCAGGGACGCACCGTGAAGCAGCAGGTGATGATCATCGTGGGCCTCTTGTATGGCTACTGGTTCGCGATGACGGTGTTGCCCGTACCCGACAGCGGCGCGATGGGACAGCTCGTCCTGGGCGACGCGCCGAGGACGATGGCGGCGTGGTGGGATCGTCTGCTGCTGGATTGGTCGCGGTGGGGCCTGGGAAATCACATCTGGGCGAGCAGCAACACCTGGGATCCGGAAGGCATCTTCTCGACGATTCCGGCGGTCGGGACCGCGATGCTCGGCAACCTTGCCGGCCAATGGATCGGTCAGAAGCGCACGCTCGGCGAGCGCCTCAACGGATTGTTCGCCGCGGGCGCGCTCGGCATGATGACCGGTTTGATGTGGAGCTGGTCGTTTCCCATCAACAAGAGTCTGTGGACGAGCTCGTACGTGGTCTTCTGCGCGGGGATGGCGGCGGTGGCGATCGCGACAATCATGTGGCTCGTCGACGTTCACAACGTTCGTTGGTGGACGAAGCCGTTCGTGATCTACGGGCTCAATCCGATGACGGCCTTCGTGGGGTCCGGTGTGATGGCGCGCTGCATCTACTCGATCTTCACCGTGACTAACCACGGGAAGCCGACGGCGCTCCAGTCCGCTATTTATGAATCTATATACGTGCCCTGGCTCGAGCCCGTGAACGCTTCGTTGGCCTTCGCGCTCACGTACGTGTTGTTCTGGTTCGGCGTGCTCTACGTGATGTACAAGAAAAACATCGTGTTCAAAGTCTGATCTGCCGGTCTCATTGTTGCCACTTTGCTCTTCCATGACCAGATCGTTTTCCCGTTGGGCCGGCGCTGCTGCCGTCCTGACCATCATGGCGTTGCCGGCGTCGGCGCAGAAGCGCACGACTCGGCGCAAGGCACCAGCGACGCGCGTCACGCCGACGGCGGCGCGGAAGACACCCAGTGCATCGAGCGCGTCCGGCTGGAGCGCACCGCACGGCGCCGAGGCGCTCGCGAGCGCAGTCGGAGCGGCGCTCGCGTCGCACACGCGCGGCGGCGAATGGGGCGCGATCGTCGTATCGCTCACTCGTGGCGATACGCTCTTCGCACAGAATCCCGACGCGATGATGCAGCCCGCGTCGACGATGAAGATGTACACGTCCGCCGTGGCGCTCGATCGCTTCGGGCCAGACTACTCGTTCCGCACGCCCGTTCTCCGCGACGGCTCGGTGGGCGCTGACGGAACGCTCAGCGGCAATCTCTATCTTCGCGGTGTCGGTGATCCGTCCATGAGCCAGCGGTTCTGGCACGACGAGGAGCCGATGGATGCGCTGGCGAAGGAGATTGCGGCGGCCGGCATCAAGCACGTGAAGGGCGACATCGTCGGCGATGCCTCCGCGTTCGACGACAAGCTCGTGCCCGACGGTTGGAAGACGAGCTACCTCGGCGCCGCGTACGCCGCGCGGGTGTCGGCGCTGTCGTTGAATGAGAACCTGGTGTGGGTCGTCGTGAAGCCGAACGGAAAGTCGGCATCCGTTACGCTCGATCCCGCGACGACGGCGATTCCACTGCAGAGCTCCGTAACGGTCAGCGGCGGCTCGGGCGGCCGCATCAGTGCCGCGCGTCGTCCTGACGGATCGATCCTGGTGCGCGGATCGATCGGCGCCAACTCGGGTCCACTCAGGTATTCCCTGGTCGTCGACAATCCGGCGCTCTTCACCACCGGCGCGCTGCGGGCGTCGCTTCAGAAAGTTGGAATCACTGTGGACGGACAGACGCGCCTCGGCACGACGCCGGAGAATGCGACGCAGGTGGCTGCGCTGTCGTCGCCGCCGCTGGCGCAGATCATCGGCGAGATGGACCGTGAGAGCATCAACATCTTCGCCGAATTGTTGTTCCGCGCGACGGCGCATGCGGCGCTGAATCAGCAAGGGTCGGCGGAGACCGGTCTCGCGCATCTGCGCGATTTCCTCTCCAAGAAAGTGGGAACGTCGCCGTCGGTCGTCGACGTGTCCGACGGCAGCGGCTTGTCGCAGCTCGATCACGTGACGCCGCGCTCGATGGTGCAATTGCTTGGCTACGTGCATCACGCGGACTGGGGTCCCGTGTTTCACGCGGCGCTGCCGGTGGAGGGCGAGTCGGGGACGCTCAAGCGACATGGCCGCGGTGCGCCGTCGCGCGGCAACCTGCACGCGAAAACCGGCACCACGAACACCGTCGCCGCGCTGGGCGGCTACGTCACGGCGAAGAACGGCGAGGTGCTGGCGTTCTCGCTGATCTACAACGGCGCCGATCGCGGCAACGCGAAGGCAGCGATGGATCAGATCGGCGCGACGATGGCGGAGTTCGTTCGCGAGTAATCCCGGGTCTCCCGTGACGGTTTGGACGTCTAGATACGGGCAACTAACGGGAACAGCCAACGGGCAAACCAACTGGACTGCTGAACGACGACCACCACATCACAAGAAAGAGGAAGTTTCCGCAACGAGCCGTGATCTTTTTGTGACGAGCCGCTCCGTCCGCTTCTACTGGCTGACCGAGCGGCTCTTCCACCAAAAAAATCCGGGCTCGTTGGGCAGCCTTCGCTGACCGGCGCTCGAGCCTTCGCAGTTCAAGTCCTCCCGTTCGTTGCCCGTTGGTAGTTCCCGGCAGTTGCCCGTATCAAGGTGTTGACGCCTGGCCGGGCACACCGAATCAGGATTCTTGAATATCGATTCCCCGCTTCCTGAGCTCCCCGATGTACTGCTCGGGCGGAACGCACTCGTCCGGCGTGTGCACTCCCGGCGGCTGAATCTGACGCCGAACCTGCATCAACCCCGTGATCGATAGCGAGTAGCCGGTCGTCCGCATCATCGCGCTGATCCCGTGCTTCTCGTCGTAGCGATCCACGAGCTGGAACGTCTTCGTCGCCGCCGCCCCGTTCTTCTTGCCTTTCACGACGACGCGCAGCGCCACGAGATCACGGCCCTTGGGCTTCGTGAGCTTCGGCTGCACGGAGGCGATGAACGCATCGCGCGGCACGACCTTCACACCCTTCACGTCGACCGGCTCGAGGTCGAGCAAGCCGAGCGCGCGAATGTCTTCCATCAGCTCGGCGTGCCCCGGATACCGGAGCGTCTTGTACTCCATCGTCGGGATCTTGCCCTCGTACCGGAAGGCCATCGTCGACAGACCACCCGCGGTGTGAAACGCCTCGAGTGTGCCGAGCGGTCCCGGAAACTCCACGGGCTCGCGCTCGGAGAGCGCCGTCACCTGCGTGCGCTTGGAGTCGCGTAGCACCCACGACAGCGTCGTGTAATAATCGAGCGCACCCTCGAGCGAATACACGAGCATGTAGTTGAGCGGAGGCTCGGGATGCTGCGGCAATCCGCCGACGAAGATCTTCACCGAGTCGACTGCATCGAGCTGCCGGATGCCGTACTCGCTGAGAATGTTCACCATGCCCGGCGCGAGCCCACAGTCGGGCACGACCGTGATGTCCTTGGCGCGCGCCTGCGGATCGAGCTCCTTCTGCTTGAACACGATCTCCGTGTTGCCGCCGAGATCGCAGAAGTGCACGCCGGCCTCGACGGCGAGTCGAGCGAGATCGTAATTGAAGTAGTATGGAATAGCGCTCATCACTGCATCGGAATTACGCATGGCGCCCAGCACGGCGTCACGATCGCGCACGTCCAGCGTCGTCGGGATCAACCTCGGCCCGGAGAACGGCGCCAGGAATTCCGGCAGGTGCCCCACATGAAGATCCGCGAGCCGCACTTCCGCGACTTCGTTATCCTGAAGCAGGTCGTACGCACACGCCGACCCTTGCAATCCCGCCCCCAGAACGAGCATCCGCATGCCGTGAGATCTCCCGAGAAAAGTTCTATCGGCCTGTAAGCTACCATGGCTCGCATTCGGAAGTCACCTGTGCGCGCGCACGATCCTCGCTACACCACGACCTCATGAGCGAAGCGACATCCAACGGGAACTGGCGCAGTCATCTCATCGATGACGACGAGGGGATCGCGCGCATTCTGCGCGAGACGAAGCGCATCGCCGTCATCGGGATCAAGATCCATCCCGACCGGCCCGCGTACTACGTTCCGGAATACGCGCAACACGCTGGCTACGAGATCGTGCCGGTCCCGGTCTACTATCCCGAGGCGACCGAGATCCTCGGCGAGCGCGTCTATCGCAAGGTGGCGGACATTCCCGGCGACGTCGACATGGTCAACGTCTTCCGACGCAGCCACGACGTTCCGCCGCATGTCGACGACATTCTCGCCAAGCATCCAAAGGCCGTCTGGATGCAGCTCGGAATTCAGAACGACGACGCCGCCGAGCGGCTCGCGCGCGCCGGCATCGACGTCGTTCAGAATCGGTGTTTGATGGTCGAGCTACGCCGCCACGCTCGCTAGCGACCGAGGATCATCATGGCTCGACGCGAATCGTTCCCCGACGGCCGTCGAGCGTCCACCGGCGCGAGCCAAGCATGCGAGCCATCGTCGGATCACTGCTCGCAAGCCAGCCGCCAGCGCGTGCAATGAGCAGATCCCTGTTCGTCATGCGTGTCACGAGCTCGTTGCCAGCGGGCAGTCCCGCGGAGCGATCGAGGCCGTTCACGTGCAGCATGATCGTGCGTGCACGCGGATCGAACGTCGGCGACAGGCGCGAGAGCACATCGATGCCGAGCACCGCCTGACCTGCGCACGGCGCGACGGACAACGGGAAGTTCGTGTAGGTCAATCGTCCGACGCCGATCGAGTCGGCCGCGGCGGGCGCGGGCGTCGATGACGCCGCGTTCTGTTTCGCATCGGCGAAGCGACGCACGCGCGATACGACCGAAGCCGTATCACACAGCGTGAGACCTCGCGCGTGCGCATCGATCGTTGCCTCTACCGCTCGGCCCTGGATGCGAATGGGCATGTGGCCGATGGTCGTTCCGTCGGGCGACGGCGTGTAGCCGACGCCCATGATCGTGTCCGGCGCGACCAGCCGCGTGGGATGCTGCTCGAGCCAACGTGCGCGTTCGCGTTCCGCGGGAGTGAGCGGCGAGTGCGTGAGGCCGAGCAGTTGATGGTACTCGCCAAGCGCAATGTACATGGGCGCGAGGTCGGCATTGACGACGGGCGCAACCTGGTCACCACCGAATTGATCGGCTTCCTCGAGTAGCGTCACCGCGACGCGCACCGCGCCACGCTCCGCCAGATAGCGCCCGAGCGCCCACCGCGCGCCTGGATCGCGCGGCCGCTGCCGAACGGCGGCGTAGTAGAGCGACTCGGCACGATTCACGTTGCCGGCCGCGAGCAAGGAATCAGCGATGCCGCTGCGCGGCGTCTGCGCGGCGAGCGACGCGGCAACGAACGCCGCGCTTGCAGCCACGATGAATGGCCTGATCATTTCTGCACCACCTTCAATACTGCCAACAGCTCGACGTCGGGATCGAGCACCACGCTCGCGGGCGCCTGCGCCAGCGACACGCGAACCTGCTGGGTGGATCCGACGGCCGGCGTGAGATGCAACCGCTCCCGATGAACCGCACCCGAGGAGTCGACGACGGCAACGGTCAGCGGTGCGTCGAACGCACCATACGGTCCGCCCTGCGTCACTCCTATGACGACTTCATGCGTGGTGGCGTCATACGACCACGTCGCGGTGACCTCCGGATAGCCGGGACGACGCAGCCACTGGTCGAAGAACCAGCCGAGCTTCTGCTTCGACGCGGACTCCATCGCTGCCTGGAGGTCGCTCGTGAGCGCAGTGTTGTTCCTGTGCTTGGCGTAGTAGGCGCGAAGCGCGTCGAAGAACGCACGCTCGCCCACCTGCCCACGCAACATGTGCAGCACGAACCCACCTTTCTCGTAACTGTTTCGATTCAACAATGCGAGCAGGTTCGTCTCGATCGTGTCGATCACCGGTCGCTTCGTGACGGAGATCGTATCGCGCAGCACCGTCTCGCGAATGCCAGCCATCTCCGCGCGGAATGCGCTGTCGCCGCGCGCCGCCCGGGTCCACAACGCCGCGAAATACGTCGCGAAGCCTTCCGACAGCCACACATGCGACCATTCGCGCTCGGTCACCGCATCGCCGAACCACTGGTGCGCGGTCTCGTGCGCGACGACGCCATCCTGCATCGTATGCGTGCGGAACGGCTGATCGGCGTAGAAGATCGCGCTCGCGTTCTCCATCCCGCCGAATCGCGTCGACGACTGCAAGTGCGCGAGCTTCTCGTATGGAAACGGACCGACCAGGCTCGCGAAGAGCTGCACGATCTCCGCGGATCGCGCGAACGGACCAGGGAGAAAATCGGCTTGCTCGGGCGCGACATACACCTGCTGTGGAACACAACGTTGCAGTGCCGCGAGCCCGCACGCCGTGTCGCCGAGATCCATCTCACGCAACGGTGCCGCCGCGATGACCATCAGGTACACGGGAATGCGCTGGCTCTCGCGCCAGACCGTTTCGCGGCGCGGCGCGCCGTCCGCCGGCGGCAGATCGCGCGTCGACACGAGCTTCCCGTTCGCGACGACCGTCTCGCTCGGCGGCGCGATCACGCGCCACGTGACCGTCGCCTTGTCGCTGGGATGATCGATGCTCGGAATCCAGTGACGCGCGCGATTCGGCCAGTTGTCGCCGAAATACGTCCAGCGCCCGGCGGTGTCGACGCGCGCGATGAGACCATCCTTCACCGCGCCGCCGTAGCGAACACCCACGCGATACGTCGGAGCGCTGCCGGGCTTCCTCGGCAACGCGATGCCGAGGCCTTCAGCGGTACGCGTGAAATGCGCCGCGCGCCCATCGACGGTCACCGCGCTCACGTCGAGGTCGAGCAGGTCCAATGTGAGCGTGTCCGCGCGGGCGGCTCGCGTCACCGTGATGAGCGCGTTGCCGCGAATCACCGAGCCTGTATCCGGCAGCTCGATGGTGAGATCGTAATCAGAGATGTCGAATGCCGGGCGATACGGCCGGACCTGCTGCGCCTGGAGCGGGTGCGATGCCGAGACGATGGCGACGGCAGCAAGCACTGCGCATGTGCGAGCTCTCATCAGCGGCCGAACAGTTTGCCAAAGAGACCGCTGTCGGTGGCGGGCGGCGGGGTGGGCATGGAGCGAGCCGCTTCCGCGAACGCGTCGGCGAACTCGATCGCGCTCTGATAGCGGTCGTCGGGATTGCGCTCCATCGCCTTGAGCAGCACGCGCTCCACGGCCTCGGAGAAGTTCAGCTCCGGGCGAATCTTGCGGAGCGGCGTGGGCTCGCTGCGAAGCCGCGCGATCATCATCTCCTGCTGGGTGCGCCCGGTGAATGGCAGCTTGCCGGTGAGCATCTCGTACGTCATCAGCGCGAGCGAATAGATGTCCGTGCGCGCGTCGAGCGGTTTGCCGCGCAGCTGCTCCGGGCTCATGAACTCCGGCGTCCCGAGCACGATTCCGGTCGCCGTCAGCTTCTGCAGCTCCGCGCCGGCCTTTCGTTCCTTCGCGAGGCCGAAGTCCATCACCACCGCGTAGTCGGTGCCGTCCGATCGCCGGCACACCATGATGTTCTCCGGCTTCAGATCGCGGTGCACGATCTTGAGCTGATGCGCGACATGCAGGCCGGCAGCCATGTCGCGGACGAGCCCCACCACGTCGGCGAGCGGGATCTGGCCGTTGCGATTCGTACGATCGGCGAGAATTTCGCCGTCCACGAACGGCATCACGACGTAGATGAGGCCATCCTCAGTCTCGCCCAGGCGGATGATGTGGCAGATGTTCGGGTGGGCGAGTCGCATACCGAGAGTCGCCTCGCGACGCAGACGCGCCATCGCGTTGATGTCCTGCGACAGCGCCGCGGACAACACCTTGATCGCGTACTGGTCGCGCGTCGCGACGTCGTTCGCGAGATACACGAACGACATGCCGCCCTCGCCGACCTTCTTCACGATCTGGTAACGGCCCTGAAGTGTCTTGCCCACGAGATCCGAATGCGTCGACGGCCGGCCCATCTCATGACGGGACGCCGCAGCCGTGGATCGCGGCGTGGCGATCGGCTGCTCGCCACCCTTGGCGCGGACTGCCGTGTCCGCCTGCGGCGGCGTCATCGCTGGCGTACCGGTAGACGTCAGCAGCCTGGTTCCGTCTCGCGTGCAGAACCGCGCGTCATCACCGTAGGTCGTGCCGCAGGTCGGACAGCGATTCATCAAGCGCACACCTGGTTTCGGCCGCCGGACTTGGCGCGGTAGAGCGCCTCGTCGGCTCGCGCAAAGAGGTCCTCCGTGGACGCCACGCGCAGAGAAGGAAAACTGGCGATGCCGATGCTCACCGTCAAATGCGCCGGCTCCTCACCGCCCAGATCAAACTCGTGCGCCGCGATCCGTTCGCGCAATCGCTCGGCGAAGATGGTGGCGCCGTCCACGGACGTTTCGGGAAGAATTGCCACGAACTCCTCGCCGCCGTAGCGCGCGACGATGTCCACCTTGCGCGCCGCATCCTCGAGCAGCGCGGCGATCTGCCGAAGTACGCGATCTCCCGCGAGATGGCCCGCCGTGTCGTTGATGCTCTTGAAGTGATCGACGTCGAGGAGCAAGAGGCAGAGTCCGGAGTCGAATCGGCGAGCGCGATCGACTTCGGCGGTGAGCCGGTCGAGCAGAGCTCGCCGGTTGAGGATGCGTGTAAGGGGATCAGTCGTCGCCAGTGCCTCGAGACGCCGGTTGTCCGCCCGCGTGGTCTCGAGCGCCTGCGCCCGACGAATGGCGGCCACCGCCGCACGCACGATGATGTCCGCGAATTCTACGTCGTCGCGCGTGAGCATCCGCTCTCCCCGCCCGGTGCGCAGCAGCAGCACTCCAGAGCGCCAGCGATCGACCGTGAATGGAATCGCGGCAATCGAACGCGGCCCGACGAGCCGGGGCACGGGGCCGCGATGCGGCTGCTCCAGACCATCATCGGCCGCGCCGGACACGAGCACCGTCCGTCCCGAGTCGAGCGCCGCGCCGATCTCGGGAAATTCATCGAGACTGAGCTCGACGTCGGCCATCGCGGGGTCTTCCGCCGCGGCGACGATCGTCCCAGTCGCATCGCCGGCGCGCGCGAGTACCACGCCGCAGTGCGATACCTCGATCGATCGCGACACGCGTCGCGCGAGAATGCGATAGATCTCCGTCGGCGAGACCTCGCCGGTGACCTCGTGCAGAATGTCGACGAGGCGTCGATTGCTCAGAGCATCTTCGCGCGCGCGATCGAGCTCGGCGGCGGTTTCCGCGAGTGCGGAGCGCGCTTCGCGCAGTTGGGTGCTCGCGCGCAACTGCGTGCGCACGCGGCCGAGCAGTTCGGGCACGCGGAACGGCTTGCTCACGCAGTCGTCCGCGCCCCACGGGAGCACGCCGCTTCCATCTTCGACAGCGGCCCACGGCGCCGTGACGATCACACGGACATCGTGCCAGCGCGCGTCGCCGCGCAATTCATCGAGGATCTCTCCGCCGCGAAGGCGACCGGCACTGTCGCCGTCGAGGAGAATGAGATCGGGCACGGTGCGCGAGATGCACGCGAACAACGTGTCCCGGTCATTCACCGTAGCGACGGCGTATCCCTGCTCGCGGAGAAGCCACGACAACGCCCCGGCGATTACCGGGTGCGTTTCGGCGACGAGGACGTAGCCTGCATCACCCCCCAAGGAGCTCACAAAGGCCGTCGAACTCGATGTTGCCGCCGCTCAGCACAGCTACGGTCGGCCCGCGCGGCACGAAGCGCTGCTCGAGCAATGCAGCGACGGTGATCGCACCACTCGGCTCGACCACCAGCTTCATGCGGTCGAGGAGCAGACGCATCGCGCGCCGCAATGCGTCATCGTCCACCGTGACGACGTCGTCGAGATAGCGCTGGTGATGCGCGAAGGTCAGATGGCCGATCTCGACGGCGAGCAGCCCGTCCGCGAGTCCACCCGAGTGCGCCAGCTTCACGGGTCGTCCCGCTTCGCGGGCGCGACTCAGCTTGGCGGCACCCGTGGGCTCGACACCGATGACACGCGCGTTCGGCAATCGCAGCTTGATGGCGGTGGCGACGCCGGCGCTGAAGCCGCCGCCGCCGACCGGGACGAGCACTGCGTCCACGTTGGGAACGTCGGCGGCGACCTCGAGTCCGACGGTGCCCTGCCCCGCGATGATTAGAGGATGATCATACGGCGGAACGAGCGCGAGCCCTTCGGCGCGCACCAACTCCTCCGCGCGAGCGAGACGGTCGGCAGTCGTCGTTCCCGCGAGCTCGATGCGTGCGCCGAGTCGTTCGGCGCCGCCGCGTTTGGCGGGCGTGACCGTGGTTGGCATCACGACCGTCGCTGGAACGCCGAACAACTTTGCGGCGAGCGCGACCGCTTGCGCGTGATTTCCCGACGACGGTGCGATCACGCCGCGCGCGCGCACCTCGGGCGCCATGTTCGCGAGGAAGTTGTAGGCGCCGCGGAATTTGAACGCGCCGCCGCGCTGCAGCATTTCCGGTTTGATGAAGACCGGATGACCCACGCGCTCGCTGATCGCGTCCGCGGGCAGGATGGGTGTGCGTACGGCGACCGGCGCGAGCACGCGCGCGGCCGCTTCGAGATCCCTCAATTCGACCAACGACATATGATTCACGAGAAAACTCGGTTTCGTCCGGCGGTCTTGGCGCGATACAACGCCGTATCCGCGTCCGTGAGAAGCGTCTCGGGCCCGACCGGATCCATGCCATGCGCGAGCGCCACGCCGATGGAGACCGTCGTGCCAACGGCGACGTCCATCGACCCGAACGTGCACTCGCTCACGCGGGCGCGCAGGCGTTCGGCAAACGTCATCGCGCCATCCCACGTCGTGTCCGGCAAGGCGATGACGAACTCATCACCGCCAAAGCGCGCTACCGCGTCCGTGTCGCGGGCCGTGCTGCGCATGATGCCCGCCGCCTGCTGCAATACGAGATCGCCGACGGGATGCCCGTAGGAGTCGTTGATCTCCTTGAAGTGGTCGACGTCGATCACCACGACCGCGAGCGTCGATGCGCGACGGCGCGCCGCGCGCAGATCGGTGCGCAAGCGCGTGAGCAGCGCGCGGCGATTCATGCAGCCCGTGAGCGGATCGCTGCCGATCTGCTCGGCGAGGCGGGCGTGCATCTCTTGAAAGCTCGTCGCGAGCAGGGTGAGCTCGTCCGGCCAACGATCGCGCGGCAGTGCCGGCAGTCCACCTTCGCCACGCTCTGCGACGCGACAGAAGACATGCAATGCAGCCATCCGTTCACGAAACCGTCCGAACGTGTGTACGAGCACAGCACTGACGACGCCGAACAGCGCCGCGTTGAACGCGATCGTTTGCGCGCTCGGTCGTGCTCCGGCGACGAATGCCGGTGCGAGCAGCGTGAGCGCGAGGTAGATCACGACGGTCAGTGCCGCCGCGAACGTTCCGAGCTTGCGCCCGAAGTAGAACACCGCGAGCTGCATCGGGAGAAATCCGAGCAGCAGGATGCGATGCAACTGTTGCGGGTCGCTCGTGAGGAACGTGATGCCCGCGATCGCGGCGATGTCGGATGCGACCATCAGCGTGGGAAACCACTGTCCGATGGCGCGGGACGGCGGATGATCCAGCAGCCACGCCGTCGACATCACGACCGACGTGTAGCACACCACGATGATCGCGAGCGGCAGGAGGCCGGGCGTGCTCAGGCGGCCGAACGCGAACGACAGCGCGAGCAGCGCAGCGATGGCCGCGTAGCGCACCCACCGCTGCCAGAGGAGGACTTCCCGCTGCATCGCGGCGCGTTCCGCCGCGATGGCCTCCGGCAGATCGGTGAACGGGGTCGCCAGCTCCTGCGTCACCCGACGCGCGGGCTCGCCCAGAGACTGCGTCGTCTCTTCATGGGTGCTGGTATTGATCGACATCGTGCGGGTGAACGGATCGCAAAGCTACAAGCATGCGACACCCCACGAAAGATTGGCTCTCAGCAATGAATCGTTGCGAAAAGAAGGGCCGATGCGCTTCGCATCGGCCCTTTCGACGCACTCATGCAACGATCGGTGTAGCGCCCGCGCTACAAGTCGTGCGGTTTTGTTCGCGTATGCTTATTCCTCATCCGACTCCGGACCTGCGCCGACGGGCTCCGCGCTTTCATCGCCCGGCTCGGATTCGTCATCCGGCACCACGCGCGCGACGTCCATCACGAGATCCGCTTCGTCGAGATTCACGAGCTTGACGCCCTGCGTGTTGCGGCCGGCAACGCGAATGCCCTTCACCGGCATGCGGATCGCGACGCCCTGCTTTGTGATCAGCATGAGCTCATCGTCGGGCAGCACTTCCATCAGCGACACGGCATCGCCGGTCTTGTCGGTCCGGTGGACGGTGATGATGCCCTTGCCGCCGCGCTTCTGCACGCGGTAGTCGTCGATCGGCGAGCACTTGCCCATGCCCTTCTCGGTGACGACGAGCAGGTTCGCATCGCGCTTCACGACCACCATGCCGACGACCTGATCCCGAGGACCGAGCTCGATGCCCTTCACGCCGGTCGTGTCGCGACCCATCTCGCGCACGTCCTGCTCGTGGAAGCGAATCGAGAGACCGTGGCGCGTGGCGAGCACGATGTCGTTCGTGCCCGTCGTCACCTGCACGTCGATCAGCTCGTCGTCCGACTCGATCTTGACCGCCTTGACGCCGTTCGCGCGCACATTCGAGTACTGTGACAGTGCCGTCTTCTTCACCGTGCCTTTCTTCGTCACGAAGATCAGGAACTGATCCTCCGGGAAATCGCGAACCGTCACGATGGCCGAGACCTTCGTGTCGGGCGACACGTTGATCATGTTGACGATCGGCTTGCCCTTGGCCGCGCGGCCCGCCTGCGGAATCTCGTGCACCTTGAGCCAGAAGCATCGGCCGTCGTCGGTGAAGACGAGCACGTAGTCGTGTGTCGACGCGATGAAGAGATGCTCGACGAAATCCTCTTCCTTGAGCGTCGCGCCGTTGTTGCCGCGTCCGCCTCGCCGCTGCTTCTTGTACGTCGAGACGCTCGTGCGCTTGATGTAGCCCGAGTGCGAGATGGTGACGACCATCTCCTCTTCGGCGATGAGATCCTCGATCGTGAACTCGCCTTCGTCGCTCGTGATCTCCGTGCGACGCTCGTCGCCGTACTTCTTGGCGATGTCGGTGAGCTCATCCTTGAGCACTCTCATACGCCGTTCCTTGGACTCGAGGAGCGAGCGAAGATCCTTGATGAGCGCCTGGACTTCCTTGAGCTCCTCTTCCAGCTTCTCGATCTCCAGGCCCGTGAGCTTGGCGAGACGCATGTTGAGGATCGCTTCGGCCTGTCGTTCAGACAGCTTGAAGCGACGCTGGAGCTGCGCGTTCGCGGTCGGCGTATCCTCCGCCTTGCGAATGACCTTGATGACCTCGTCGATGTTGTCGACGGCGATCTTCAAGCCCTCGAGGATGTGCTCGCGCTCGAGCGCCTTGTCGAGGTCGAACTGCGTGCGGCGGACGATGACTTCGTGGCGGTGCGTGATGTAGTGGCCAAGCACCTCCTTCAGCGGCATCACCTTCGGCACGAGGCTGCCCGTCTGTGGGTCGGGCACCAGCGCCAGCATGATCACGCCGAAGGTCGACTGCATCGCCGTGTGCTTGTAGAGCTGATTGAGCACCACGCGCGGAATCGCATCGCGCTTGAGCTCGATCACGATGCGCATGCCGTCCTTGTCGGACTCGTTGCGCAGGTCCGAGATGCCCTCGAGCTTCTTGTCGCGCACCAGGTCCGCGATGTTCTCGAGCAACTTCGCGCTGTTGACCTGATACGGGATCTCGGTGACGACGATCTGCGACTTGTTCGAGGATTCCTTCTCCTCGATCACGGCGCGCGCGCGCATGATGATGCGGCCGCGCCCAGTCTCCTGATAATCCTTGATGCCGGCACGGCCGTAGATGTAGCCGCCGGTCGGAAAATCAGGGCCCTTGATGTACTTCCGAATCTCACCCGGCGTCATGTCCGGGTTGTCGATCAACTGAATGATCGCGCTGACGACTTCGCGCAGGTTGTGCGGCGGAATGTTCGTCGCCATGCCGACCGCGATGCCCGACGAGCCATTCACGACGAGATTCGGAATGCCCGAGGGGAGAACCGAGGGCTCTTCGAGATGGTCGTCGAAGTTTGGGACGTAATCGACCGTGTTCTTGTCGATGTCCGCCAACATCTCCATCGCGATCGCCATGAGGCGCGCTTCGGTATAGCGATACGCCGCCGCGGGATCGCCCTCGACCGAGCCGAAGTTGCCCTGGCCGTCGATGAGCGGATACCGCAGCGAGAAGTCCTGCACCATGCGCACGAGCGCGTCGTACACGCTCGAGTCGCCGTGCGGGTGATACTTGCCGAGCACGTCGCCGACCACCGTCGCCGACTTCTTGAACGGGCGCCCCGGCACGAGACCGAGATCGTTCATCGCGTACAGCACGCGACGGTGCACGGGCTTGAGGCCATCGCGCACATCGGGAAGCGCGCGCGAGACGATGACGCTCATCGAGTAGTTGATGAACGACTCTTTGATCTCGTCGTCGATGAGGCGCGGAAGAATGCGTTCGCGGTTGTTCGGAGCAGTCATGATCGGGAGGCAGTCACAGGCAACGAACGGCTTTCCGATGCG
>Ga0070679_100001939_pt1 | contig 18580 bp, 18 predicted proteins | sample KBSC63BmetaG_FD_65652 | JGI IMG/M metagenome (GOLD analysis project Ga0070679, IMG submission 65652) | Corn rhizosphere microbial communities from Kellogg Biological Station, Michigan, USA - KBS C6-3B metaG | ecosystem: Host-associated > Plants > Roots > Rhizosphere | place: USA: Michigan... | reverse complement strand
GGCGCGCGTACATCGCCTCGCTGCAGGCAAAGCAGCCATGAGCGCGCTGAACTCGATGCCGCAGCAGCCGATGACGGCAGACGAAGTGCTGCGCTACGTCAAAGCCGCCGCGCGGGCAATGAACCTGCCGCTCGACGAAAACGCCGCGCGCAGCGTCGCCGAGCACCTGGGGCGAACGGCTGCAATGGCGACGTTGATCGATGGCGTTGATCTGGCCGCCGAGGATGAACTCGCCGAGATCTACCGCCCGGCGCCGTTTCCCATCAGCGCGAACCCGGAAGGCGCCAATTGAGCAGCGCCGTCGCCCTGATCCACCAAGTCGCGACCGGCCAGGTCAGCGCGCGCGAGGTGCTGGCGGCGGCGATCGAGCGCGTCGACGCGACCGACGCACGCGTGAATGCGTTCACCGAAAGAACATTCGACCGCGCTCGATCCGAGGCGGACGCCATCGATACTCGGCGCGCTCGCGGTGAAGTGCTGCCGGCACTCGCCGGACTGCCGTACGCCGTGAAAAACCTGTTCGACATCGAGGGCGTCACTACGCTCGCGGGCTCGAAGATCAATCGCGGTTTGCCGGCAGCGCGCGCGGACGCGGTGCTGGTGCAGCGGCTGAAAGCGGCAGGCGCGGTGCTGGTGGGTGCGCTCAACATGGACGAATACGCCTATGGCTTCACCACCGAGAACACGCACTACGGCCCGACGCGCAACCCCCACGACATCACGCGCATTTCGGGCGGCTCCTCGGGCGGCTCGGCTGCGGCCGTGGCCGCGCGCCAGGTTCCGCTGACATTGGGCTCGGACACCAACGGCTCCATTCGCGTGCCCTCTTCCTTGTGCGGCGTGTGGGGACTGAAGCCGACCTTCGGCCGCTTGTCCAGGCGCGGCACTTATCCATTCGTTCACAGCATCGACCATCTCGGCCCGTTCTCCGACAGCGTCGAAGCGCTCGCATTGGCTTACGACGCGATGCAGGGCGAAGATCGCCTGGATCCCGGCTGCCAGGCGCAGGCGTTGCAGCCCACTTCGCCGCAGCTGTCCAAAGGCGTGGGCGGCTTGCGGATCGGCATCCTGGGCGGCTATTTCCGGAGCAACGCAACGAGTGCCGCGCGATTGGTAGTTGCGAATGCGGCCAAGACGCTCGGTGCTGCGCACGAAGTGACCTGGCCCGAACCGGAGCTGGCTCGCGCGGCGGCATTCATCATCACCGCCAGCGAGGGCGGCAGCCTGCACCTGAAGGACCTGCGCACGCGCGCCGACGAGTTCGAGCCCCTCTCGGTGCATCGATTCATCGCGGGTGCGCTGCAGCCGGCGGATTGGTACCTGAAGGCGCAACGCTACCGCCGCCGCTATCGCGATCTTGTCAACGCATTGTTCGAGCAATGGGATGTGTTGATCGCGCCCGCGACGCCGGTCAGCGCGCCGGCGATCGGCACCGAGTGGCTCGAGCTCGATGGCGTCCAGCACCCTGCGCGCGCCGCGATGGGCCTGTTGACGCAGCCCATCTCGTTCGCCGGCTGCCCGGTGGTCGCGGCCCCGATGTGGCCTGAAGGCACGGGCGGCATGCCAATCGGCGTCCAGCTGATCGCCGCGCCCTGGCGCGAGGACTTGTGCCTGCGCGCGGCGCAGGTGCTGCAACAGGCCGGGGTTGCGCGGCTTGCGCCCGCAGCGGCCCTGGCGAACACGAAAGCGTGATCATGGAAATCAACCTGCCCGACGTTCTGGCTGAAGTCACTGCGGTGTGCGATCGCTACGAACAAGCGCTGGTTACCAACGACGTGGCGGTGCTCGACGAGCTGTTCTGGAACAGCCCTCACACGGTGCGTTATGGCGCCACAGAGAACCTTTATGGCTACGAAGCGATTCGCGCATTTCGTGCCGCGCGGCCTGCGCAAGGCTTGGCACGCACAGTGTTGAAGACGGTCATCACCACCTATGGCCGCGACTTCGCCACGGCCGACATCGAGTTCCAGCGCGCCAGCAGCGCACGGCCGGGCCGGCAAAGCCAGACCTGGATGCGCACGCCCGATGGCTGGCGCGTGGTGGCCGCCCACGTGAGCTTGCTTGCATGAATCCTGCTTGACCCCGCTGCCCCTTCCTCAACTTCACCCCGGAGAAAACCATGAACCCCAAGACCTTCAATCGCCGCGACTCGCTCAAATCACTGGCCGCCTTGGGTGCCGCCGGAACCCTGGGCGCGTTCAGCGAACTCGCTTTCGCGCAAAAGCCGATCACGGTGGGCGTGATCTACGTCGGCCCGCGCGATGACTACGGCTACAACCAGGCGCAAGCCGAAGCGGCCGCCGCGCTCAAGAAGATGACCGGCGTCAAAGTGGTCGAGGAAGAAAACGTTCCGGAAACCGCCGCTGTGCAAAAGAGCATGACCGGCATGATCGCGCAGGATGGCGCCACGCTCCTGTTTCCCACCTCGTTCGGCTACTTCGATCCACATGTGTTGGCCGTGGCGGCCAAGTTTCCCAATGTACGGTTCGCGCATTGCGGCGGCTTGTGGACGGAGGGCAAGCACCCCAAGAACGCGGCCAGCTACTTCGGCTACATCGACGAGTGCCAATACCTCAACGGCGTCATCGCCGGCCACATGAGCAAGAGCGGCAAGATTGGCTTCGTCGCCGCCAAGCCGATCCCGCAGGTGTTGCGCAACATCAACGCGTTCACGATGGGCGCGCGCTCGGTCAAGCCCGGCATCACCACCAACGTGATCTTCACCGGCGACTGGTCGATGCCCGTGAAGGAAGCCGAAGCGACCAACAGCCTGGCCGACCAGGGTGTCGATGTCTTCACCATGCACGTGGACGGCCCGAAGGTAATCGTCGAGACCGCGGCCAAGCGCGGCAAGATGGTGTGCGGCTATCACGCCAGCCAGGCCAAGCTGGCGCCGCAGGCCTACCTCACCGGCGCCGAGTGGAACTGGCTCACCGCGTACAACACCTTCATCGATGCCGCTCGCAACGGCAAGCCGCATCCCAACTTCGTTCGCGGCGGCCTGAAGGAAGGCTTCGTGAAGATGTCCGCGTATGGCCCGGCCGTGACCGACACCGCCAAGAAGTCCGCCGATGGCGTCAAGGCGCAGATGATTGCCGGCAAGTTCGACATCTTCAAGGGCCCGCTCAAGGACAACAAGGGCGCGGTGGTCATCCCGGCCGGCAAGAGCTATCCGCAGACCGACATCGAACTCGAAAAGATGAACTACCTCGTTGAGGGCGTCGTCGGCTCGGCCTGATGCGCGATTCGATCAAGGAATCCCTGTTGCCGATCGCAGCCATCGCGGCCGCGCTGCTGCTGTTCGGCATCGTGGTCTGGTTCGCCGGCGTCAATCCCGCGCAGGTTTGGCTGCTGCTGTTCAAGGGCGCGTTCGGCGATTGGTATTCCTGGCAGAACACCTTGCAGCGCGCCGCGCCCTTGATGCTCACCGCATTGTGCGTCGCCCTCCCGGCGCGCGCAGGCCTGGTGATCATCGGCGGCGAAGGCGCACTGGTGCTGGGCGGCCTGGCGTGTGCGGCGCTCGCGCAGGAGCTGCCGCTGCCGCAAAACATCGTCGGCACTTGGGCGGTGTGCCTCGCCGGCGCGGCGGCGGGCGCGCTGTGGATCATGCTGGCCGGATGGCTGCGCCAGTTCCGCGGCATCAATGAAACGATCAGCAGCCTCCTGCTCGCGTACGTCGCGATTGGCTTGTTCAAGCACCTGGTGGAAGGACCGCTGCGTGACCCTTCCAGCCTGAACAAGCCCTCCACATTCGCGCTCGGGCAGGGATTGCAGATCGCCGGCATCGGCGGCTCCGACGTGCATTGGGGCTTCGTGCTGGGCGTGATCGCGTGTGGGGTCTCGGCCTTGTGGCTGCGCTGGACGCCTTCGGGTTTTTCCGTGCGGGTGGTGGGCGGCAATCTGCGCACCGCGCAACTGATGGGATTGCCCGCGTCGCGCCTGGTGCTGCTGGCGTGCGGCATGGGCGGCGCCAGCGCCGGCCTGGCAGGCGCGGTGGAAGTTGCGGCCGTGCACACCAGCGCCAACGCATCGTTGATCGCGGGTTACGGCTACAGCGGCATCCTCGTGTCCTTCATCGCGCGCCATCATCCGCTGGCGGTGATCCCGGTGGCGATTGTGTTCGGCGGCTTCGGCGCCGCAGGCAGCCTGTTGCAGCGCCGTCTCGGCCTGCCCGACGCGTCGGTGCTGCTGCTGCAAGGAATCGCCTTCGTCATGATCCTGGCCAGCGAGTCGCTGCGCGATTTCGAGTGGAAGGCGTTGTGGGTTCGCATTGCTCCGCCCGCTGGCGTCGCCGCTTCCGCCGGGGCGCTGGAGCGCAACGCGAGCAAGGAAGTCAGCGCATGACCGCGGACCAGGCGCTCATCTTCGCGGCAGGGATTGTGGGCGGCGCCCTGCGGGTGGGCGCGCCCTTTCTGTTCGTCAGCCTGGGCGAATGCCTCACCGAAAAATCCGGGCGCATCAACCTGGGGCTCGAAGGCGTGCTGGTGCTGTCCGCGATGTCGGCGTTCGGCGCTTCGTGGCTGAGCGGCTCGGCGTGGATCGGCGTGCTCGCCGCCGCGGCGACCGGAGCTTTGCTGGCCACTTTGCATGGCGTGCTGTGCTCGCTGCCGCGCGTCAACGACGTCGCCACCGGAATCGCGCTGATGCTGCTCGGCATGGGCTTGGCGTTCTATCTCGGCAAGCCGCTGATCCAGCCGCAAGCGCCGCAATTGCCCGCCATCGCATTGGGCACCTGGAGCAATTCATCGGCCGTGCGCTCCGCTTTGCAGGTCAATGCATTGGTGCCGATCGGCGTCGCGCTTGCGGCAGCGATGTGGTGGGCATTCGCCAACACGCGCGCCGGACTGCTGGTGCGCATGGCCGGCGATTCGGCCAATGCGACTCGCGCGCTCGGCTACTCCGTCTCGGGCATCCGCATCGCGGCAACGGCGGCGGGTGGCATGATCGCCGGCCTGGGCGGCGCTTCGCTCACGTTGTTCTATCCCGGCAGCTGGAACGAAGGCATTTCCAGCGGCCAAGGCCTGATCGCGGTTGCGTTGGTCATCTTCGCGCGCTGGAGCCCGCTGCGCTGCGTCGGAGCGGCGCTGATGTTCGGCGGCGCCGGCGCCATTGGCCCCGCTTTGCAGTCGATCGGCGTAGGGTGGGGCTATCACCTGTTCAACATCGTGCCTTATGTGCTGACGCTGTTCATACTGGTTCTGACGTGCAAGCCGGGCAGCGTCGTCGCTGGCAGCCCGGGCGAGCTTTCATCCACGAAATAAATGGAGATGCCATGACCGGACTCGGTGGACTCAACAAATCGGCGCACGGCGTCGTGATGGGCCTGGTGCAACTGCAGCTGCCCGTCGTCAAGACCGCGCAGGACCTGGCGGCGCAGACCGGCCGCATCTGCGAAATGGTCGGCAAGGCCCGCCGCAATCTTTCGACCATGGACTTGGTGGTATTTCCCGAGTACTCGCTGCACGGGCTGTCGATGGATACCAACCCGCAGATCATGTGCTCGCTCGACGGTCCCGAAGTCGCCGCATTCAAGCGCGCCTGCATCGAGCACAAGATCTGGGGCTGTTTTTCCATCATGGAAGCCAACCCCGGCCGCAATCCGTACAACAGCGGCTTGATCATCGACGACGCCGGTGCCATCAAGCTGTATTACCGCAAGCTCCATCCGTGGGTGCCGGTGGAACCGTGGGAGCCAGGCAACCTCGGCATCCCGGTGTGCGACGGGCCCAACGGCAGCAAGATCGCGCTGATCATCTGCCACGACGGCATGTTCCCCGAGATGACTCGCGAGGCCGCGTACAAAGGCGCGGAGATCATCATCCGCACGGCCGGCTACACCGCCCCGATCCGCCATTCATGGAAGATCACCAATCAGGCCAACGCCTTTTGCAACCTCGCCTACACCGCGAACGTGTGCATGTGCGGCAGCGACGGCAGCTTCGATTCAATGGGTGAAGGCATGTTCTGCAACTTCGACGGCAGCGTGCTGGTGCAAGGCGGCGGCCGCGTCGACGAGATCATCACCTGCGAGCTGCGGCCGGACTTGCTGCGCGAGGCGCGCGCGAACTGGGGCGTGGAGAACAACATGTACCAGCTCTATCACCGCGGCTATGTTGCCGTCAAAGGCGGAGCACAGGACTGCCCCTACACCTACATGCACGACCTGGCGGCGGGACGCTACCGGCTTCCTTGGAAGGTCGAAGTGACCGACGGCACCAGCTGCGGATTCGACGCGCCCACGCGAAATTACATCGGCCCCGAGGCGCATCCGCTGGTGCCTGGTTCGGCCGCCGCGGCGCTCAAGAAAGCCGCTTAAGGACTCACCGCCATGGAACGCTTCATCCAAGCCAATCCCTATCCCTGGCCGTACAACGGCGACCTGCAGCCGGGCAACACGGCCCTGGTCGTGATCGACATGCAGACCGACTTCTGCGGCGTCGGCGGCTACGTCGACAAAATGGGTTACGACATCTCGCTGACCCGTGCACCGATCGAGCCACTGAAAAAAGTGATGGCGTCCATGCGGCGTGCCGGCTATCACATCATCCACACGCGCGAGGGACATCGCCCGGACCTGTCCGACTTGCCTGCTAACAAGCGCTGGCGTTCGCGGCAACTGGGTGCGGGTATCGGCGACGACGGGCCCTGCGGCCGCATCCTGGTGCGCGGCGAGCCGGGCTGGGACATCATTCCCGAGCTGGCGCCGCTGCCGGGCGAAACCATCATCGACAAACCCGGCAAGGGGTCGTTTTGCGCGACGGACCTGGAGCTGATCCTGCGCACACGCGGTATCGTGAACCTGATCCTCACCGGCATCACCACCGACGTCTGCGTGCACACCACCATGCGTGAAGCCAATGATCGCGGCTTCGAATGCGTGGCCCTATCGGATTGCACGGCGGCAACGGACAAGGGCAATCACGAAGCCGCGCTGAAGATGATCACGATGCAAGGCGGCGTGTTCGGTGCGCACACGACGTCGCAGGCCGTCCTGGACGTGATCGGCTGATGCCATGAACGCCGCGCCGCTGCAAACGCTCAGCGCGCCCACCGGCGCCATGGCGCTCGAGACGTACGAGCTCACCAAGCGCTTCGGCAGCTTCACCGCCCTCGATCACGTCTCGATCAAAATCGAGCCCGGCACCGTGCATGCGCTGCTCGGCGAAAACGGCGCGGGCAAGAGCACGCTGGTCAAGTGCGTGTCCGGTTTTCACCGGCCGGAGGAAGGCGCGGTGATGACCGACGGGCGCGAGCAGGACATCGCCAATCCGGTCGTCGCGCGCGCACTGGGGATCGGCATGGTGTACCAGCACTTCACCATCGCGCCCGGCATGACGGTGGCCGAGAACCTTTTGCTGGCAGGCGGCAAGGCACCCGCCGTGATCGACTGGAAATCCAAGCGAGCCGAGCTGGCGCAATTCCTGGCGTCCACCCCGTTTCGGCTTGACCTGCAAGCGCGTCCTTCCGAGTTGGCCGCGGGAGAAAAACAGAAACTGGAGCTGCTCAAGCAGCTGTACCTGCGCCCGCGCCTGCTGATCCTGGATGAGCCCACGTCGGTGCTCACGCCGCAGGAAGCCGACGAAGTGCTGGGCCATGTGCGCGAGATCGCGCGCAGCGGCGCCTGTACCGTGTTGCTGATCACGCACAAGTTTCGTGAGGTCATGGCCTATGCCGACGACGTCACGGTGCTGCGGCGGGGAAAGGCGGTTCACACCACCAGCGTGGCCTACACCGGCCCAGCATTGCTCGCGCGTCATATGGTCGGTGAAGCCGCCGAACAGGCGATCGCCGAAGAACAGCTGTCGCCCGTACACGCGGTGCGCGCGCCGGTGCCGGATGCGCCGGGAAAAGTGGGCATGGCGCTGCGCGCGAGCCAGGCCGCACTCGAAGTGATGTCACTGCAGGTGATGGGCGACCGCGGCACGCTCGCCGTGCGCGAACTGAGCCTCGCCGTATCGCCGGGGGAGATACTGGGCATTGCCGGTGTCTCGGGCAACGGCCAGCGCGAGTTGGTCGAAGCGCTGGTCGGTCAGCGCGAACGCGCTAGCGGGCAAGTGCGCGTAATGGGGCAAGCGTATGCGGCCCGGCGCGAAGAGAATTACCGCCTGAAGGTGCGCAGCCTGCCCGAAGAGCCACTGCGCAATGCCTGCGTCGCGGACCTGAGCGTGGCCGAGAACATGGCGCTGCGCGATTTCGACCGGACGCCGCTCTCGTCCGGCGGCCGCCTGCGCTTTGGCGAGTGGCGCGCGCGGGCGCGCGAGTGGATCGCGGGCTACGGCATCAAGACCCAAGGCGAGGACGCGCCGATCCGCAGCCTCTCGGGCGGCAACGTGCAGCGGGCGGTGCTCGCGCGCGAATTGAACGGCGAGATCAATGTGCTGATCGCGGCCAATCCGGTCTTCGGCCTGGACTTCGCGGCCGTGAAGGAAATTCACAATCGCCTGCTTCAGGTGCGCGAGCGTGGCGGCGCGGTGCTGCTGATCAGCGAGGACCTCGATGAGCTGCTGCAACTGGCCGATCGAATCGTGGTGATGAGCGAAGGACGGCTGGTGTACGAAACGCCGGCTGCCGGCGCACAACGGGAAATGCTGGGCGCGCACATGGGCGGCGGTCACCATCACGCCGCCGAAGCGGTCGCATGATGCAACTGCAGGCCAAGCCTTTCGGCTATCGCTTCGAGGTGAAGCACACCGCGTTGCTCATCATCGACATGCAGCGCGACTTTATCGAGCCCGGCGGATTCGGCGCGAGCTTGGGCAACGACGTGTCGCTGCTGTCGGCGATCGTGCCGGCCTGCCAGCGCGTGCTCGCCGCGTGGCGCGAAGCGGGTGGCCTGGTCGTGCACACTCGCGAAGCGCATAGGCCGGACTTGTCCGACTGCCCGCCGGCCAAGCGCGACCGGGGCAACCCGTCGCTGCGCATCGGAGACGCCGGGCCGATGGGCCGCATTCTCGTGGCGGGCGAGCCCGGCAGTGAAATCATTGCGCAGCTGAAGCCCAGCGAAGGCGAAATCGTCATCGACAAGCCCGGCAAGGGCGCCTTCTACGCCACGCCGCTGAATGAACTTCTGCGCAAGGCCGGCACTACGCACCTGATCTTCATGGGGGTGACAACCGAAGTCTGCGTGCAGACTTCGATGCGCGAAGCAAACGATCGCGGGTATGAGTCGCTGCTGCTGGAGGACTGCACCGAGAGCTATTTCCCGCGGTTCAAAGCCAGCACGCTGGAAATGCTGCGCGCGCAAGGCGGCATCGTCGGCTGGACGGCGACGAGCGGGCAACTGCTGGCCGCCTTGGGCGCTGCGACAAACCCGCACTGAAAAAGACAAAGACGCTCGCGTGCACACCATCATCCGCCGTCCCCACCAAGCACTCACGCCCGCGCCTTACCGGTCGCGCGCCGACGACGTTTACGAGCAGCTCAAACTGGACATCGCGCAATTCAAGCTGGTGCCCGGCGATCGCTTCACCGAAAACGAGATCAGCGAGCGTCTTGGTGTTTCGCGCACACCCGTGCGCCAGGCGCTCACCCGCCTGCAGCACGAGGGTTATGTCGAAGTGCTGTTTCGCAGCGGCTGGCGCGTGCTGCCTTTCGACTTCGAACAGTTCGAGCAGTTGTACGACTTGCGCATGGTGCTCGAAACCACCGCGGCGCAGCGGCTGTGCGCGGGCAGCGAGCGGGTGGATCGCGCGCTGCTGGATGAGCTGGTGGCGATCTGGCTGGTGCCGGCCGCGCAGCGCAGCAGCGACATGGCGCGCGTGTCGGCATGGGACGAAGCCTTCCACTGCAAGCTGGTGGCCGCCGCGGGCAATGCCGAGATGGCGCGCGTGCATCGCGACGTGACGGCGCGCATCCGCATCATCCGCCGGCTCGATTTCACCAAGCAGGCGCGGATCGATGCCACCTACGACGAGCACGGCAAGATCCTGAAGGCGATCCAGCGCAAGCGCGGCGAGCAGGCGGCGATGCTGCTGCGGGCGCACATCGAGACCAGCCAGGCCGAAGTGCGCAAGATCACGCTCCATCAGGTGCACTTGGCAAGGCAGGGCAGCTTGGCGAAATAGTGCGCTAACCTGCGTGGCTGGACATCGACCACGGAGACTTCGAATGACTGCATTCGACCTGCAGGGGCGCACCGCACTCGTCACGGGAGGCTTCAGCGGGCTCGGCCGGCACTTCGCGGGCGTGCTCGCGGCGCACGGCGCGCGCGTCGCCTTGATCGGCCGCCGCATCGAGCTCGGAGTTCAGGTGGCGAGCGACATCGGCGCCGCGGCCGGCCGGCCTGGCGACGCGCGTGCCTATCGGGCTGACGTCACCGATGCGCAGAGCATCGCGGACGCATTCAAGCAAGTGGACACTGAACTCGGCGTGCCCACCATCGTGGTGAACAACGCGGGCACGGTCGCTCGCGCACCCAGCATGGAGCTGGCCGATGACGCCTGGTCGGACGTCGTGGATGTCAATTTGTCCGGCGTGTTCCGCGTGGCGCAAGCTGCGGCGCGCGCAATGGTGAAGGCTGGAACGGGCGGCAGCATCATCAACATTGCGTCGATTCTCGGCCTGCGCGTGCGGCCGCAAGTTCTTGCGTATGCCGCAACCAAAGCTGCGGTGGTTCAAATGACCAAGGCCCTCGCGCTCGAATGGGCGGAGCACCGCATCCGGGTGAACGCGCTGGCCCCAGGCTATTTCGAAACCGATATCAATCGTGATCTGCTGCGTTCACCGGTGGGCCAGGCGCTGATCGCGCGCGTTCCGCAACAGCGCGTCGGGCAACTCGCGGATCTCGATGGGCCGCTGTTGCTACTGGCGTCCGATGCGTCGGCGTACATGACCGGTGCGGTGATCGCCGTGGACGGAGGTCACCTCGTCAACAGCTTGTAGATCGTGCGTTGCGCAACGCTACTTCTTGCTTCTTCCGTACTTCGCGGTGAAGCTCGCGTTGCCAATCGCGTTCGCATTGACCATGAAGCCAGCGAGCGCCGGTGATGCGCCGGGGGGAAGTTCCAGCTTGTCGGTTTTCAGCGCGAACACCGTGAAGACATAGCGATGTGGTGGATCGCCCTCGGGCGGGCAGACGCCGCCCCATGCGGCCGATCCGTAGTCGTTGCGCACCTGCATGGCGCCCTTGGGCAAGTTGGCACCACCCTCGGCGCCCGCGTTGGCTTTCAGCTCGTTCACCTCGCGCGGTATGTTCACGACGAACCAGTGCCACCAACCCGAGCCTGTGGGCGCGTCGGGGTCGTACACCGTCACGGCGAAACTCTTGGTGTCTTTCGGCGCGCCGCTCCACTTCAGCGCCGGCGACTTGTTTTCGCCCGAGCAGCCGAAGCCGTCGAACTCGAATTTCGCATCGATCGGCGCGTCGGTGCGGATGTCGGGACTGGCGAGCGTGAATGCGGAGTTGTCGGTCATGCGTTCTCCTTGACAAGATAAGTGCGGCTACTTCTGCTTGGGCCTGCCGTACTTCGCCGTGAACGAGGCCTTGCCGATCTGGTTGGCATTGGTCATGAAGCCCGCGACGGCGGCGCTGGCGTCGGCCGGAAGATCCAGCTTATCGGTCTTGAGCGCGTAGACGGTGAAGATATAGCGGTGCGGCTTGTCGCCCTCCGGCGGGCACGGGCCGCCCCAGGCGGCGAAACCGTAATCGATGCGCACCTGCTTGGCGCCCGGCGGCAGGTTGGCATTGCTGGCATTGCCCGCGTCGGGCTTGAGCTCGTCCACGTTGGCCGGAATGTTGATCACGAACCAGTGCCAGAAGCCCGAACCGGTCGGCGCGTCGGGGTCGTATACCGTCACCGCGAAGCTCTTGGTGCCCTTGGGCGCGCCGCTCCATTTCAGGGCGGGCGATTTGTTCTCGCCCGAACAGCCAAAGACATTGGCCTCGAACTTCTTGTCGATCATCGAATTGGGTTTGATGTCCGGGCTTGTCAGGGTGAAGCCGGCAGCCTGGGCCCAGGGGGCAAGGCCCGCGAAAGCCGTGATGGCAAGCAAGGTGCGAATGCGCATGGTTTTTTTCTCCGATGAATCGAGGACCGCCATGATGCAGCGAATGCGATCCGATTTCCAGTGCCGGGCTGCGCTCGGCGCGACGCAATCGAATCGGCCCCGCCGCCGCCCGCTTCACCAAGTTGGTGCCTGTCGATGCCGCCCATCCCAAGCAGCTCATCCGAGGCTACTTTGGCAGGTGAAGTGCCAACGCGCCTTGAGAAAAATCAAGCGTGCGGGCGGCCAGGACTGCTACGCTACGCACCCGAGTTCGGCGTGCCCACTCAACGTGACGGAGACATCATGGATCCCATTACGCCCCGCAAACCGTTCTACAAGTCGCTCTATCTCCAGGTGGTGATCGCCATCGTGATCGGCGTAGTGCTTGGCTACGCCGCCCCGGGCACGGCGGAGGCCATGAAGCCGCTGGGCGATGGCTTCATCAAGCTGATCAAGATGATGATCGCGCCCATCATCTTCTGCACGGTGGTGGTGGGCATCGCGGGCATGGAGGACATGAAGAAGGTCGGCAAGACCGGCGGCTTGGCGCTGCTGTACTTCGAGGTCGTCAGCTCGATCGCGCTGGTCATCGGCCTTTTGATCATCAATGTCGTGCAGCCGGGCGCCGGCATGAACATCGACGTCGCCTCCCTAGATACCAAGGGCGTGGCGGCTTACACCAAGCCCGGCCAGATGACGTCGACGACGGAGTTCATCCTCGCGATCATCCCCAACACCATCGTCGACGCGTTCGCGAAAGGAGAAATCCTGCAGGTGCTGCTGTTCGCCGTGCTGTTCGGATTCGCGCTGCACAGGTTCGGTGGACGAGGCACGCCGGTGTTCGACTTCATCGAGAAGTTCTCGCACGTGCTGTTCACCATCGTGGGCTTCATCATGAAGGTGGCGCCCCTGGGCGCATTCGGGGCGATGGCGTTCACCATCGGCAAGTACGGGCTGGGCTCGCTGCTGCAGCTCGGCCAGCTCATGGCGACTTTCTACGCCACTTGCCTTATCTTCATCTTCGTCGTGCTCGGCGTCATCGCGCGCCTTGCCGGATTCTCCATCTGGAAGTTCATCAAGTACATCAAGGAGGAACTGCTGATCGTGTTGGGCACTTCCTCATCCGAATCGGTGCTGCCTCGCATGATGACGAAGATGGAGAACCTCGGCGCCCGCAAGTCGGTCGTGGGTTTGGTGATCCCCACCGGTTATTCGTTCAACCTGGACGGCACCTCCATTTACCTGACGATGGCGGCCGTCTTCATTGCGCAGGCCACCAATACGCCGATGACCCTCACGCAGCAGCTCACCCTGCTGCTCGTGTTGTTGCTTACGTCCAAAGGTGCCGCGGGCGTCACGGGCAGCGGCTTCATCGTGCTGGCTGCGACGCTCTCGGCAGTCGGTCACGTGCCGGTCGCCGGGCTGGCGCTGATTCTCGGCATCGACCGGTTTATGTCCGAAGCGCGCGCGTTAACCAATCTGGTCGGCAATGGCGTTGCCACGGTGGTGGTCGCCAAGTTGACCGGCGACCTCGACGCGCAGCGCATGCAGCAGCAACTGGACAACGAGACGCCGCTGGATGCCGACGAACCGGAGTTGGTGCTCGACCAGGTAGAGCACCACATGCCGGTCACGCCGGCGCGCCCGCTGGTTTAAGCGGCGGCCAGGTGCTTGCCGACGATGCCGGCCAATTCGAACATCGTCACTTTAGGCTTGCCGAACACCGGCAACAGTTTGGCGTCGGCATTGATCGAGCGCTTGTCCTTGGCGTCCTGCAAGCCGTTGGCCTTGATGTAGTCCCAGAGTTTCTTGATCACCTGGGTGCGCGCCACTGGTTCCGTGCCAATCACCGCCGCCAGCTGCGCGCTGGGCTTGAGACCGGCGCCGGCCTTGCGAGGCGCCTTCGCTGCGCTCTTCTTGGCGGGTGCGGCTTGCTTCGCCGGAACCTTCTTCGCGGCAGATTTCGCCGCAGTCTTCGCGGCCTTGGCCACCGGCGCGTATTTTGCCGCCGGCTCCCTGGCCGCGGTCTTGCCTGCTGCGCCTTTGCGCGGCGGGAACTTGCTGGCCCTGGGCTCGAACTCGAAGTTCACCTTGCCCGCTTCCTTGTCCCAGGCGAGGAAGGCCTTGAACGCACGGCGCGTGCGCATCGACACGAACTTGTCCAGAAGGTCGGTCTTGCCGGTCTCCAGCAGCTTGGCCATCTGCTCGCGAGCCACGGGCTGCTGCAGGATGATCTTGCCGCTCTTGAAGTCGCACGTGGGTGTCGGCTGCTGCGCGGTCGGCACAGCCTTCTCGCAGATGTAGTTGGCGCCCAGTTCGAACACGCGCGATCCGCACTTCGGGCATTTGCCCAGCGGCTCCTGTGCGGAGAAATCGACCAGCTCGCCCGTCTGCGCCGGATCTTGCTCGTTGCCGAAATCGAATTCGAGCTTCCAGTTCTTGTCCTCGTCGCTGTATTTCAGGACGATCTCCGCCGTGAAAGGCCAGCCTGCTTTGGAGCGGAAGCCCTCGAGCGGGCCGATCTTCTTGTCGCGCAAGAACTGCTCCACTTCGGATAGTTCGAACGCTCGTCCGGCCGGCAGCTTGGTGAACGAGAAACCGCAAGGCTGACCGCCGGGCTTGCCGACGCAGGTGTAGCGGCGATAGTTCTCCTGCACCACGCCACCGCAATTGGGGCAAGGCGTCTGCAAGGTTGCGTAATCGCCGGGCACGGTGTCGCGGTCGTATTCCTTGGCCTTCTTGACGATGTGCTTCGTCATCTCGGCGATCTCGCGCATGAAGGCGTCGCGGCTCAACCGGCCGTGCTCCATCTGCGCCAGCTTGTATTCCCACTCGCCGGTGAGCTCGGGCTTGGACAGCTCCTCGACGCCCAGCCCGCGCAATAGCGTCATCAGCTGAAACGCCTTGGCCGTTGGAATCAGCTCCCGGCCGTCGCGGAACATGTACTTCTCGTTGATCAGGCCTTCGATGATGGCGGCGCGCGTGGCCGGAGTGCCGAGGCCTTTCTCCTGCATCGCTTCGCGCAGTTCGTCGTCTTCCACCAACTTGCCGGCGCCTTCCATCGCGCCCAGCAGCGTCGCCTCGGAATAGCGCGCGGGCGGCCGCGTCTTCAATCCCTTGGGCTCCACGACTTCGGCGCGCACCATCTCGCCGGGCTTGATCGGCACCAATGCCTGGCCCTTGTCGCCTTCCTTGGCATCGGCAACTTCTTCCGCGGCTTCCTTGCCCCAGATCGCCAACCACCCCGGCTTGACCAGCACCTTGCCTTCGGTCTTGAAGCTGTGGCCCACGGCCTGCGAAATGCGCGTGGTGACGAGGAACTCGGCGCTCGGAAAGAACACCGAGAGAAAGCGCTTCACCACCAGGTCGTACAGCCGCTGCTCGGCATCGGACAGGCCGCTAGGCGCCTGCAAGGTCGGGATGATCGCAAAGTGATCGCTGACCTTCGCGTTGTCGAAGATGCGCTTGCTCGGCTTGACATAGCTCTCGTCGATCGCCTGTTTTGCGAACGGCGCCAGATGGCGCATGCTGCTCTTGGCCAGCATGCCCATGGTGTCCTTCACGACCGGCAGGTAGTCTTCCGGCAGCGCGCGCGAATCGGTGCGCGGATACGTCAATGCCTTGTGCCGCTCATACAGGCTCTGCGCCAGCGCGAGCGTGGTCTTGGCCGAATAACCGAAGCGGCCATTGGCTTCACGCTGCAGCGAAGTCAGGTCGAACAGCAATGGCGACGCCTGCGTGGTCGGCTTGGATTCTTCGGTGACCGTCGCCGCCTTGCCGCGCACTGCATCGGCGATCGCCAGCGCCTCGCGCTCGGACCAGACGCGATCGGCTTTCTGCTCGGCGTCGTCGGGGTTCTTCTTCCACTTCGGATCGAACCACTTGGCCGGGTACTCGCCGGCCTCGGCGAGAAACGTCGCGTGAATTTCCCAGTAGTCGCGGCTGATGAATTTGCGGATCTGCTCTTCGCGTTCGACCACCACGGCGAGCGTGGGCGTCTGGACTCTTCCGACGGTGGTCAGGAAAAATCCGCCGTCGCGCGAGTTGAACGCGGTCATCGCCCGCGTGCCGTTGATGCCGACCAGCCAGTCCGCTTCGGAGCGCGAGCGCGCCGCGTCGGCCAGGCCGGCCATCTGCTTGTCGCTGCGCAGCTGGTCGAAGCCGTCGCGGATCGCCTGCGGCGTCATCGATTGCAGCCACAGCCGCCGCACCGGCTTGCCCAGCGGCGTGAACTTGCCGGCCTTGGTGCTGCCGGCGAATTGCTCGATCAAGCGGAAGATCAGCTCGCCTTCGCGGCCCGCGTCGCAGGCGTTGACGAGATCCCCGACGTCCTTGCGCTTGGCCAGCTTGATCACCGCGTTCAGCCGCGACTTGGTCTTCTCGACCGGCTTCAAGTCGAAGTACGGCGGGATCACGGGCAGGTGCGCGAAGCTCCACTTGCCGCGCTTCACGTCGAATTCCTCAGGCGCCTGGATTTCCACCAGGTGCCCGACGGCGCTGGTGACGATGTACTTCTCGCTCTCGAAGTACTCGTCGTGCTTGTCGAATTTGCCGGCCACCGGCGTGAGGGCGCGCACGATGTCCTGCGCCACCGACGGCTTCTCGGCAATAACCAAAGTTTTTAAGCTCACAGACTATTAAGGTTGCGCCTTGCGGCGCACCGGGCTCCAAGTATTCATACAATCCACGTTCCTCGCGCGTACGCACGCGCACGCGCGCACGTGTGCATATTCAAATTAACAGAGTTTTGGCGATGGCAGAAAAAGCAGTCAATGGGGGGGCCGCCGACGCGGTGTCCCGCGGCGTCGAGATGTCCAGCGGGCCGTCCAAGCCCAAGCCCAAGACGTCGCGCAAGATCCAGGTGCGGCGCTCCGGGGTTCATGGCAAGGGCGTGTTCGCGGTCCAGCCGATCGCGAAGGACGAACGCATCATCGAATATGTGGGCGAAATCATCACTTGGAAGCAGGCCCAGCGGCGCCATCCGCACAACCCCAAGGATCCCAACCATACGTTTTACTTTCATGTCGATGAGAAACGCGTGATCGACGCCGCGTACGGCGGCAATTCCTCGCGCTGGATCAATCATTCCTGCGATCCCAATTGCGAGGCCGACGAGCAGGACGGGCGCGTGTTCATCAAGGCGCTGCGCAACATCCGGCCCGGCGAAGAACTCAGTTACGACTACGGCCTCATCATCGACGAGCGCTATACGCCCAAGCTGAAGGCGGAGTACCCGTGCTGGTGCGGCGCCAAGCAGTGCCGCGGCACGCTGCTCGCGCCCAAGCGACGCCAGCGGCAGTAACCCACGGCGGCACGCGTGGCGGCTCGCGTCCTTTGGCCGGCGGAAGCCATCTGGCAGGCGATAGAGCCGTCGCTACCGGGCTTCACGGTCGAGATTCTGCCCGAGATCGATTCGACCAACTCTGAATTGATGCGCCGCGCTCGCACGGGCGCGCTGGAACCCGTCCTGCTGGTCGCCCAGCGCCAGAGCGCCGGCCGGGGGCGCCTGGGCCGCGACTGGGCCAGCTCCGACAACGCGTCATTGACCTTTTCGCTCGGGATCGCGCTGGCGCCGGCGGATTGGTCGGGGCTGTCCCTGGCGGTGGGGGTGAGCCTGGCCGAAAGCCTGCATCCGGCGATCCGTCTCAAATGGCCCAATGACCTCTGGCTGCAAAACCGCAAGCTGGGCGGTATCCTGATCGAAACAGCCAGCTTCGGCGAACCCGCCGCCCGACGATATGCGGTCATCGGCGTGGGCATCAACATTGCGGCGCCAACGGCTACGGGCCTGTCGACGGCGCCGGCCTGGTTGCAGGAACTGCTTCCCCAAACCGATGCAGGCCAGGCGCTGCTGCGCATTGCACCGGCTCTCGTGCAGGCGGTGAAGGCTTTCGAGACCATGGGATTCACCGCCTTCCAGGCTCGGTTCGATGCGCGCGACGCGTTGCGTGATCGGGCCGTGACCCTCAGCGACGGCACCGCGGGCACGGCGCACGGCACTAGCGAATCCGGCGCGCTGCTGGTGCATACTGCGGGCGGCATGCAGACCGTCAATAGCGCCGAGGTGAGCGTGCGGCCTGCTGCCAGTTGATCCCCGGCCCCTATGTTGCGTCTCGCCGTCCTGTTGCTCTTGCTGGCCAACTCGGCCTATTACGCCTGGTCGCAGGGCTGGCTGGCCGGCGCGGGACTGGAGCCGGTCCGGCAGACCGAGCCGCAACGGCTGCAGCAGCAGATCAAGCCTGAAGCACTGCGCGTGATGCGCGTTGACGATCCGAAGGCGCTCGAATCAACGTCAGGCACTGCTGCCAAGGCGGCCGACTGCCTGCAAGCTGGGCCTTTCGAAGATGCACAAGCTGCCAGCTTGCGCCAGGCCATGGATGGGTGGCCGGCGGGATCGTGGAGCATCGAGTCCACGGTGGAGCCGGCGCGTTGGATCGTCTACATGGGCAAATACCTCACTGCGGAAAACGTCAGTCGCAAAAAAGCGGAGCTGCGCCAGATGGGTGTGTCCTTCGAAGCACCGGCCAACCCGTCGCTCGAGCCCGGCCTTTCGCTGGGTGCATTTGGCACGGAGGCGGAGGCGAAAACCCAGATG
>Ga0070679_100001938_pt1 | contig 18596 bp, 12 predicted proteins | sample KBSC63BmetaG_FD_65652 | JGI IMG/M metagenome (GOLD analysis project Ga0070679, IMG submission 65652) | Corn rhizosphere microbial communities from Kellogg Biological Station, Michigan, USA - KBS C6-3B metaG | ecosystem: Host-associated > Plants > Roots > Rhizosphere | place: USA: Michigan... | reverse complement strand
AGACGCAGACGCAGCTACGGGTAATTTCACCGTACGTCGTTATTCAAATGCCGATTTCGACGTACCCAAACGCTTCGTCTTAAGTGGAGACTACGAATTGCCGATTGGCAAAGGAAAGTCCTTCGGACGCGAGTGGGGCAGCGTCGCTGATACGTTAATCGGAGGCTGGACGCTCAACTACATCTTCCAACTTCAGGATGGATACCCTTATACCGTTTACAACTCCTCCTTGCGATTCCCGGATCGAGTCTGCGACGGCAAGCTGCCGAAGAGTGAACGCTCAGTCCGACGCTGGTTCGATATTAGTTGCTTCCCGAATCATCCATCTCATGTGGTCACCGGTCCAAATGGAAAACCGATCACAGTCGGGATAAACGGGAATGCCGGCCCGAACATAATTAGAGGCCCCGGGTTCAATAACCTCGACTTGGGAATACATAAGAACTTCAGGTTTACTGAGTCCAACATTTTGCAACTTCGGTTTGAGGCGTTCAATTTCTTCAATCGAGCAAATTACGTTGGGCCAAGTGGGACCTACTTTTTCAACACCGCTTCGGGAGCGGCACTAACGAGGGCCCGAGATAACCGGGACATTCAATTGGCCATTAAGTTCCTCTTTTAAGGTGCCAGGACTTAAGAGAGATCTGGCGTAGAAATTAAGGGTTGGCGAAGCTTTTACTTTACCCCCGGCAAGTGGTTCCCAAAGGTTGTGGGATGCCGCGTATGATAAAAGCTTCGCCAGAACCTAATTGACTCCGACCAGAATAGGATCCTCCCATTCATCCTCTCGGTATTCGCATCCCCTTAATCCATAGGAGCTGAAGGTGAAAAAGACAAGCTTGGCCTTAATATTGTCGGTCATCCTATCGAGCGGCGTGTTGGTATTTGGTAACCAGTCTGCTCGTCCATTTTTTGAGACACGCGTAATCTTCGAAGCCGACTCGCGCTTTAGCGCTCACTCGTATCCGACAATCGCGGTGGTCCCGGACGGTCGCCTCTTTATGACATGGACAGTTTCGGAAAACAAGAAACCAAGAATCGTCGGCTCTTTCTCAAGAGATGGTGGGAAGACTTGGGCTGAGCCGGAAGAATTAATAAACACACCCGGATTCGGTGACTACGACCCTAATATTATTATCGCAAGAGGTGAGATCCAGGTTTATTCGACCTCAACCCCCTTGCCGCAAAAACTAATCTCGTATTCCGAGACCTGGAAAACTACGCGCAGGTTTGATGGCTCGCAATGGACCCGTCCGGAAAAATTGCCGCAGATTCGCAAGTATCTGGTCGGGAAAATTCATGTTGGTTTGACGCTGCGCGATGGCACTTTGGTTATGCCGTACTCGTGGGATATTCCTGCTGAGATGGATAAACCCGTGACCTCCGAGGGACAAATGAATCTTAAATCCGGAGCTCTATTGTCCCAAGACAATGGAAGGACGTGGACACCTTCGGGTGATATCTACGCTGAACCTCCGAAAACCTCTGGATTCTCTACCCTGGGCGTGGATGAACCTGCAATGGTATTGCTTAAAAATGGTGAGGTCTATTCCCTGCTCCGTTCCGCCGACACTTGGCTTTACGAAAGTCGAAGCGGCGATGGCGCGAAAACCTGGACGGTACCTAAGCCGTCTCCTTTACAGGGTCATAATGCGCCGGCGGCCCTTTGGCGTTTAAAAGGATCAGGAGACGTAGTGGTTGTTTGGAATAATTCTCCGCGAAATCGGTGGCCACTTGATGTTGCGATTTCCAAAGACAATGCTCGAACCTGGTCCACCCCGAGGACGCTGTCCAATCCAGTCGGGTTTCAAGCTTCTTATCCATCGGTTACCCAGACACATGACGGCATCATTGTTGCCGTCTGGCAGCAGGACCGATCCGACAAGAAGGGACGAGATATACATATTGCTCGCTTCAATAAGGCGTGGCTCCTTAACTGATTCAATATCCAGGAACTAGAATTTGCCAGAATCAACAGTAGAGCGATGGAATTAATAGAACCGATTACAGTGGGAGAGCTTAAGCTCCCATTCTCGCACGCCGTTCGGTGTAATGGTTTTCTCTTCGTTTCAGGTCAAGCTTCGGTTGACCTGCAAACGGGCGAGATCATCAGCGGCAGTTTCGCTGAGGAGATGACGCGTTCAATACAAAACCTGCGTTATGTAGTTCAGGCCGGAGGCGCCGGTTGGACTGACATAGTTAAAGTCAATTGCTATTTGAGACGTGATTCTGATCTTGCCGAATATAACCGCATCTTTAGAGAGTTTTTCAAGGAGCCTTATCCCGCACGGACAACCATCACAAACTGTTTGCCCAGTACTCTGCTTTTTGAGATTGATTGCATTGCGCGCTTGGCAAATGAAGCGCGGACAATCGACAAATTTGTTGGCAGGCACTAACTGCAGCTCAAATTCTCCCAGTCTCCCTGCGTCTCTCGTCAACTCGTTAAGGGTCCGGGAACTACCTTCATAAACGTTCCGTCGAAAAGAGGATCGGGTGCAAATGAACCAAGTTCTTGATGCGCGCTCCCGCTACACATTCAATAGGATCCTGATGTACGCCTTTGTAGTCATACTCATTGCTTCGGCCGTCTGTTCTGTGGGTGCCTTTGCTCAGTCGCTGACCAGGAAATCACGACAAACTGCACCTAAGACCGCATCCCCGCCCGTGATGACCAAGTTGGATGAATACTTGGTTATCGTGCCATTGCCTGATGGAAGGCTCATGGGTGTCGTGTGGATTTCGAAAGGTGAGCCGGAGGCTGCTGCTCGCTACTCCACCGATAACGGCTACTCGTGGAGTGAACCTCAGACTCTGTTCAAATTTCCAAAGGAGCCCCCGGGTGGGTGGGGTGCTCACGTTGGGATGTTGGATCAGAAGGGAGAGATTCACATCTTCTACCAAAACGATGCTGGCACATCCACGGCGCCGAAGCTCGAAGACCGTCGATACGATGTCTGGCATACGCAAACCGTGAATGGCCGAACGAAGTGGCAACCAATCAAGCGAATTTGGAAGGGTTATGCAGGGTCGATGCTGTCTGTCACACAAATGCGAAACGGACGAATCATCCTTCCAATTTGTTACCTGTCAACGCCAGTCCGCTCCTGGGGTAAGCGTGGGGAAGGATTTGATGCCTTCTCTTACATGGGAACCTTTAGCTCCACCGTTCTCTATTCTGACGATGGGAACAATTGGCATCAGTCTAAAGTTGAGTTCAAGGCACCGACAGCGACCATTGGGGCAGATGGCCTGCTTGAGCCGGGAGTCATTCAACTCAAAGATGGACGGGTTTGGTTGCTGATCAGGACTCAACTCGGGCGGTTTCTCGAATCATTTTCCCGCGACGGAGCTAACTGGTCACCACCTCGACCTACTGACATTATCTCGTCCGACTCGCCTGGAAATCTAATACGTCTGAAGACGGGGCAACTCGTCATGTTCTGGAACAACAGTCTTCGCTTTTCTTATGCGAACGGTGGGAGGCATGTGCTGCACGCTGCCATCTCTGACGATGAAGGTAAAACCTGGCGTGGCTTTCGAGAGGCAGCGCGCAATCCGTTTCTCGGCGAGCCTCCGCCACCAAATGGAGATCATGGCGTGACCTACACAGTCGTAAATGTAACCCCAGATGGAAAAGTGATTACTCCTTTATCAACCGGAAAGCCCGACGGCACTTATCTGTTGCATCTTGATCCTGCATGGCTCTACGAGACAAAACGTAAATCTGATTTCTCGGCTGGCTTCAACGACTGGTCTACCTTCGGAACCAAAGGGGTGGAAGTTGTGCCCAATCCGAAGGCGTCCGGCGCGCCGCTGCTGAGTTTGCGTAAACCTGATTCGGCATGGCCGGCTGGTGCGGTCTGGAATTTTCCCGCAGGCAAAAAAGGGAGTCTGTCCCTGAAGCTTCTTCTCAAACCGGGCTTCCGCGGCGCGTCGATCGGTTTAACGGATCATTTTTCTGTCCCTTTCGATCTCGAGGATGTCATCTTCAATTTGTTCAATCTTGATATTGGCCCCAACGGTGAGCTGGCAAACGGAAAGCGTATTGAACCGGGCCGATGGCACCGATTGAAGTTCGATTGGGATGCAACCAGACATCAGTGTCGCGTCTTGCTGGAGGGTCGAGAGATCGAGGTATTGCCCCTTACTCGAATGACGAGTTCAGGTGTCAGCTACATCCGGCTCCGTTCCACGGCAGAAAGTACTGACGATAGCGGACTGCTCATCGAATCTGTTGAAACTGATACATCGGCTAGTTGGTAGAAGCCTTCGCAGCGCGCAACTCCCGATCTGTGAAAGCTCTGAAATCGAACTCGATCGTCAGGAAGGTGTGACTAGTGTTTGTACGAACGGTCTCAGTGTTGATGGCGGCCCTAATTTTTTCGGCGGCCATCGTTACGGCGAAAGAGCTCAATGGTCCTGTGACCCTTGCTGGATTCGATGAAATGCCAAAGCTGGTCCGACTTCACGACGGCAGGCTGATGGCTATCTTCCATCCGCTCACCGAAGACATGAAGGAAGTGATAGCCCGGTACTCTTCGGACAATGGACAAACCTGGAACGCTCCCCAGACCCTGTTCAAGTTGCCTCAAGAGATCGGCGGCTGGGGTTATCCCATAGTTCTTGCCGACCAGAAGGGTGAAGTACATATCTTTTTTCTGAATGATGCGAACACGGGAACTGTGCGGCCGATAGTTTCGAAGGAAGGTCGCCATACAGAACCGGATCAGAGCAGGCTCGATATTTGGCACACTAAGTCCACTGAGGGGCTGAGGGTGTGGCAGGCCCCCAAAATGATCTGGAAAGGTCGGGCTGGTGACATGCAGTCAGTGATCCAACTGCGCAACGGCCGAATCCTTCTCCCAATCTCGTACATGACAAACCGCTCCTGGGGTGCTCGAGGCGAGGGCTTCGATGCCTTTACTTATACTGGCAAGTTCAACTCGACTGCACTCTATTCTGATGACGATGGAGACCACTGGCAGCTCTCACCTTCTGTTCTGAAGACTACTACGCCCGATATCACCACGATCCTTGGAGCAATTGAGCCCGTGGTGCTGGAACTAAAAGACGGGCGCGTCTGGATGCTGATCAGAACCCAGATGGGAAGGTTCTACGAATCTTTCTCGGCAGATGGAGCCGAATGGTCGCGGCCCCGACCTACTGATCTAATTTCGTCCGACTCACCTGCTGGTCTGATTCGACTGAAAGACGGGCGGATACTCCTCATCTGGAATAACTGCTTAAGGTATCCATACGCCTATGGAGGGAGGCACGTGTTGCATGGAGCTGTGTCTTCCGACGAAGGTCGCACCTGGCGCGGCTACCGCGAGGTTGCCCGAGATCCCCATCGACTAGAACCGTCTCCACCAAACGGTGATCACGGCGTTTCTTATCCCTTTCCCGTCTTGACGCAAGACGGAAAAGTCGTGTTTTCGATCTGGGTTGAGACTGGGCGCAAGCGATCCCTGATCAGCATCGATCCTTCGTGGCTGGATGAAACAAAGCAAAGAGATGACTTTTCAACCGGACTAGACAAATGGTCTAGCTTCGGTACAAAGGGAGTTGAGATCGTCCCTCATCCTGAGAAGGCGGGCACGCAAGTGCTCAGCCTCCGCAAACCTGCTGCAGACTGGCCTTCTGCAGCAGTCTGGAACTTCCCCTCTGGCAATCGCGGACGACTTCGACTCCGGCTAATGCTGAGGCCCAATTTCAAATCGGCCATCATCGGTCTCACAGACCACTTCTCCGTACCTTTCGACGAGGAGGATCGGTTCAACAATCTCTTCAACTTGAGGATTGATGAAGGCGGAAGACTTGGCGACGGTGTGAAGCTTGAGACCGGCCGCTGGTATGAACTGGTACTTGAATGGAACACCGCCCGAAGAGAGTGTCGAGTAATGATTGATGGTCGCCAGGTATTGACCGCGCCTCAGAATCGCCATGGAGATAGCGTTAGCTATTTACGACTTCGCTCGACTGCGCCAGATAAGGACGATGCAGGCCTGCTCATCGAATCCGTGGACGTCGATGTAGCTGAAGGTCGTTAGCGTGACAACCACTAACCTAAGGGAGCATAGCTGTGAACAAGAGTCGGTATGCCGTTGCGTGTTTATTCACTCTCATGGTGGCAGTCGAGTTAACCATGGGCCAGAATCTCGGGCCTAGCTCGATAGCTTCTTTCGATGAGCGACCCAAGGTTGTCCAACTGCAGGACGGAACTTTCGTGGCCTTCTTCGTACGCGACAAAAAGGGCCTTCAGGAAGTGCTTACCAAGAAGTCTACTGATAACGCTAAAACGTGGTCAGCGTTAGAGCCCTTAATGCAACTTCCCAAATATCCTGGTAATTGGGGCGGGGTCGAGGCGCTGGTCGATCATAGCGGCGAGATCCATCTCTTCTTTCTCAATGACCACATACCGGAGTCATTGTCACGGGAGAAGATCAGCGTCCCAAAGTTGGGCAGATGAGTCAAAAACGGCTCGATATTTGGCACACTAAGTCAACTAATGGCAGGAAGAACTGGCAACCTCCAAAGCGCATATGGGAGGGCTATACGGGAGCGTTGAATTCGGTGGTGCAGCTAAAGAGTGGCCGGATACTGCTTCCCTTCTCCTTTCTAACACCGCGTAAATGGAGCAGCAGAGGCGAAGGACTAGACACTTTTACTTTCATGGGCCAATACGATTGCACTGTCGCCTACTCTGATGACGATGGAACCTCCTGGAAGTTATCAACTCCGGATCTGAAAGTTCAGGTACCGGATATTGTCTCAGCTTATGGTGCTGTCGAGCCTGTTGTGCTTGAACTTAAAGATGGACGCGTGTGGATGCTGATTCGCACACAGATGGGGCGTTTTTACCAATCATTTTCTCCCGACGGCGGCACCTGGTCTAACCCTGAACCCTCTGCTCTGATCTCATCCGACTCACCAGCGGGTCTTGCGCGCACGACTGACGGTCGTATCGTGGTCTTTTGGAATAACTGTCTCCGCTTTCCTTACGCGTATGGTGGTCGCCACGTCCTTCACGCTGCCATCTCCTCTGATGAGGGCAAATCATGGCGCGGATATCGTGAAGTCGCGCGCGATCCCTTTAATAATCAGCCACCGCCTCCGACTGGTGATCATGGAACGGCCTATCCTTTTCCGGTTGCTACAAAAGATGGAAAGGTACTGTTTGCAACCGGCCAGGGAGAAGGCAGAGCGATTGTCAAACTACTCGACCCGGAATGGCTCTATCAAACTCGACAACAGTCCGATCTCACGGGCCGCGGACTGGCTGACTGGTCCACCTTCGGTACTCGAGGCGTTGAATTGGTGGCCGACCCCGAGAATCCTGCGAAACGACTGCTCCGGCTGCGCAAAGAAACGGAGGACTGGCCGGCTGCTGCGGTCTGGAATTTTCCCGCCGGCGAGAATGGTCGCTTGCGAATAAGACTGAAGATTGAGAAGGGCTTCGCGGGCGCATTTTTATCTCTTACTGACCACTTCTCGGTGCCCTTTGATGCCGAAGACTACTTTCACAACTTGTACAACCTTCGCGTCGGTGCTAGTGGCGAGTTGCCGGGTGGAGCGAGGCTTCAGGTCGGACAATGGCAAGACCTGGAGATCGAATGGGATGTGAATCAGCGAGAAGCCAGAGTAAAGGTCGAAGGAAAAGTCGCAGCGGTCATCAAACAACAAAGGGACACTATCGGAGCAAGTTACCTGCGGGTGAAGTCTTTGAGTAAGGGAGGAGAAACCGGCGGCTTGCTCATTGAGAGCGTTGATGTCGATTCCCGAATGTCTGATGACTCTCGATAAAGGATCTAAGAACTCGACTCGCGCTTAGACCGATCGTTTGAGCTAGTCGCACCGCGAACCATCTCAATTGAGGAGCCTCGGGTTACATCTAATGACTAACACAATTGTTACTAAGTCTTCGGGAGTGGTCTATCGCAATCCAAAACCATACTTGCGAAGCATTGTTGCCTACCATCCTTCCTTGACGTTACTGAGCGAAAAAGAATATGTCGCAACCTTTGATCTAGGCGAGGCCGTTGAAAGCTTTGACTATCATACAGTTGTCGCCCGCTCTACCGATTACGGTAAAACTTGGACCGTCACAGGTCGATTGCTCTCAGACGCTCCGCAGCGAACGACTCATACAATTCGCACCAGTAGATTACGCGATGGAACTCTCGTTGGTTTTGGAGGATTGCACGATCGCGAAAACCAAAAGGAAGGTCTGGTCAATCGTCACACCTTCGGATTCGTTCCGGTAGATCTGTTTGTTGTGAACTCGCTCGATAAAGGAAAGTCCTGGAGCAAACCAACAACCATTCAGCCCCCACTCATCGGCCCATCGTGGGAAGTCTGCCATCACATCGTCGAATTAAACGACGGGAGATGGCTGGCTCCCACTGCTACATGGCGCGCTTGGAATGGTGATCACCCTTCGGGCGAGCAAGCAGTAGTCCTGATCAGCGACGATAAAGGTAAAAGTTGGCCTTCCTTTGGACGCACTTTCGACGGACGCGAATCGGGTATAAGCCATCTGGAACAATCGGTCATACAACTCCAGGACGGCCGCGTACTCGCAGTCTCATGGGCCCACGATACCAAGTCCGGAAATAATTTTCCGTCAGTTTATTCGTTGAGCGAAGATCGAGGGGAGACGTTCTCACCACCCATTGAAACCGGATTTCTAGCACAGACCGCCAAAGTGGTCCAATTAGATGACGGACGTCTTCTCTGTGTCTATCGGCGAAATGATAAACCGGGTTTGTGGGCCACCCTCGCACGGCTCGAAGTAAACAAATGGATCAATCTAGGAAAAGCTCCTTTGTGGCAGGGCGCTGAATCCGGGATGAGCGGCAAATCAAATAGCGGAGAAGAATTGAGCCTTCTCAAATTCGGGTATCCCAGTGTGCGACAGGTCGCTACTGATGAGCTTCTCTTACTTTTCTGGTGTCAGGAAGATTGCATTAACAATATTCGTTGGCTGAGATTGCGAGTGACTTGAGCGAGTGCGCCTCTGGTTGCACTTGAAGTTACCGAGCCACGAGGCGTTCGGCAATTTGAAACCATACGAGCAACAACTAGTCGAACCAGGGGGTGGTGGGCCTCGAACAGGCCGACCATTTACTGAGTCGGTTGTTACGCACGATATGAGGTTGACGGTCTGGAGGCAGAATGAATCATCTGTTATTGATGGCCTGCATTTTAACCCTAAGCCATACCTCGACGATATTTGCGCAAGATATTAGTCCCGTCTGGACCGTGTCATCATTGCCGTACCGCGTGCTGGTTGAGGTTCCGCCAGTCGACACCGGCAGCCGGACGTCAGATGCGTTACCAGCTTCGCTGAAACTGGATTTTAATTCTTCCGAATTCAGGTCATTGCACCTGCCTGGAGAAGTCGATCTCGATAGCATCCAAGTCATCCGTTATGATCCTGCTACTGGTAAAGTCCTGCCGACTCCAATCTGGCCCTTCAGTCGTTCATCTGGCGAGCGAGCATCGCGCTTCCTTGACGAAACGTTGCCATGGGATTTTCCGGTCTCCGATGGACCACTTACGGGGGACATCAAGTCCACTACTTTTCCGCGAGGTGCTTTCCTCATCAACGTCAAAGGAAGCGGCACTCACGGATTACTAACGTGGGATCATCAGCAGGAGGGAAAACAGTCCTCCTTCTATGCAATTTATTTCAATGTCCTACCGAAGAACGCCGCACACGCAATACCTCGACAGGGATTTGTTGGTGACGGTTCACCGCGTCGAGACTTACAGGCGTCATCATTAAGTGGGAGCTACTACAACCGTGTCGCGGCTGACGATTGGGATGGCGATGGCCTAACGGACGCTATCATCGGCCTCGGCTTTGGCAACGTAGTTCTGTTTCGTAATGAAGGTGATCGGAAGCGGCCAAAATTTGGTCAGGGACAGTACCTGATAGATTCCGAGGGCCAGATCATCGACGCAGGCGGAATGGCTTCACCAGCTATTGCAGACTGGGACGGAGACGGCGTTCGCGATCTGATCGTAGGCATCGAAGGTGACAAGAGTCTCGTTTGGTACAAGAATATTGGGACTAACAGAAAGCGCAGCCTTAGTTATCGTGGTTATATCAAATCGGAAGGGCAGCCCCTCCTGATTCCTGCCAAACCGGCGCCAGAATCACCGCACTATAAAAGAGACTATGCTCCGTCAGTCGACGTCGTAGATTGGGACGGCGACGGCGACCCCGATCTCTTATTAGGCGGCTATATCACGGGTTACATCTGGTTCTATGAGAACACCGGTAGAGAATCTGACGGAACGCCGGCGCTGGTGTTTCGTGGTCCAATCCAGGCTGACGGTAAACCGATTGACACGGTATGGGGAGCCCATCCATGCACAGTTGACTTGGACGGAGACGGTGACCTCGATCTGCTAAGCGGATCCTTCGGACAGGCTATGGGTGGGGGAGATTCTTTCAATCGCTTCTTGTACTACTACGAGAACGTCGGTACTCGAAAAAATCCACAACTCGTGGAACGACAAATAGCATACGAAGGTGAACCTCCAAAGGACATACTGGCCCAGGCGCGTCCAGTTGACTTCAATAATGACGGCTTGATGGACCTTTACATTTCTACGATGAGGAACTTCTACCTCGCGCAAAATGTGGGGACAAAATCAGCGCCTAGATGGAAAATCGAATTGCAGCCATCGACCTGGGGTCTGGCCGAACTCTCGGCAACTCAAATTCTCGATTGGAATAACGACGGGCATGCAGATCTGATCACGTCACCTCTGGACGGTGATGGAGTTCCGCAACTCTCACTCAACATGGGCCAGGGAACCCAAGGTGTTTTCGGTTCACCAAGGCCGATCTTGCCGGATAGACAAAAGATCACTCATCCCGCACCCTACGGAGATCCCTGGACGTTTGCATATTTTTACGATTTTGACGGTGATGGCGACTTCGACATTCTTTGGACCGACGGTCCGGGTTATGCCTACCTGCATCGCAACAAGGGAAACAATAAACAACCCAACTACGACACTCTCGGTGAAAAGCTCTGCACTCAGGATGGATCTCCGATAAAAGTCGGCCCACCGGTAGTGCCAATCGAGAAGATTACTGACTTTACAGTAATGCAGGGGTCACGGGCTGGGATCACGGCCTTTGATTTTGATGGAGACGGTAAGACGGATGTCGCGCTCGGAGATACCTACGGAGATGTTTTCTATTACAAGAATCTCGGCTCAAATGAAAAGCCAGTCTTCTCATCTGCCACAAAGCTAGGAAACATCACGAATCGGGCGCTTCCGCTCACATACGATTGGGACAAAGACGGCCAGACGGATCTCTTAGGAATCTCCTGGAGCGGAAACATGGCGTGGTATCGGAATTTGGGTCCCAAGGCGAACCCGCAATTTGCCGCACCTCAAAAATTAGAACTGCCACCAACGGTAATGTATAGCCCCAGGCTTCTCATTTCAGACTGGAATGGTGACGGCGACGACGACTTTATCGTGATGTCTTCTTACCCATGGTTCTGCTGGTTGGAGGGTTCATACGTTCAGCATGGCTATGCCCAGGGAAAGATCCTGACGGTCGAGTCGAAGCTCGAGTAATTGAGACTGTTAGGTGCGTGACGATCCATGAGATCGATAAAGTCGAGAGACTCGAATAAACAGGAAAGGAAATCGGACAATGCACCGTTTCTTTGTTGCAAGTTTTCTCACCAGCTTAATCACCTTGCTTAGTTACGGCGTGGTCGCGGCTCAGACTTCTTCTCAACCTGTAGTTACGACGAGTTGTGAGGAAGAACTGCGAATCGCGCAAGACCGACTGAGCAAGTTGAATTCTTATCTTCAAGACTGGCCAAATCTAGGCTACTTCCGTGAGGCAAACGCGCAACTTGCTCCAGCAAAGAATCACGAGCGGCGAGTAGTGTTCATGGGAGATTCGAATACAGACTACTGGGACAACCCTGGTTACGGCGGGTTCTTTCCCGGGCAGCCATACGTGAATCGCGGTATCGCCGGTCAGATTACACCGCAAATGCTAATTCGATTCCGTCAGGATGTAATTGCCCTGCGCCCGAAGGTGGTAGTCATTCTTGCCGGTACTAACGACATCGCAGGGAACATCGGCCCAACCACTTTCACCGCTATAGAAAATAATCTGACCACAATGTCTGAGTTGGCGAGGGCCCATGGAATACGCGTGGTGCTTGCCTCTCTGTTACCGGTCAGCGACTACAACCGAACACGTGATGGTAAACCGCTCATTAGGACCATTGAGCGCCCGCTCATTCGACTCCAGACTCTCAATAGTTGGATGAAGCAGTACACCGCCGAAGAGGGTTTCGTATACCTCGACTATTTTAGCCACCTGGCGGATGAGAAGGGGCTGCTCAAGGAAGAATTTAGTGACGACGGAGTGCACCCGAACTCGAAAGGGTACGAAGTGATGGCTCCATTGGCTGAAGTTGCCATCAGCAAAGCTTTGCGATCTGGGAAATAGCCAACCCGTTTTGCACTTCAATAGGTTTACTGAGGAGATCACGGTTTGATCTGTCCAATGAGGAATCTTTGCGCGACGGTTTTTCTAACGTTACCAGTGCTCATCATTTTCACTGCGCAGCTGGTTCATGCGCAACCCTCCCGTTCGCGATGGCAATTTCCACGAATGTATCGGATTACAGTGGCTGTCGATCCAGGCTCCTCAGCACGAATGAATACTCCAGTTGGCGTCGCGGTTAATTTCAAAGAGATCTTCAGGAGCAACAATCTAACAGGGCGCTTAGACCCCAATTCGATACAAGTCGCTCGCATCAATGCGCCGGGGTCAGCGATGCAGCGGAAAACGAGATCCGGAGACCTCTCAATTCCCTTCCAAATGACCGGCGATTTCGTGAATGAAGATGCGGGGATGATCTGGTGGCGCATAAGGAATAATACCGACACCCAGTTTTATATTTATTTTGATCCGGTTGGAGATCAAAGAGAAATTCATGCTCGAACAATCGGTCTAATCGGCATCGGCGACACTTTTCATTATAACGACGGCAATCCGGGGTTTGCTGGCAACGTAGCTCTTCATTCGCAATTTTGGCACATCGATTGGGATGGTGACGGTCGTCGCGATTTAATCGGGTTTGGTTACCGGATTTATGAATACGGTATACCCCTGGAAAAGGAACTCGGGAACTGGGTCTATTTCTACAAGAACATCGGATCGTCTCAAAAGCCGCTCTTCGCCCCACGACAAAGGATCAAAGCAGACGATGGCAACTACCTGACAATGGATCGGTTGTCTCAGAACATGTTTCCGATTGATTGGGACCATGACGGAGACGTCGACTTTCACGGTTTGAGTGGTGACAAGTGGTTGCTCTTTGAGAATACGGGGAAGCGGGACCGAAACAATTTGTGGATCCTGAAACAACCCAGAGTTATTACAGAGATCAAGGAGCGTTCAGACTTTCAGAAGACGATACCCATCCCGCCAGACGTTCCAAAAAGAGAAGGGTTCTTTCCACGGGGAGAAAGAATGGTCGACTGGGAGGGCGATGGGGATCTGGATTTGCTGATTGCCTATCGGAGTATCAATGTCATCGGCGTGGAGGATCCGAAAAGAGGGGTCATTCCTTACGGCACCGGTTGGACCAGTTTCTCCCTCCTGAGAAATATTGGAACCGATGCGAGAGGTAATCCTCGTTTTGCTCCGCCGGAAACTATTATGGAGGAGCGGGGCCTACCGATCACTGCAGCAGGATCGGCGTCCGGCGGAGCTGAGTACGTTGACTATGATGGAGACGGCGACTGCGATCTTCTTTACACTGCTGAGACGAACGGTCCGCTTGAGCGCAGCCGTTTGATGTTGGCAGAGAACGTCGGCACGCGTGAGAAGCCGCTGTTTATCATGCCCCTTCCGATCCTTGGCGTCAGTGACTCGCCTTATATCGTGGACTGGAATAATGACGGGCGGTTCGACCTGATCGCTGGTGGTGAATTTTTTGAAAACGTGAACCCCTTGAGCGGAACTTCGGCCACCGCCAAAAACACTACACCTTTAGGTACCTACAAACCGCGACATCACAACCTACCAAAATTTATTTCACGCGGGCTGGCCCAAGGGATAGACCCCGAGATTCTGACTTACTTTACCGCCTGCGTTGATTTTGATGGTGACGGCAATCTCGATCTGGTCAGCGGTTATCACTCCAACATTCTTTTCTATCGCAACAAAGCGACAACGCTTAATCCAGTGTTTGATCGTGGTGTACGGGTGGAGGCAGGTGGTGACCCGATTTTCATGCCCAATTGGCTCGATCCGCAATCCGACGAACCCTCTCACTGGGGTCCTCAAGGTCTCGGCGAAGCGCTCTTCGGATGGCTAGTTCCGACCCTGCGTGACTGGGATGGTGATGGGGATCTCGATCTATTTGTTACGGGACAGCGATGGCAACTTCAATATTTCGAAAATATCGGTACGCGTCGGAATCCCATCCTGGCCAAGGGCCGCGAAGTCCGCTGCGATGGCGACCCATTTGAATTCTCCTGGAGGTCAAAGGTGTCGGTGGGCGATCTCGATGGGGACGGCAAGGCCGACTTTGTGGTCACGTCCAATCGCGACAACACCTTCTACATGTACAAGCCGAAACAGGATGGGAGCAATCCACAGTTCCTGGAGGTCACTCGGAGCGAGGCCTTAAAGCTCGAGGACGGAACATTTCTTAAAGGTTGGTACGGGGGTCAAAACAACAACGGCGATAACCACAGCCAGCTCGTTGATTGGGATTCCGATGGCGACCTTGATCTATTGAATGGCAGTCTCTGGGCAGTTTTCTATTACGAAAATGTAGGTACTCGGCAGAAACCTCTTTTCAGAGCCCACGGTAAGTTCAAAGCCGGTGGTGAAGTAATTCATACCTTTAATCACGCCGGCTCGTTCGATGCAGCAGATTGGAACGGCGACGGTCGGCTGGATCTGGTGATGGGTACAGAATGTCCATCGGACCAGCCGCGCGGAGGTGTCCTCCATTTGTTTGACCGTGCATTCATAGATGATGACCTACCCACTGCACGCGCAGAAGCAGTTGAAAGAAAGCAACGAGCTTCACCGCAAAAATAGAGTGGATTCTCAGATATCAGATCTGAGCGAACTATTTTGCGCTAACAAACCACACCTATTCAGACACGCTTTGATTCATAAGAGGAGCTATTTACACATGACTGAAAAATTTGAAGCTGGCCGGAGGAAGTTCTTAAAGGCCACCGCGCTTGCCGGTGCGGGACTGACCATAGACATTGCACTGCCGGCAAAAGCGGCTCAAAAGAAGCCAATAACTCCCGCCGAATTTAAACGTCGAGTTCGCGGTCCCATTCTCTCCTCACCAACGCCCTATACGGCTGACTTTAAGATTGACCATCAGGCTCTTAGAAATATGATTAAGGGAGCACTCGACGCTGGAGTTCGTGTTTTCACGCTGACCGCCGGCAACAGTCAGTATTACGCCCTCTCTGACGAAGAGATTAAGCAGCTGACACGAACTACGGTCGAGGCCGTGGGCGGGCGCGGTATCACGATCGCGGCCACGGGACCCTGGTGGACGGGCAGGGCGGTTGAGCATGCCCGCTTTGCCCAATCGGTAGGAGCCGACGCAATACAGGTAATGCCCGGAGTGAACGGGGATGACGACGCGCAATTCGAGCATTTTAAAGCGGTGGCGGCGAGCACCGATCTAGGGATTGTGATCCACGGCAGCCCTTCACTCAACCTAATCGAGCGTTTGATCACAATCGATTCCGTAGTTGCGATGAAAGAGGAATTCACTTACGACTTCACGCTCCAGGTCTATCGCAAGTTCGGTGACCGGCTAAACATTTACGCGGGAGGAACCAAAGCTCGCTTTATGGTATATCAGCCGTACGGCATGCAAGCGTATTACAGCGTTTTTGCCAGCTTCGCGCCGCAAATCGCGATGCGATTTTGGGGTGCTGTTGAAAAGAATGATCTTAACGAGGCGAGGAAAATCATCCTTCAATACGATCTCCCATTCTTTGAACGATTCAGTCATCCATTCTGGCGCGCAACACTGGAATACTTTGGGGTTGCTAAGCGCTATATGAGACCACCCGAACGGAGCTTCACCGATCAGCAAATACAAGAGCTAAAGGGTTTCTACGACTCAATGGGACTCTCTCCGAAGAGACGCTAACCGAAGTTGGAGCCTTAGCGGGGACGGCTCACGGGATTCAGCCTTGGGTATAACCCACCCCGCAGTTTTCCTGGGTAACCCCCTGCTTTTCCCACCATATTTGCTGCTACGCTGAAGACCTATTAGGCTCGAATCGTATACGTCGAGACCAGGGCGTCTTCCGGTTTCTTGAACAGCCAGCTACAGGCCCAGCCAACGACGATGGTCCCAAGAAATCCAATCACTATCCACCATAACCACGAGATCGTCGTGTAGTTTGCCACCCACAGGGTCAGCGATAAACCAACCAAACCCCCGATAATAATTCCAGGAGAGTTGGCCCGCCTGCTGATAACTCCTAGAGTGAACGTGGCGCAGATTGGTCCCATAAAAAAGCCGCCGAGCTTACCAACAATCTCCACCACTGGGCCAAGTTTGTTAATGTAAAAAGCAGTCAAGGTGAGCAAGACGCCGCAGGCGAAAGTCACCCAACGGGCATGGCCGAGTTCCTGATCCTCGCGTTGACTGATCTTAAAGCGGACAAAGAAATCCTTAATCAGAACTGCCGCTAATGAATTCAGGCCAGCAGATAAAGTCGACATAGTGGCCGCGAAAATTCCAGCAATAACCAATCCCTTTAGGCCGATCGGTAGAACATTAACTGCAAAATGAGGAAGAATCCGATCCGCGCGAGGAAGCGTCGCCGCGAGTGCCGGACTGGCTTTGTAGTAGGCCGCCAGGACAACTCCCATCAGCAGTAGCAAACCAACTACGGGCAAGCTGATCCATGCACTAGTCATCATCGCTTTACGCGTCTCTGCCTCAGAGCCGGTAGTAAAATAGCGTTGAGCGATCGCCTGATCCGTAGCATAGGTAGTCAAGTAATAAAGGATCAGATATGGAATCAATGCCCAAAAGCTTATTTCATCCCTGAGACCAAACTGGAACATCCGAGTATGTGGAGCGGCACTCTGCCACATTTGCGGTAGATCCCAGTTGAGTGCGCTTAGGGCAAACAACACCATTACTATCCCGCCGCCAATAAGCACAAAGAACTGCATGAAGTCGGTCCAGATTACTGCCCGCATTCCGCCTTTCAAGGTGTAGAGAGTGACGACTGTGCCGATAATTGCGATCGAGGGAATTAAGGGAATACCAGCCATTTCCTGCAGTGCGAGACTGGGAACGTAGATGGCTGTAGCCAGATGCCCGCCACGTAGCAAGACAAACAGAAAAGCAGTGAAAGCTCGTACGAACAAGTTGTAGCGTTTTTCCAGGTACTCATAAACGCTCAACAGTTTCATCTTTCGATAGATCGGGATAAACGCTCTGACAATAAAGTAAACGATCAGCGGTAGCATCACCACGGGCATAAAATAGGCCAGGTCCTTTTCATAAACCCAGCCCGGAACTCCCATATAACTGACCGCGCTTAAGTCAGCACAAATAATCGAAATGGCGACCGGAAACCATGGCTGCTTTCTGCCTCCCAGAAAATAATCTTCTGCGTTCTTCTGCTTTTTAGAAGTGCGGAGTCCAATGATAACGGACAAGACAATGTATACAGCGACCACACTGTAATCGATCCAACTGAAATGACCGCCCATAACCCTCCCTTATCAGCGAGGCGCTGACTTCTTGAACAGGATTGGCGAAACCGCACCTCTCCTGGCTTAGCTTATTTAGAAAACGAGCTCAAATTGTCCGACGGACCGAGGAATGCTGCTTCTGTTGCACTGCTCGATGGCGGCATCGATATGCTTCTGGCCATTTTTTATTGTGAATAGCATGTGCCCGGGATAAAGACCTTCCACTCTCAGGCTTCCGAGTTTCTTGAGGTCCTTGCGATAGCCATCCATGTTCGAGCCAGGAAAGTTGATCAGACCAAGTACACCGCCATAGAACAGAACGTCGCCCACAAAGAGGTGGCGAATATCGTTAACGGTTGTTAAGAAACAGATCGAGTCGGGACTGTGGCCTTCAACCGAGACTGCCTCAAAGTGGTTGCCCCCAAGCTCAAGTTTGTCTCCGTCCTTTAAGCCATAGTCTACCGGGCAATTTCGATAGATAAATTCCGGCGGGTAGATCCCCAGTTCCTTGGCTAGTGGCAAACCTGCGTCTTCGGCAGTGCCCTTCTCCAACATCTCCTTACTCTCAGATGAGATGAAGACTCTACATCCGGTTAGTTGCTTAATCTCAAAGGCTCCGCAGCAGTGATCGAAATGGTTGTGAGTTATTAAAATTACCTGTAGTTGCTCAGGCCTGAGGCCATCTTTCTCCATGTTCTCTACGATCAGTTTTCCAGATCCGCCGCCGCCGGCATCAATCATGACGAGACCGTCGGGCCCTTTCACAACGTAGGTGTGGCAATCCCACGGACCCGAGATGCCGAGTTGCAAGCTGCCCACTAGA
>Ga0070679_100001934_pt1 | contig 18606 bp, 19 predicted proteins | sample KBSC63BmetaG_FD_65652 | JGI IMG/M metagenome (GOLD analysis project Ga0070679, IMG submission 65652) | Corn rhizosphere microbial communities from Kellogg Biological Station, Michigan, USA - KBS C6-3B metaG | ecosystem: Host-associated > Plants > Roots > Rhizosphere | place: USA: Michigan... | reverse complement strand
CAAGAACTATTGAATACGAAAGTAATTATGATTTATTTATCAGGTAATGGAATTTAAATAAATATATCATACATATTTTTTAAAATGCATTTATTCCAAATAAATAACAAAAAAAATATAACAAGAGATTGGGGAGAGCGCATAAGGTTTTATATAGCGGGCTGGCTGCTGGCTTCCATACTTTTTTTTATTATTAGGCGTGTTGGTAACTCAGGCGACTCAGAAATGAATGTAACTGTTATTCAATCGCTCTGGCTGCTGCCTTTTATTTCCATAATATCCGGAACAGTGTTTGGTTCGCTTCTTTATTTTTTCGACAAATATCTTTTCAGAAAAATTCCTTTGTGGAAATTACTCCTGCGGCTGGCTCTTGCGCAAATAATAATTATATCCTTAGTTATAGGATTGTTTTTTCCGCTGGTAAGCGTGATGAAACCACATACTTTAAACCTTTGGGAATTCCTTAAATCTCCGGTAGCTTTTATTTATTATTTATATGTATTTATTGTAAACTCCTCACTAAGTTTTTTATGGGAAATTACAAGGTTGCTGGGCCGCGGTAATTTCCTGAAGCTTGTAACAGGGAAATTTTATTTTCCAAAAGAAGAATACAGGATCTTTATGTTTGTTGATTTAAAATCATCCACCACTATTGCCGAAAAATTAGGGCATTTGGAATACAGCAGCTTTATAAAAGATTGTTTTTACGATCTTTCTGTTGCGCATCAGTATGGCACTCAAATATACCAGTATGTTGGCGATGAAGCAGTGCTTACATGGCTGCCCGAAAAAATGAAACGTATTACAGAATGTATCGATGCCTTTTGGGAATTTAATGATACGCTTTTAAGAAAAGCAACATACTATAAAGATAAATATGATATGGTGCCTGAATTTAAAGCCGGCATGAGCGTAGGGATGGCAACGGTTGTAGAAATCGGCGACTATAAAAAAGAAATTGCTTATCATGGAAATGTATTAAACACTGCAGCCCGCATTGAAGAGATGTGTAATGTTCTTAATGAAAAATTATTAATCTCAAAAAAACTTTACGATGTAATTGCCGGTGAAAAATCGTGCTATACTTATACAAAAGTTGCAGAAACACAATTAAGAGGAAAGCAGGGCATTACTGAAATTTACAGTGTTCGTAAGAATGCTGTTAATTAAAAAAATTATCTCATACAAGGGCAATCGTTAGTTTCAATAAAACAGTTTTTTAAAAATAATATCTTTATGATATACCTATGCACATTTGTGAATAAGTTTTCGTGTACATAATTGTATTGCATATCATTTTTAGAATAATTTAGATATGTTATTAAAACGTAAACAATTTACTTAATCCATTATGGAATCTTCCGCTTATTCTCTCCCCAACTTAACCAAACTTTCGCACTACGGCTTTGCTTCTCTTTATCAAAATAATATAACAGGCGAAAAGTCGCTTCATGCAACTGTAGCACTTCAGCAAGGCAATATATTTGCAAGCTTTGAATCGTCGGAAACCCTTTCGACTCCTAATAAATATACGGTACAGGTGAGCGATGGCGTTCATATCATTCTTCATCCGGAATATCTTCAATATATTAATCACAGTTGCGAACCCAATGTTTTTTTTGATACAACAAAAATGCAGTTAAGCTGCCTGAAGGATATTGCCGTTGGCGATGAGCTTACATTTTTTTATCCGTCAACAGAGTTTGCAATGGCTTCGCCTTTTAATTGTTTTTGCGGAGCAAATAATTGCCTTCATAAAATACAGGGCGCTTCTTTTTTACCAATAGAAATAATTCACCATTATAAGTTTACTGATTTTATAATGCAAAAATTAAACATACCTCACCTGCAAAAAGTATGATCGTGTAAATGATCCTATAAAATTATGCTTCCATTACACAATGAAATTTTTGTATGGGTATTGGCTCCTTTTGTGGAAACAAATGATGAAAATCTTAATTACTATTACGATTACACGCAAAGCATTGAAGAATTTACAAGGGCCTTTATTGAATTAAAATTAAAATGGAAATGGCAAGAGGTAACGAACGATAATTATAAAAGTGTTATTGATATAATAATTGCAAGCTCACGCCCCGAAAATATAGTAATCATCAACCTTTGCGACGGAGATGAAATAAATGGCGCCCCTGGTGTGAATGTAATCAGGCACCTTAAAAAAAGCGGAGTTTGCTTTACGGGCGCCGATGAATTTTTTTACAGAACTACTACTTCTAAAATAATAATGAAGCAGGTGTTTGAAGCAAAGAATGTTGCTACACCGCCATGGGAAATTGTTACAAATGAATGTGCAGACAACCTTGATGTGTTTAAAAAATTAGGTCAACCTATAATTGTGAAGCCTGCCGTTTCCGGCGGAAGTCTTGGAGTAGGCATTCATTCTGTTGTTAAAAATGAAAAAGAATTATCGTTGCAATATGCTAAACTGCAGGAAGGTTATCATGGTTGGAATCTTATAGATGGAGGTGTATTTGCAGAAAAATTTATAGACGGTCCTGAATTTACCACACTCATTGTAGGCAATGGAGCCAATATAAGACAATGCAAAATTTACATGCCGGTGGAAAGAGCATTTAATACTTCACTGCCGGCTCACGAAAAATTTCTATCGTTCGACAGGCTTTGGGAAATTTATGAAAATGAAACGCCGATAAATGATAATGAAGATTTTTATAATTACCGCACGCCTGATTCATCATTAATAAAAAGTATTTGCAAAATAAGTTTTGATGCGTATAAGGCCGTAAGGGGCAGAGGCTATGGAAGGGTGGACATAAGAATGGATATTAATACAGGTAAAATGTATGTGCTGGAAGTGAATGCACAATGCGGTATTTCTGAAGATGAAAACTTTACTTCTATCGGAGCAATACTAAGGCTTTCCGGAAATTCGTTCGGCTCGCTGATTGCTACCATTATAAGAAACGCTTTAACCCATAAACATACAGCAAAACTTAAAAAAGTAAAGCAACTTCAACTTATTTAAATACTTTATATCATGCATTTTTATAATTAACTAAACGAATAAAAAAATTAAATGTTATTCTTTTTTCAATGAAAATCGTTTAAGTAATTAATTATAGGATCGTGTTATAAAAAATAAAAATCTTATGTAGTTCATTCGTGTAATTAGTTTTAATTCGTGTAATAAAATACTATTTAATGAAAGTTTGTGTGCTGCAATCTGATTACACTACAACCGATGTTGATTATAAAAATTATGATCCTCCAAGAGACTTGTCTTCGTTGCTTCCAGATGACATTGTTGACCATGTATTTTTAAATAAGCTTTCGACTTACCGGCAATTAAAAGAACTAAGTAAAAAGAATTATGACATTTTTGTAAATCTTTGTGAAGGTTATCTTGAATGGTCAGTGCCTTCGGTTGATGTTATTTATTTTCTTGAAATGCTTAACCTGCCTTATACAGGGCCAACAACTTTGTTGTATGATCCTCCAAAGGAATTAATGAAATATGTTGCCTATACATGCAACGTAGAAACTCCCCCTTATATATTGGTAAAAGATATAAGCCAGGCAGATGAAGTTATTTCAAAACTATCTTTCCCGCTTTTTATTAAGCCCGCTAAGGCTGGCGACAGCCTTGGTATTGATGGAGATTCATTGGTAAACGATAGAAATAGTTTGGAAAAAAAATTGTCTAACTTGTTAGAAGAATACCAGGAAATATTAGTAGAAAAATATGTACCCGGCAGAGAATTTACTGTTCTTGTTGCAGCGGAAACAGACGGTAAAAATTGCACAGCTTATAACCCGTTAGAATTTGTTTTTCCTGAAGGAAAAGAATTTAAAACCTATTCTCTTAAAACATCTGAGCTGCATGAAGAATGTAATATTCCATGCAAAGACGAACACATTTCTGCAAGATTGAAAGATAACGCTGCTAAAATTTTTACAGCGTTTAATGGTGCAGGTTATGCCAGGCTTGATTTCAGGTTGAATGATAATAATGAATTGTATTTCTTAGAAATAAATTTCACCTGTTCCGTTTTTTATGACAAAGGTTATGAAGGCTCTGCTGATTACATTCTGATGCATGAATTTGGCGGTAAGAAAGATTTTCTTCATAAAATTATTAAAGAGGGAATTGCACGGCATATAAGAAATCAAAAAAAATATACCGTAAAAGGTAATGCGCTTGCGGGCTATGGAATATATGCGGCGAAAAATATAAATGAAGGCGAAATAATATTTGCCGGCGAAGAAAAGCCTCACCGCCTTGTAACAAAAAAATATGTTGAGCAAAATTGGAATACAGATGAATTAAACAGTTTTAGAAAATATGCGTGGCCTGTGAGCAGCGAAGTTTATATTTTATGGGATAATGCGCCTGCTGAATGGGCGCCGCAAAACCATTCTTGCAATCCCAACACTGAATATGCCGGGCTCAATGTAACTGCTATAAAAAATATTATAGCAGGCGAAGAATTAACGCTCGATTATACTACGTTTCTTAACAACGAAATGGAAAGTTTCATTTGCAATTGCGGCGCCGAAAACTGTAAAAAAGTAATTCAGGGAATACAGTCAAATTCTATAACTCATCGTGAGATGAAAAAGACGTGATATTGCTATTCTAACATACCGCTTACACGAAAACTAAATTTTAATCATCAATTTATTTTCTTCCTACCCTCACAAACACAGGAAATGAAACCTTTCTTCTTCCTGTACCACCCCATGCTTTTCTTAACTCCTTTGAAATTTCATCAACAGGGTTTTCATTGTTCTTTCTTATATAATGCTGCACAGCAGACCAAGTATTGAAATAACCAATTACCTGTTCAAGATTCCACTGGTAACTCATTGAAAAAACTGGCGATTCAATTTGTTTAAAAGGGAATGGAATAGTAGCATAATGGTTATCAACAAGCTTTCTTTCCTGATCCCAATATGGTCCGGTAGTATTCTTATAAAAGTTATCAATTATTGCATCTATCTTTCTATTAATTTTTAAAACATCATAACCTATTGCAGCTATTATGCCGCCAGGCTTCAGCGTTCGATGCACTTCTTTATAGAATTTATCAAAATCAAACCAATGAATTGCCTGCGCTATCGTTATTAAGTCAAATGTGTTACTGTCAAACTTAGTCTCTTCGGCCTTTTCAACCGAATAAAAAATATTATTTCTTAAAACTGCATTGTTAATTTGAGTGCCACTCAAATCCGTAGCATATACTTTTTTGAAATATTCCGCTAATGCCACTGCAACTTGCCCGTTACCAGTACCGCAATCCCAGGCAATTTTTTTATCAGGAACTAATGGCATTAAGAAATCAAATAATTTTTTTGGATATCCGGGCCTAAACTTTGAATATAAATCTGATTGTTTCGAAAAATTATCTTTCATAGCTACAAATATGAAACATGTTATCTTTATAATGAAGAAATTAAATGACAAGAGAAGAAAAATTTATGATGGAAGCGATTGCTCTTTCAAGAAAGGCAATTGAAAATAATGAAGGGGGCCCTTTTGGTTGTGTTATAGTAAAAGATGATGAAATAATAGGCCGCGGAAACAATAAAGTAATTCTTGACAATGATCCGACAGCCCATGCAGAAATAGTTGCTATCCGGAATGCGTGTAAACATCTTGGCACCTTCCAGTTAAACGGCTGTGAAATTTATACGTCGTGTGAACCTTGCCCGATGTGCCTCGGAGCTATTTATTGGGCGAGGCTTGAAAAGATTTATTATGCCAATACTCGTGAAGACGCTGCCGACGCCGGGTTCGATGACTCTATGATTTATAAAGAAATAAATTTACATGTAGATAATAGAAAAATACCTTCCGCTAATGTATGTAGAAATGATGCTTTTATTATTTTTGAAAACTGGATATATAAAGAAGATAAAAGGGTTTATAAAACTTATCTTTCCCTCGGGAATATTAATGTCCATCGAATTCCACAATAAACATTGCGTTTCCCACTATTCCTTTAAAATCATTATAGCTTATTCTGGCATTTTTTATGTGTGTTTTCATCAAATAATTATACAAAAAAAAATAAAATCTTTATATGTCAGCATGTAATTTTTCTATGCCCTTTTCCGGCGAAGCCGAAACTATTTTAAATAAAGCAAAGGCTGCAATAGAAAGCCAAAATGGAAATTTTTCCGGGGATGCAACTTCAGGAAATTTTGATGTAACTGTTTTTGGCAACACAATAAGAGGAAGCTATACTGTTTCAGGCAAAAATCTAAATCTCACAATTACTGATAAACCTTTTCTTATTCCATGTAGCACTATCGAGAGCTTTTTGAAATCTAAAATTGCGTAAACGTTATGCAGGCATGCTTTTCGACAACATCCGGTGCAGCTTTCCTACCAGATCGCCTACTTCAAAAGGCTTCGCAATAAAGTCGTCAGCCCCGTAGTCATGTATAGCGCTTTCGGCAATTTTAGGGTAAGCGGAAAATAAAAGTATAGGAATATGTTTTGAATAAGGCGAGGATTTCAATTGCTGACAAACATCAAGTCCATCAATTCCTGATAAAAATACATCCAGCAAAATAACCTGCGGTTTTGTATGTTTAATAACTTCATTAGCAATTTCCCATTTCGAAAATGTGGATACATTAAACCCTTTTTTTCTTAAAGAAGATTTAACTACATCAAGCAAATCTTTATCGTCGTCTATTATATAGATCCGGGACATAAAATCTATGCAACAAAAAGCGTGCAGATTTAGCAGTGAAAATTACTAGTACTTAAGTAAAAATCTTATTTCGGCTTTACCAAAATGGCATAAATAACATACAGCCAGCTAAGAATACCATGAATAATTGCCCACAAAATAGATTTATTTCTGCTCCAGGAAATAACAACGGCTATAATGGTTCCCAGCCCAACTCCGGGGCCTACATACACAGGCTGCATTGGTCCGTTATAATTAGGAGTAGTAACACATGCGAAAAGAAAAATAGCAGAAAGTGTTGCGAAAAGCAATTTCTTTTTCATAGTTTTTATTTGCAATAAATAAAGCTAAGAATATTACATCAATTAATTCGGAATGTATAACAGTATGTATCATTAATTTGCGAACCGTTTAATTCCCTTTTCAAAAAATCCCCAGAAAGGTTTTTTAGATTTCATATATTTTAAACCAAAAGCCATAATACTTTTTTCTTTGATGTATTGTATCGTTTCTTCAATAGAATCGGTTACAAGGTAAAGCTGTTCATCTGCTGATGATATAGTTCCTGCCCGCAACATACCATCATTATGTGCAAGAATATTTTTATAAAACTCTTTATCAAATATTATTATGGGAAACATATTTATTTTTTTTGTCTGCACTAAAGTAAGCGCTTCAAAAAATTCATCTAATGTTCCAAATCCTCCTGGCATTACTATAAATGCATATGAGTATTTTATTAAAAGCGTTTTGCGTAAAAAGAAATATTTAATATCCACCCATTTATCAAGATACGGATTGTGATGCTGCTCTACGGGCAAAACAATATTGCAACCAACGCTTTTGCCACCCACATCTTTGGCCCCGCGGTTAGCTGCTTCCATAATTCCAGGACCACCGCCTGTCATAATTGTAAAGCCAAGCTTTGCAATTTCAGCAGAAAGCTTTCGTGTTTGCTTATAATATTCATGATCTTCTTTAAAACGTGCAGAACCAAAAACAGTAACGCATGGGCCTACAAAATGCAATGCCCTGAAGCCCTTTATAAATTCAAAAAAAACGCTCAGGGAATATTTTAAATCTTTCCATCTGTCCTGCGGCCCTTCGAGAAATTGTATTTCTGTTTTTGTTGCTATCTCTTTCTTTTTTATTATAGAATCGCGTTTCTTCATTTACCTTATTTGATTTGACTTTTTCGCACAAATATTCCCAGATTATTTTAGAACTCAATAATAATTTATGGCGCCTTTTAGAAAAATAATTATGACTATAGTTCCTGATTTAAGTATATTACTTTTTCAATTCTAATAATGAATCGGGAAGGAAAGCCTAAAGTTAAACGAAATAAATTTCTGAAGTTTTTATCAATACTTGGTCCCGGGCTTACCACCGGAGCTGCGGACGATGACCCCTCAGGTATTGCTACTTATTCACAAACAGGTGCTCAATTTGGTTATGGACAATTATGGACTGCTTTTTATATGCTTCCCTTTATGATGGGCGTGCAGGAAGCATGCGCAAGAACCGGTATGGTAACGGGAAAAGGCATAGCCGCAATTGTAAAGGAACATTATAATTCAAAAGTACTTTATGCTGTTGTAGCTTTGGTTGTAATTGCAAATGTGATCAATATTGGCGCTGATATTGGCGCCATGGCGTCTGCAGCCGAATTAATAACTCCACTTCCTTTTGTAATATGGACATTACTTTTTACTGCAAGTATTTTAATCCTGGAAATATTTACAACCTATAAAGTTTATGCAAGAATATTAAAATGGCTGGCGCTGTCATTACTGGCTTATCCTATTACAGTTTTTATTGTTCAAATGCCGTGGAGCACTGTTCTTAAAGCAACTTTTATTCCCCATATTGAGTTTAGTTTTGCGTTCTTTTTTATTATAACCGGTGTTTTAGGAACTACCATTTCACCTTATATGTTTTTTTGGGAAACGTCGCAGGAGGTAGAAGAAGTAAAAGAAAAAAAATGGATAAAAAATGGTGCTCCGTCAATTCGCCCAGGCAATATTCGTTCTATGCGGATTGATAACAATGTTGGAATGGTAATTTCAGAAATCACTACCTGGAGTATATTGGTAGTTGGCGCAGCCGTATTACATAAAAGCGGGGTGACAGACATAAAAACTGCTGCGGATGCTGCCAAGGCGATCGAACCCTTGGTACATTCATTTCCGCATTCAGGCTATTTATCCAAATTTATTTTTTCCATTGGTATTATCGGACTTGGCTTTTTAGCAGTACCCGTACTTTCAGGCTCTGCTGCCTACGCAGTTTCAGAAGCCGCAAATTGGGAATCAGGATTAAATTTAAAACTGAAAAAAGCACATGGTTTTTATGGTATCATCACTATTTCAACATTAATTGGGCTGATTATTAACTTTATCGGAATTGACCCGGTTAAAGCATTAGTATATGCAGCGGTGCTAAATGGTGTGGCTGCTGTTCCGCTTATTTATCTTATCATAAAAATTTCCGGGAGTAAAAAGATTCTTGGAAAATATAAAAGTGGCCTGCTTTCAAAAACAATTTTGTGGGTTACTTTTTTAGGGATGGGCCTCGCAGCAATTAGCATGTTTTATATGCTTATAACTCATTAACGAAATATAGACGATCGCGATGTAGTACCGTAATTAATAATTCAACAATTTTTTAATTACAATACTTACTTTTTCCACACTCGGTAGCATAGCTTTTTCAAGGTTAACATTCATAGGCACTACGGGCAAATTTAATGCCCCCAATATCTCAATAGGAGCATCCAAAAAACGAAAACATTCTTTTGAAATCCGGCCTGCAAGCGCTTCGGCAAAGGAATTATTCTGTTGTTCTTCAGTAAGTACAAGGCATTTGCCATGTTTTTTTACAGTTTCAAAAACAAGTTCTTCATCTAAAGGAAATAATGTTCTGAGATCGAGAATTTCAAGCCTGTCTTTAAAAATTTGGGCAGCAAATTTTGCCCAGTAAACGCCCATTCCATAAGTTATAATGCAGCAGCTTTCTCCATTTTTTATTTTCTCTTCTGAAGCTTTTAAAACAATATTTCCTTTACCTAACGGTAAGGCATAATCGAAAGCAGGTTCAATACATTTTGCATCTTCCGTACCGGGAACTTTACTCCAGTAAAGGCCTTTATGTTCCAGCATCACAACAGGATTCGGATCGAGAAAAGCGGCTTTCATCAAGCCTTTCATGTCTGCGGCATTTGAAGGATAGGCTATTTTAATCCCTTTTATAGCAAGCAAAAAAGTTTCTATACTGCCACTGTGATAAGGGCCGCCGCCGCCATAGGCGCCAACGGGCACACGAATTACTGTTTGAACCGGGAACTTTCCACAACTTAAATAACAAGCCTTGGCTACTTCTGTAACCAACTGGTTAATTCCCGGAAAAATATAATCACCAAACTGAACTTCAACGATAGGTTTTACACCTGTAGCGGATAAGCCCACTGTTGACCCGATGATGTAGGCTTCTTGTATTGCGGTATTAAAAACCCGGTGATCACCAAATTGTTCTGCAAGAGTTGCCGCTTCCCTGAAAACGCCGCCAAGTCTTCGTCCTACGTCTTGCCCATATAAAATTGCTTCAGGGAAAGCTTCCATAATTTCACGAATAGCAAACAATGCAGCGTCCACCATTATAATCTTTTCTTTGCCCGCAGGACAGCGTTCACCTGTTTCTTTAATAACCGAAGTTGGCGCAAAAACGTGTTGTTCAAGCATTTTAACATCCGGCTCCGGAGCAGCTACAGCTTTTGCAAAATCTGCCGCCACTTGTGCTGAAGCATCAATCTCAATTTCATCAAGTTCATCTTCCGGGAACCCAAATTCAAGAAGTCGCTTTTTTAATTTGGGATTGGGATCATTTGCAGCATGCAATGCAATATTTTCCGACGACCGATAAAATTCTTTACGCACGCCACTTGTATGATGTGTAAGCAAGGGCACTTTAGCATGCACCAAAAACGGGCCTTGCTTTTCACGAACCTGGCCTGTTACATTTTTCATTACATCAAAACATTGAAAAAAATCACTGCCGTCTATGCTTATACGCTGCATTCCTTTGAAGCCCCTTGCAAACTCATACGCATTCATAGTTCTTGCTTCAGCAGCGCTCACGCTTATTCCCCATTCATTGTCCTGCACTAAATAAATTATTGGAAGTTTTTTTAAAACGGCAAATTGAAATGCCTCGCTTACTTCTCCCTCCGTTAAACTGGCATCGCCTAAAGAACAAACAATTAACGGTGGTTCTCCGTTTTTTCCTTTTTTATAAAGTGATGAATTAATTTTTTCAAGATATTGAAGCCCCTGCGCAACACCTGCAGAAGGTATTGCCTGCATGCCGGTTGCACTGCTTTGAGGGATTATTGTCGGCTTGTCTTTACCCCGGTAATTAGGATGCGAATAATATTCCCGGCCACCAGTAAATATGTCATCTGCCTTTGCCAGCAACTGCAGCATTAAAGTATAAGGCGAAAAACCAAGGCCAAGCAACATAGCATCATCGCGGTAATAAGGACTGATATAATCGCATGCCAACATTTGAAATGCAGTAGCAAGTTGAATAGCTTCGTGCCCTCTTGAAGTAGCATGAACATATTTGCATACCTGCCGGTTGGCCTCATAAATATCAGCCATTGACCTAACGGTACACATTAGACGAAATGCATGTAGAAGAATTTCTTTATCAAACATAATTAGCTAATTAGCTAATTAGCGAACAGGCCTGCTAATTAGATAGAACCTTTTCATCTTTAAAAGCTTCTCTTGGTTTCAGTCCTAATAATTGAAACATAGCATTGTCTTCATCAAATGCGGGATTTGGAGTAGTAAGTAATTTATCTCCCGAAAAAATAGAATTAGCTCCTGCCATAAAACAAAGTGCCTGCTCAGCAATGCTCATTTCGGCCCGGCCTGCGCTAAGCCGCACCATTGCAGCAGGCATAATTAATCTCGCAGTAGCAATCATCCTGATCATATCCCAAATATCGACCTTAGCATTATCCTGCAATGGGGTGCCTTTTACACGCACCAAAGCATTAATTGGAACACTTCCGGGATGAGATGGTAATGTTGACAAAGTGTGCAACATGCCAATCCTGTCTTCATGAGTTTCGCCGAGGCCAATGATGCCGCCGCTGCAAACGCTTATACCGGCTTTGCGAACATTCCCTAATGTCTTTAGCCTGTCGTTATATGTTCTTGTAGTAATAATATCAGTGTAATGTTCTTCAGAAGTATCCACATTATGATTGTAGGCATATAACCCGGCATCATATAATTTTGCAGCCTGTTCCTCCGTGAGCATTCCCATAGTACAGCACACTTCCATTCCCATTTCATTTACGCCCTTTACCATATCAAGCACACGATCAAAATCCCTATTATCCCTCACTTCACGCCAGGCTGCCCCCATGCAAAATCTTGTCGAGCCAGCATTCTTAGCCTTTTGGGCATACGCCAATACTTCCTCTTTTTGCATAAGTGCCTGCACATCTACTCCGGTATTATAGCGTGCAGCCTGCGGACAATATGCGCAATCTTCAGGACATCCACCGGTCTTTATAGAAAGTAAAGTACACACCTGTACTTCACCTGTTGCGTGATACTCACGGTGAGCCATAGACGCTTTATAAATGAGCTCAAGCAAAGGAGTATTATATATACCGGATATTTCCTCTTTTGTCCAATCGTTTCTTAATTGCATTTATAAAAGGATTGATGGTTAAAGATTTTCTATTTCTTTGATTGTGCTCAAAAATAACTCAAATTAGTTTTGGGTGAAAGCGCCAATACGCTTTCATACATCAGCTTAATGGTATTTTCAACATCGTTTCTGTTAAGCATTTCAACAGTAGTGTGCATATACCGTAGTGGAATAGATATGAGTGCCGACGGACAACCATCATTTGCATAAGCAAACGAATCAGTATCCGTGCCGGTGCTGCGGCTTACTGCTCTTAATTGTAAAGGAATTTTATTGTTTTCTGCCACTTTCTCAATAACCGCGAGAAGTTTATTATGTACTGCAGGGCCGTATACTAATGCGGGGCCTTTACCACAAGCGCAATCACCTTCAATCATTTTATTGATCATGGGTGTTGTTGAATCATGCGTTACATCGGTAATAATAGCAATGTCAGGCTTAATTCTGCGGGCAATCATTTCAGCGCCCCGAAGGCCTATTTCTTCCTGTACAGCATTTACAACATACAATGCATAAGGAAGTGATTTTTTATTTTCTTTTAATAATCTCGCCACTTCCGCAATCATGAAACCACCGATACGATTATCAAAAGCACGTGCAATATAATTTCCATAGGAAACTTCATCGAAGCCTTCAGCATAGGTTACAACGGAACCTATATGAATGCCTAAATCTTCTGCTTCCTTCTTGTTGCGTGCACCACAATCCAAGAAAAGATTTTCAACTTTTGGCTGTTGTTCCTTATCTGCGCCGCCGGAACGTGTATGAATAGCAGGCCAGCCAAATACAGCTTTTACAGGGCCTTTCTTTCCATGAATAGTAACTCTTTGAGATGGTGCTATTTGGTGATCAACACCGCCATTTCTTTTTAAATAAATCAATCCTTCGGGAGAAATATAATTCACAAACCAGCTTATCTCGTCGGCGTGAGCTTCAATAACTACTTTAAACGGCTTATCAGGATTTATTACTGCTACCGCCGTTCCGTAAGGGTCGGTAAAGGTGGTATCAGCATATTCTTTGATGTAATTAAGCCAAACCTTTTGGCCACCGGTTTCAAAGCCAACAGCTGATGGAGTATTAATATAAGTCTTTAAAAATTCAAGCGATTTGTCATTGATCAATGAAGTTGATTTTTTGCTTTTGGCCATAGTATTGATATTCTTTTAAAAATGAGTGTGCAATTTAAAACTTTATACCGATAAGGTAAACGAGAAAAGCCTGCAACAACATCATCCCATCTATCGCCGCAAGATAAACGAAATCTGAATTGGACTTTTTTGTAATCTCAACAGTAAGATAAGTTATAAATGCCGAGACTAACATTGTAATCAAGACTCCGCTATCACCGTAATAATTAAACTGAAGTAATGATAAAACAATAAAAACGATGAGTGAAATGTAGCCTAAATAATAAGACTTTTTTTTACCAAGCAGCACGGCAACCGTTTTAATATTTTCGGCGTGGTCTATTTCAATATCTCTTACATCAAATAATAAGCAAAGCACAAACATGAAAACAAATCTTTTGAAGAAAACAAAAGCAAAAATATTTTTATCGAAGGAAGAATTTACCACAGGGAACCATACAGTCACTAAAGTCCATAATAAAGCGAGAGTTATAATTTTTACGAATCCATAATCCTTTATTCTTTTCTTATTTCCTATAGGTATTGCAGGGAAAGAATATAAAAAAGCCACAAGCCCAATAACCGCCAATATTATAAAATGGTGTAATCGAAAACTAAAAAAGCTAAAAAGAATAAGAAGAATTCCAATTGCTAAAAGAATTTTATGAAGACCTTTATTCTTTAGTGACCACGAAAGCCTTTCCGAATTTTTAACGGCAGTAGTTTTTACCAAATAATGAAGATTATATTGAGCAAGTGTCGCCCCAAATACAAAGCAGTAAAAACTTATAGTATTCAAAGGAAGATGCAATAGGAGATTAGTTTCAATACAAAGAGCTACCGCACATGCTGCAATAAAAATGCTGCTGAATAAAATAAATTCTGCAATTTTTTTAAATATCACTACGGGTAGTAAAGTATAATGGTTGGAGATGAAACGGTATCGCTTACATGGTTGGCAAGGTCTTTTAAAGCAAAACGAAAAATGGTGGTATCATTCGCCTGGCACTTGGGTTCAATATCAGTATAATTTAAAGTTACATCAATAGTTCCTTTCTGATTTTTTGCAGAAGGAAAAGTCGGCACGGGGAAAAGAGTAAAATCATTACTGGCCGAACAATTACTGGCAATTTTTTGTACATAAATACTGTCAGAAATATCACCTTCTGCATCTGTAAACGAAAGTGTAAACCTGATTGATTCCTGGTTATGAAGGCCAGTTGTATTAACAGACTCGAATTTTAAAGACGGCGTTGAAGAAAACTTGTCCTTGCTGCAAGACATGAAAAATAATATCAATATGGAAATTAACAGGGTGTAGCGCATCTTTGTGTTTTAATGGCTCAAATTTAAATATTTAAAACTGAATAATTTTTTAGAAATATCTAAATGGGAAGATAAAATTTTCTCCGCCTGCTATTATAATTTCGAAGAAATAGCTCTCGAGTTATTTCAATTACAATATCAATTAAACAATATTTATAAAACTTACGTGGATACATTAGGGGTAGATTGCCGACACGTAAAGCATTTGAAAGATATTCCCTTTTTGCCGATACAATTTTTTAAAAGTAATGTTATTGCCACAACAGAATTTAAACCTCAGGTAATTTTTGAAAGCAGCGGAACAACAGGCGAAAATGTAAGCCGGCATTTTGTGAAATATTTATCGCTTTATAAAAAAAGTTTCGGCAATTGCTTTAAAATGTTTTATGGTAATCCTTCTAATTCTTGCATAATTGGATTATTGCCCGGTTATCTTGAGCGAAAAAATTCATCACTGGTAACGATGGTACATAATTTAATTTTAGAAAGCGCAAATTCTCAAAGTGGTTTTTATTTATACGACCATGAAAAGCTTTATAAAGTTTTAATTCAAAACGAATTTAAGAGACAACCCACTTTGCTCATAGGCGTTACATTTGCTTTAATAGATTTTGCTGAAAAATATTCTTTAAAATTGAAGTATACTACCGTCATAGAAACCGGTGGCATGAAAGGCAGAAAAAAAGAAATTACCCGGGAAGAAGTTCATTTATTTTTGAGTAAAAAATTGGGTATTAAAAATATCCATTCAGAATATGGAATGACAGAATTATTATCACAGGCTTATTCAAAAAAAAATGGGCTATACCGCTGCCCGCCCTGGATGAAAATTTTAATGAGGGAAGAAGATGATCCTTTCTCTATAATAGCAACACCTTCAACAAATCAACCTGCAAAAGGATTATTAAATGTGATAGATTTTGCAAATCTCTACTCCTGCTGTTTCATAGCAACAGATGACATTGGTAAATTATACCACAACGGAAGCTTTGAAATACTTGGGCGGCGTGATGTGAGTGATCTGCGGGGCTGCAGCCTTTTAACTGTTGACAAATGAAAAGTCAATAAAATATTCTGGGCACGCGATTTGCGATAAGGTATTCATTCACCAAAAAATTATAAAAATGAAAAAGCTATTTTTTTTATTGACACTTTTTTTTAGCATTAGCATAACCACGCATGCGCAGGATAGTAAAGACAAAGTGAAAAAAACCTCAACTCCTACCCAAAAAGTACATAATACTTTCAGCAAGCATAAACATTATAAAGGGTATAAAGTAAAGCACGAACACAATGGAGTAGATAAAAAGCAAAAGGTAGATTTGAAAGATGGGGATGTAAAAAGTAAGACTAAGAAATAGAAACTACGAATAAGTTTTTCTTAAATTAAAATAAGAGCCGCCTCAAAATTTTGAGGCGGTTTTGTTTTGAATTAAATAAAATTATTTATTCAAAATAATAGCTACATAATTTCATTGGGAAAAGCCTCCAGTTAAAAAAGACCTTTAAGATTAATTATAAAATTGCAAATTGATTTATTTAAAAGATATTGCAGGCGTGGAAAGAGCTTTTGCACTATTGAATAATAAAAGCCATAATTTTTATAACTATGACTATAACAATAATCATTACATTATGCGGTTTATTATTAATCTCCTACGTATTTGATCTCACTTCTTCACGCACCAAAATACCTTCTGTTCTTTTATTGCTTTTACTTGGCTGGCTGGTCAGGCAGGCATCTCACTTAATGAAAATACAGATTCCCGACCTTACAAAATTGTTGCCATTGCTTGGAACAATTGGCCTGATACTCATCGTACTCGAGGGCGCACTGGAGCTAGAGTTCAACAGATCAAAACGAAAAGTAATTGCAAAATCCTTTTTTGTCGCGATAAGCTCTATTTTATTACTTGCCTTTTTTATGGCGCTTATGTTTAATTACCTGGGCGATTCGGTTACATTTAAACAAAGTCTTACCAATGCCATTCCTTTTTCTGTTATAAGTAGTTCCGTGGCAATTTCAAGTGTAAAAAATCTTACCAGGGGCGATAAAGAATTCATTATTTATGAAAGCAGTTTTTCTGATATTTCGGGAGTTCTATTTTTTAATTTCATTACAAGAAATAGTGTTATCGATATCCAGTCCACAATGCACTTTACATTGCAGCTTGTAATCATTGCTATTGTTTCGTTTATCGCTACAATCGGCCTGTCTTATTTGCTTAGCAAAATTGAACATAATATCAAATTTGTGCCGATAATTTTACTGGCTATTTTAATATATGCTATTTCAGAAATTTATCATTTGCCAGCCCTGGTATTTATTTTATTATTTGGGCTTTTTCTGGGAAACCTTGATGAATTGAAACAATTGAAATGGATACAGAAGCTACGCCCTCGGCAACTGAACAAGGAAGTGAATAAATTTAAGGAGCTTATAGGAGAAGTAACTTTTTTAATAAGAGCGCTTTTTTTTCTACTCTTTGGCTTTCTGATGGAAAAATCACAAATATTAAACACCGAAACAATTATATGGGCTGCAGGAATTGTAATAGCAATATTTCTTTTTAGAATGATCCTATTAAGAATTTCAAAACTTCCTCTTACGCCTCTCATATTTATTGCTCCGAGAGGCCTTATTACTATTCTATTGTTTTTAGCTATCCCTGCTGCAGAGGTTATTCCTTTTGTGAATACGTCTCTCGTGATACAGGTAATTGTTTTAACGGCATTGGTAATGATGGTGGGGTTAATGGCTACCACAAAGAAACCACCAACCGTTTCTCTCGAAAGTCAGGTAAAATCTCAGGATGATTCATTAATAATCTTACCCAAAGAATAATTTTTCCTAAAACAACCCTTTGTAATAACGGCAGACACATCCACATTTTGGCGTTATAATCCGGTTTTTCTGTTTCTTTTAATTGGTTTAAAAAAACTTCTATAAAGGGCAATTAAAATGTTATTCCAACGTTTATAAGGTAATCGCCGTTTTACAATCCATTCCGAATTCAATTAGCCGATTATAAAAAGTTAAACAGAATTCAATTTTTTAACTCCATAATTACCTGGCAATATGAATAGAAAAAGAGAAAAAACTACTGTTTTATTTGTGAACAAAAATGCAAAGGCTATAAAGCCAATGCAGATTTCGAGCAGCCTGCTTTTACACTGGAAAAAATACCTGGCAGCCTTATCCATAATTTTTTTAGCCTTAATAGGTACTATTGTCTATCTTACTTCTAACACTATTCGGCAATATGATGTGCAGGCCTCACTTTCAAAAAGAGTTCGCAGTATGCATACCCTATTTTCAGGAATAGATACCAATGCTGTTAGAAAAAAATTTACAAAAATTGATGAAGACCTTTCTACAATAAATCACTTTTTAAAAGCGAGAGGAATACAAACCGCTTTTAAAGCTCCACAAGGTGGCGAAGTTGACCATGACATTATATCTGCTGATGAGATCAGCAATTTTTATGACGGTTATTTAAATAAAATTATATACAATATTTCTTATACTCCATTGGGATATCCTTTTCCCGGAACCATTACTTCAACTTTCGGACATCGCGAAAACCCTTTTGGAGGTGAAAATGTAGAAACACACAAAGGCCTTGATATAAGGGGGCCAATAGGTTCTCCTGTAAAAGCCATGGCTAAGGGTGAAGTTGAATTTGCCGGATTAAGAGGAGGATTTGGAAATTGCATTATGCTTAAACATGGAAATGGTT
>Ga0070679_100001931_pt1 | contig 18623 bp, 23 predicted proteins | sample KBSC63BmetaG_FD_65652 | JGI IMG/M metagenome (GOLD analysis project Ga0070679, IMG submission 65652) | Corn rhizosphere microbial communities from Kellogg Biological Station, Michigan, USA - KBS C6-3B metaG | ecosystem: Host-associated > Plants > Roots > Rhizosphere | place: USA: Michigan... | reverse complement strand
ACAGCAAAAAATATAGCTGAGTCCTTTACGATGCTTCGGCTATCTTTCGTCTGGTCTTGGCCAAGCCCGGTAGTAGGATTGCTGTTATACGTGGCCACTACATGCGCACGGTATAGACCGCCCCAAAACGGACGCTTCACAGCGTAGTTCAGTGCAGTAGTATTACGCGGCAAAATCGGTGATGTGCCCTTTTTAGTGAGCGGAGCGCTAGAACCAAGCACCGACTGCAGACCAACACTAACTGTTGTGTCGAGCGAGACATTGCCATCATTAGCTATCTTAGAATTGATTTGGTATGTACTACCCCTGCCAGAAGTAACCGTTACGCTGTGTATACTCAGCTTTTTGACTATCTTACCGGGTATCGTTACGACCACCCGAATCGCTGAACGAAAACTAAGCACAATGCCGCTTTTGTCGCTCGGGGTGGCAGTTTGCGAAGCAGCTTGCAGCGTTACACAACCATCGTGCTCACCAACACTTATATTTGCATTGTTCGGTACTGTTACCGTAAACGGTACAACTTGGCTACTATTGGCCGGCACCGTAACACTAGAGCTTTCAAGCTGTATCCAGCTGCCGACATCATGTTTTTGCTCTACCGCTTGCTTACAGGTAAAGTTGCCGCCACTAGCAATTTCAGAATCAACCGCGTCGAGCGTTACTGTTTGCTCTTTGGTTGTGTTGTTTTGGATGCGTACACCGTCGGTCGCTTGCTGACCCGGTTTCAAGGTATAGATGAAGATTGATTCTGTACGGGGATTGCCAGGAACAGGGTTAGCTGGGCGGCCACCTATGCCCCCATAGTTGATAGCGGATGCGAACTCTGGCACAGCCAGCAGTACCACCACTAATGCTGTGGAAAGTATACGGTTGATTATCCTCATAGTTCTCAATTGTACAGTATGGCGTTCGAAAGCCCGTACTGCTAGCTATATCCTACGTATTGGTAAGTGTTATGGTCATGCCGAGCGAGTAGCTACCGCTAGGCGTCAGTGCAGGAATCTTTTGACTCAAACTTATACCAGTGAGGTAGCCTTCCCAGGCAGTCCCGGCAGAGTCGCTCATGAGCGTAATGCTGTTGGTTGTACCAGACACGAATGCCGATGACGAGCCCTTAGACACAGTAGCGTCGTTGGCGGCACAGGCTGAGTTACAGTCGTCCGTCAATGTAGCAACAGATGGGTCCACCGTCATTTGGCCGTTAGTACAGCCAGAACCGGTCGCATCGTTGAACTTATAGTGATTAGAACCAGCAGTCCAGGTCGAAGTTTGACCGCCGGTGGCAGCGATGGCTATATTCCAGGTATTAATACCGCTTGCCAGGTTTGTTACATTGAGCTTGTTGTTAGCGTCACCCAATGTAGCCGTACTGGTCTTACATTGAAAACTGTAGTTTTGGGCCGCAAAGGCCACGGCAGGTGATGCCACCGGCGTGCTATCGTCACTCTGATATATGTCGGCCGATAAACTGCCGGCATTTATAGTTTGCGTAAAGTTCGGTGTTAGGCTAGCACTCGCAAAAGCCGGTACAAGCATCAGGCTCATGCCAATTGCAGCAGCAATTAGTCTTTTTAGTTTTATACCCATAGTATTCCCTCAACTCCTACTAATGCCGTAATTGTAGCTATAAGCATAAGCATAAGTCAAATACTTTTTTTGTGCTGTGCGTCACAAAACAAGCACTATATCTAGTGTTTTACGATATCTTCCCAAGGGAGCTCGGTTTTGCCAAAGTGACCGTAGGCAGCGGTCTGCGCATAGATGGGCCGGCGTAAGTCTAGGCGTTCTATTATCCCTTTCACGGAAGTATCGATGAGCTTGTCTTTAAAAGCCTCCAGCTCTTCGTCGCTCACGGTTGCCGTGCCAAAGGTATCAATTGTTTGCATAAGCGGACGCGGCTGACCAATAACGTATGCCAAACCGACTTCGCACTTCGTAGCCAAGCCAGCAGCGACAATATTTTTGGCTATGAAGCGTGCGGCGTAGGCGCCGCTACGGTCAACTTTGCTTGGGTCTTTGCCGCTAAAGGCTCCGCCGCCGACGCGCGCATAACCGCCATAGGTATCCACCACTATTTTGCGGCCAGTTAGGCCAGCATCGCTTTCGGGGCCTGGAATGTGCCACAGGCCCGTACCGTTAATAATGATATTTTCGTCGTCAGGTAATTTGAATTTGTAACGTTCCACGACAGGCGTTAGCACTACTTTTATAAGCTCATTGCGGACGTGTTCGGCGCTTGCATTTTCATCGTGAGCTACCGCCGCCACCAATTTTTCTATAGCTACTGGCTCGCCATCTTCATAGCGAACCGTTACCTGTGCCTTGCCATCGGGCCGTAGCCATGCCAGCTCTTTATTTTCGCGAGCTTCGTCAATGCGGCGCGTTAAAGAATGAGCTAATGCAATTGGTAGCGGCATTAGCTCTTCAGTCTCGTTGCAAGCAAAGCCGAACATCATCCCCTGGTCCCCAGCACCATCATGGTCCACACCTATGGCAATTTCTGGTGATTGCGCATGAATGTCATTACTAAATACCGACTCTTCACTAAAACCCCATTCTGGTTTCGTGTAGCCAAGTTGCCGTACTTTTTCACGCACAATGTGCTCAAAATCTACCTGTGCAGTCGTCTTTATTTCGCCAAAGAGACTTATTTGGTTTGCTCCAGCAACTGTTTCTATGCCAGCTCGAGCGGTGGGGTCGCCCGCCAGCAGGGCGTCGAGTATGGCATCGCTAATGCCATCGCAGATTTTGTCTGGGTGTCCTGCACACACGGATTCCGAGGTGAATAATTGAATTTGGGGCATCAAAAAATCCTTTCTGCACGGAAAGGATTGCTACCTAAAACATATCTTTCCCGTACGGGCTAGATGGACCACCTTACCGCGGCTTCGCCTTATGAGACACCCCTTCAGGGTTTCTCATCGCGCGGGGTGCGGAGTAAATCCGCAGCTCCGGCTGCTCTTCCCGAGCATCGACATAGCCATGCAGGCTGGTAGCAGGTCAACGAGCTAGTTCTCTTACTGCTTCTTTATATTTAAATTGTTAATGCTACCTATTCTAGCATGCCAGCTATCAAGAGATAGCTTCGAACGCAGGGCGACTGGGCAAATTCAATGGCCGGTCACTAGCAATAAACAGCGATTCATCTAGCGTATCACGTATGACATTCTTGCCAGTGCGCACACCATCTATATCCGTACCTAGTACTTCACGAAAAGCAAATTCGAATTCTTCATCGCTCACACTTTCGCCGCCACTATTCTTGTACATAGCACGAAGCGTGTAGTACGCTCCCTGCAGTATGTCTGCATCCTCTATTTGCGCATCGGGAGCATAACGGAATAGCAAGCGGTCACGATGATTATATTCGCGTACTTCCGGAAAGTAAGCCGGTAAAATTTTGCGTGCATCTTCAGATGTAAAGCCAGAATTCACTGGCGGCGGCGGACTTATCCATTCACCACGCATCCGTGAAAGCGCCTGGGCTATTCGCGCTTCGTTAGCTCGTATACCCGATTTGTTGTCGAATCCGCGAGTAGCAAGCACAAATATACCAGTCTCGGGTTTAAGCTGGCGCTTGATTTCTTGCAGGGCAAACGGCTGGACGTCACGTGGAACGTGATAAAACATAAACATCGAGGTAAGTACATCTACTTCCCCATCGTGCAATGGCAGCGAATCGACAGTAGAGGCAAACATTTCTACGCCCTCAAACCCGGGTTTTGCAGTATTACCGACAAGTTCATAAATAGACTTCCCTGCATTTCCACCCCTTTGACCTGGCAACGTCGCTACTGGTCGCCAATATGACAGCTGACCTTCAAACTGCTTGGTATTTGGCTCAACACCTATCAGTCTTCCCGTATGCCCCATTAGCTTCCAGTAATTGAGAAAGTTTGGAAATGAACAGCCTACATCCATGATAGTAGCTGTGGCGGGTACGCCAGCATGCGTGAGCGCCTTATGGGCTTCTATTTCTAAGTCAATTGCCGGCTCACCAGCAATACGTCCTTCAGTACACCAGTACACAAGCTGACGCTTAAGCACGTCAATAGGAGCTTCTGGTCGCTCATAGTGCTCCTGAAAGACATCCTGTCTATAACCCGGGAACTGCTCTCCCATAACAGTGTAATTATACTATATTACGCCATATAAAACTATGTCATTGCAAGTTTACAACATTGATGTATAGTACCAGTATGGCGTACGACCCTGTAAACTCGCCACTTTATGCTTTTTTGCTCAAAGGCGATCATTATAAATTGCCAAAAGGCCAAGTTGTGCATGCCCTTGAAGACCGCACACAGTTAAACCTCATAACGAATGGGTTCATTAAACGCTACCGCATCACTAATGAGGGCGATAAAAGCATCCAGCTTATATATGGCCCCCATGATATCTTCCCAATGACACCGGTGTATCAGGCCATTTACGAAACAAAAGTCTATAGAGGACCAGAAACGTACTACTACGAGAGTATGACCGAAATTGAGGTGTATTCGCAGTCTATTGAAGCACTGAAAGAAAAGTTGAAAGAAGCGCCGGAACTGTACCATGACTTACTCTATGCGGCAGGCACTCGGTTAAATAGCTACATTATGCGAATGGAAGACATGAGCCTTCGTACGAGTCTCTGGCGCGTAGCTTATACCCTCAGCTCTTTAGCTGACCAGTTTGGCCAAGCAACATCCGGCGGCACGCTTATAACCCTACCCCTAACGCATCAAGATCTGGCTGCCCTGCTCGATCTCAGCCGTGAAACAATAAGCCGCGAAGTAAATAAGCTAAAAGAGCGGAGTTTAATAAGCGGCGGTAAGAATATAATTATTGTCGATCCTCAAAAACTGAGAGATATTTACCGCTAAATTGTGCGAAAAATCACGTAAAAAGGCGACTTCTTTCACAGAACCAAACTACCCTTGTTTTATACGATAAGGGTGCACGGAAGGACAGGGTCTTCCGGAGCAATCATAATCTAACCTGCAGCGCAGGCAATGAACCGTACGCCCTACATGGACGCTTAGCGTACGGGGAGCCAATAGCGTAACCGGGCCTGCAGGCATCTCTTAATCCTACTTAAGAGATGTTTTTGTTGTGCCCGATTACTGCGCTGCGCCCCCAAAGGAGGTGTGGCAATGGGAAATTTATCAACGAAATTTAAGCACATAGCAGTAACGGCACTTATATCGGTAGCTCCACTGGCAGTTGTTAGTCATGCAGCCGCAAATGGCTACGGAAGTGCCGATATAGGCAGCCTACTTGCGTATAGTAACTACCAACGTTCGGCCGCTGGTGAAGCCTCACTCAACTTAAACGGCGCACTCGATGCCGCCGCCCAAGCAAAAGCTAACGATATGGTGGCTAAAAACTACTGGGGTCACTATAGCCCAACCGGTGCCAGCCCATGGTCATTCATAAGCGCTGCAGGGTATAGCTACAGTGCCGCCGGCGAAAACCTTGCCTATGGATTTGCCAGCTCGGCAGATGTTATAAGTGCTTGGATGAACTCAGCCGAGCACCGTGCTAACTTGCTTAACGCTGGCTTCCGCGACGTGGGCTTTGGCATAGCCAATAGCCCTAACTACGTAGGAACTGGTCCGGAAACAATCGTAGTGGCCGAATACGGAACGCCGCTGTACCAGCCTGCGCCTGCTCCGGCACCAACCTACACCGCTCCAAGTACAACATCTACACCAACAACTAGCACGCCGGTCGCTTCGGCCCCAACAGATACTTCTAGCTCAGCGCCAGCAGTAGCAGCAGGCGACCAATCAACTCCTTCCACCGATACCGCGCCTGCGCCTGCTCCGACTGCAGCCACACCTACACCCGCACCGGAGCAGAGCAAGCCGGTACACGGCAAGTCAGCCCACAAAGCTGCAGCTGCAAAGGCTAGTTTGACCACCAAGCAAAGCAACGAGTCCGAATGGGTTCGCCAGCTGCGCTCCGGCGAGCTCGCCAAAAACGCCAAGGTGACTATTCCGGCCTCTAAGGTTGCGAGTGGTACCGTACTGGGAACACTCAGCGTGGCAGCAGCCCTGGTACTGGTTGGCCACCTCGTAGTGCCTACCCGAGTCCGCCCCTAAAATCTAGGGTTCAGTAGCAAAAAGCACCACTAAAGTGGTGCTTTTTATACCCCATTAAAGATTTACAACTTAGCGCTTGGAACGCTTTTACCTAGTTCGTCTAGTTTATTCGTTAGTTCCTTGGAGTCCAAAGCCGACAAGTCTATATTTTCCTTTATGGCTATGCTGTAACCCTGCATTATACGGTCAATTTTGAGGGCATCGTCTCGCCACAACTTATCTACCACATATGGTTTATGCGGATCAAAGTAGCGGGTATGAATTTGAATAGAGCCAAAGAACGGCCCAACACTGGCTGTGACATTCAAAATATCTTCTATTTGTATACTAACCACCTCAGCAGTCGCAAAAAAGTTGCGGCGCGTTATGGTTAGCTTGGTTCTATCTATAGTGACGGTGTCTGGAAAAAGTGTGAGGGGGAATACAGTTGTAGCATTAAGGAGAATTTCGTGCGAGGTACCAACCACATCACTTAACTTCTCTTCGGCCTTCTCTTTCTTTGCCGCACGCCGTGACGGCATAAGCGCAGTATTGCCTAAATGCAAATAGTGTCGCATGTGTTGCATAGTACCCCCTATAATTGCAGTTGTATCAGTATAGAGGAAACTGCTGTCTGCAGCAGTTAAATATCCCGCACAGGGAAAAGGAAGGATATTCGGATCATTCATGAGCGCGCTAACAGTAGTCAGCGAGCCAAATTATTGCTATAATCCTCATTTGTAGCTAGCTTTACAAACCAGAAAAAAGCAGCAGAATGATGGGGATTGGCCAAGCGGTAAGGCACTGGGTTCTGGTCCCAGGATCGGGGGTTCGAATCCCTCATCCCCAGCCATGCAAAGAGTCGGTCCTTCTGGACCGGCTTTTTACATTATGTGACTATTCAGTAGTAGCGCATGTAATTATTAATTGGATTTGATGTTTTCGCATATGTAGAACTCACGGTCTATTTCGTCTTCAAAATACCCATTTTTAGCCATGGAGTGACCCATCCTAGGTAAGACAACCTTAGCAATCGCTGCAGCCCACGCGTCTTTACTTGGCTCTGGTTTAAAATGAATGCGCATAGTGTTTAAAGAACTTAAGTACACTAAAGCACCGTATGATTCGTGCATTTGATAGCGGCCGACCGTAAAGCTCCATTTTGATTGGTTTAATTTATACGGCACCCGCATAGCACAGCGCCATGGCTCAATTGGCTGTGTTACACGAAAGTATTTAGACAGAACGGCGTGCGCTTTGGTGGTATCAAATGGCTCAGTAAAACGGGGCGGCGGCTCTATGCCAAGGTAGTCGGCAATTTCGTTCTCAAACTCACGTTGCCGAATTTTATTATTGGGACCACTCGTAGCAATGCCGATTTTTGCTCCTGGTTTGGTTACGCGCCTGAGCTCATCGAGGGCTACCTCCGGCTTACCGACATGGTATAAGGAAAATAGCGCCATTGCTGCATCAATTGAATTATCAGCAAACGCTAAATTTTCAGCCCTACCTACTGTACAAGCTATTGACCCTAATATAGTGCCGCTAAGCACGTGGTTTACTAGCTTTGTCCACTCAAAAATTTTTTCGTGAATGTCTACAACAATTGTCGGACCTATGTGCAATCTATCCAGCTTGATTCCCAGCATGCCCCGCCCGTCGCCGCCGCCAACATCGATTATCGTGGAGTGTTCATCACTGTCTAGCTCATCGTATACACGCGTATAATAATCGTATTTGCCAAAGCCGGACAGGGTTGAAAATTCATACGCATCCCAGCGCATATAAAACGGTTCGGTGCCCTGCCGGTATTCTGCGTTTGCTAAGCGCGTAGTGTCATCTGCATCGTGTTTTGGTGGGTGGTTTGGTGTCCCATCCATAAGTGAAGTATGTCACATTTGTTTGCCAAATAATAAAATATGTGTTTTTATGTGCGCTACGTCACAAAAGGTACCGCGTTCTACCCATAAATGCAGCTACATAGACCGCATATGCCAGTTCCATATAACCTACTTTTATGTGCCTTTCGTATTCTCGCATATATAGAATTCGCGGTCTATCTCGTCTTCGAAAAATCCTTGCCTATCCATTGCCTCATTTATTTTTGGCCACACAACAGCTTGCAGGGCCGCCTGCCAAGCATCATCGTCTGGTTCAGGACTAAAATGAACGCGCATAGATTCCAAAGAACGTAAATATATAACAGCACCATACTGAATTATTTGCCGTGAATCATCCTTACGTAATCCCGACCTATCCACATTCAGAACATAAGGTACTTTCATCGTACTTCGCCAGCGCGGCAGAGGTGTTGTTACCTTGAAGTACTTCGGTAATAAATCACGTGCTTGCAAGGTATTAAAGTTTCTACTAAAAACTTGTGGTGCCTGAATACCTAAGTAATCGGCAATACTGGCTTCAAATTCACGCTGCCGTATTTTGTTATAGGGGCCGCTGGTAGCAATGGCTATTTTTGACCCTGGTTTTGTTACACGTACTAGCTCCTGCAAAGCGAGCTCAGGGCGTGGTATATGATACAGCGTAAACATCGCCATAGCCGCATCTATTGAATTATCTTCAAACGGCAAGCTTTCTGCTGTCGCCAAAGTAAATGCAAGCGGAGCGAGCTTAGAGCGCATAAGGTCACGATTTAAATACCGTGCTGTGTCAAAATTTATTTGTTTATTGTCGAGCACTATAGCTGGCCCACTATGGCGACGGAGTAGCTTAATACCAAGCAGCCCGTGCCCATCATTGCCTCCAACATCTAGAATCGTTGCATCTTGGCTGCATCTAAGTTCGTCGTAAGCACGAATATAATATTCGTACATCCCGTATCCGGGCAGTTCTGAAAATTCATAAGGTTCCCAGCGCATGTAGAAAGGGTCTGTTCCGCGTTGATATTCCGCGTCTGCTAGCCGCGCTACTTCTTGTTGGTTAAGATCCCAAGAGCTGTTTTCAGGAGTTAGACCCTCCATATGGCTAGTATGACACATAATAGCCATAATCCGTAAAGCATGCTGACATACTAGCCGAGTATTGCTTTCTTTTTGGCTTCGAATTCTTGCTCCGTCAAAATACCCTGATTCTTTAGCTCAGCCAGTTTTTCAAGTTGCGCTATCTGATAATCGGTCTCTGATTCTTCGGGCATTTGTGATTGCGTCGACTGCTCGTCGGCCGCCCAACGTTCTGCCTGGCGTCGTGACACCCGGTTAGAAACCGCGGTTGCCGTACCCGCCACCACGGCCGTGCGAGCCATACCCCTAAGCAACCCCGGCATGCTGTACCCCCTCCATTTCAAGCGCTGCATCGGGGTGAATACGACCATCCGCAAGCAAAACACCACCCCTTTGGGCGATGGCTTTCTTAAGCGGAATCGCCCACAAATGCTCGACTACCAGCAGTGCACATACACTGTTATTGGTTAACAAATCTGCAGCTTCCAGAATGTCTGCGGCATCGGTCTGCTCTACCTTTGGTGGATACTGCCGGATAATTTCGGTAATGTAGTCGTCACCAGTATCCGCTACATTAATGCTCGTCACCTTGCCTTGTTCATCTTTCGCAATAATAGACAGCCCTATGAGAGCAACTATCTGATTGTCGAGTGCTTTACGGAGTTCTCGTAATATACTGCCGTCAAATTCTTGGCCGTCAAACCCTACAATAATAAAATCTATTGGACCTAACATATTCCCTCCTTGCTCGTATAGTAACGAGCTTGGACGGCAGGCTTCCGTGATGCCAATCACCAACAGATTAAAACAAGTGGATTTTAGGCAGACTCTGCAGGCGGCATTTGCACCGGAACATCTTGATGAGGTTCTGTAGCAGAATGCTCTGGCGCAGGCGCAGCTTGGCCAGTCGGGCGCAATATATTATTCACAATCTGGTCTATTTGGTCGTCAGCCAGATTTGCCTTTACGGAGTAGCCAGAAATGCCGAGGTCGCGTAAGCCAGCTGGCGCATCAGCTTCATTGAGGTTGGAAATAATATACACTGGAATGTCCTTACCCCAGGTGCTGCTACGCATGCGGAGCAGTATTTGGTCACCGGCTATATCCGGCACCATAAGGTCCAATAGCACGAGGTCGGGGTGCTCTTTTTGAATAAAATACAAGCCGGTTATACCGTTATAGGCAATAAAGCAGGTGTAGCCTATGAGCTCCAAGCGCGTTTTATAAATGTCTGCAAGCGCGCCGTTATCTTCTACAATTACGATTTTTTGGGGCGTTGCTGCTGCGTCCATACCACTTATCCTTATACTACTAGTTCAAAGTATAGTTGTTTATACGACAATAGCAAGGTGATAATCATCATAGCTGTTACCTGAGCTAGAGCGTACAGTGAGCTTGTAAGGAGGAGGTATGGCGAAGCAAAAAACGACCAAAGTAGTGGAAAAGAGTGGCCCGTGGGGACTCTTCTTTGTTATGGCGTACATAGGTGCGGTTATTTACTTCGTACAGCGCAATGAAGGCTTTTGGGGGTTTATACTCGCCCTGCTGCAAGCATTTGTATGGCCAGTGTACGTTATACATGCTGTGCTGAAACTGCTGGGGATTTAGGAAGCAATTGCCTTGCCCACAGCGATTGGAGCATCTAGGTTTTGCAATACCCGACAAATAAGTGCTGCGCACCATGTAAAATTGGCTGCTCCTTTCGCTTCACCCGTCGTACCGTCTCGATATTCAGGAAGCTTACCGTCGTTATGGGTTTGCTGAAGGACGGACCTAACCATGTTCTGAGCAATACGCCATTCGAACTCATCACCAGAGCCCATGAGGCCATCTATAATGAGCATGCGCATCGGCGGCCAGTCGGCACCTTGCCAAAAGCGGTCAGCATCATAACGCTTTGAATTACGGCTAACACTTGGCACGTTGTCACCGCCAAATTGCAGTGGGTCAATCAGCCGCTGGATTATTGCAGCCCGCTGCTCTAGGGTTATATTGCGACTTACTATAGGTAACATGTCGCCAATCTCTTCTCCTGGCGTAAATGTCACCTGGCCATTAAGGTCTATGCCCCGAAATGCTTGGGCACTACCATCCCATAGGTCCTGCAAGCCCGTAGTGGTACGCTGCATGGCTTTTTGTAAGGTTATTGGCACAGCTACCTTACCTATGGATGCAAGTCGTAGAAGCTCGTCGTTTGCCCGGTCCAGAATAGCATTAAACCCAGGGTCTATGTGCCGGTACGGATAAGTAGTTGGCACTCGTCCATGCTGCCGGTAGATTTCCGGCAATCGGAAAAGCGCCAGTGCTGCCGCTCGCATAACGGTATCTGTAGCCGAGCGTTCATCGGGGTTTGCAGCCCTATCGGTACGGTTAGCGCTAAAAATTCGCTTGCTTGCGCCAGACAGCCAAATGCGTTCTACTACGGTAGGTGTAACAGCATGTAATAAATCAACGTGCGACGGAGCGTCGTCTCGCCCCGTCTCGTGCGGGTGGATTACCTGCACCAGGCCACTGCCTTCAACTTCCCGGTCTTTATACAACCAAGCGTGATGTTTTACGAGGCGCTTTGCAGCCACATGCGCAAAATGGTAACGAAAGTGCTCGCTTGGCAGCTTGTCTACAATTTCGCCCGCAGCAATAGCGAGCATAGGTGGTTGGGTAATAGGGCTCGTTTTAACAATATCGCCTTTTACATCTTGCTGCTTAAAGCGCCAGGCATGCCAGTTCCAATTGGTGGCCAATTTACCTGCCACGCCGCCGCTCGACCACATTCCCATGTGTGGTAGCATGCCGCTTGGATGCTGCAGCGAAACGTAGTTTTCAAAAAGTTTACGAGCCCGATCCGGGTCATAACTAGCTATGGCAATTGCGGCAAATGCAGTGTCCCAGAGGTAGCCCCAGTTGTTACCTCCCGCGCCATACAGCTCATCTGAGGGAGTAACGAATGGGCCACGGTCGTTGTGGCGTAGTACTTCGTGCGCTCGCTCCTGTAGAACTTCTAACTGCCCTAAGGTATTGCCAGTTGGCTTCATAGTTATATACAGCATAGCACTTACGTTTTGGGACTATTCTTCACAGAAAATTCAACTGCAGTATTATAAGAATATGTCGAAGTTATTAGTGGTTATAGATTTGCAACAAGGCTGGCGCCATAAAGCCGCTACCGAAGCAGCCATGCTAAAGACAGTAGAGCTCTGTAAACAATTCGACGGCGAGATTATCCACTGCTGCTTCCGTAATGACCCCAAAAGTCTCTTCACCACCCAGCTTGGCTGGCGGCGATTTTATGCAGCCAGCGACACTGACCCAATCCCGGAAATAGCCAAGCTTGAGTTGCCTATTTACTGGGCTAGCACCTACTCACGGCTTAACCACGAAACACTGCCCCTTGTGGAGAAAAGCGAACATGTATACATCGCCGGTGTATTCACCGATATAAGCGTATTTACTACTGCCCTAGATATTTTTGACCATAATATACCTGTCAGTGTAGTGACGGATTGCGTGGCATCGTTGCATGGCCAAGCCGCACATGAAAGAGCTTTGCATTCACTCGACTTTGCTATCGGACCCAAAAACTTGGTTACGGCTAGTGAAATTGTATGAAATATGTAGCCTTGCTTCGTGGCATAAATGTAGGCGGCAAGACACGCGTCGAGATGCCACGTCTGAAACAGACGTTTGAGGACCTAGGTTTCACGGATGTGAAAACCTACATAAACTCTGGCAATGTCATTTTTGCGAGCAAAGGTAAGCCTAGTGCCAGCAAAATTGAAACAGCTATAGAAAAAGAATTTGGTTTTGCAGTGCCCGTTGTTTTACGAAGTATGCAGCAAATAAAGGCCTTGCTCGACAGCTTCCCAACAACATGGGTGAACGATGCGACTATGAAATGCGATGTTATGTTTTTATGGGATGAGATTGATAGCCCGAGCATTATGCAACAGATCCCGTACAAGCCAGAGATTGAAGACGTACTGTATGTGCCAGGTGCTGTTATATGGCGGATTGACCGTGACAAAGTTAGCCGTGGTGCCGTACTGAAAATAGTCGGCACCGACGCTTACAAAAAGATGACTATTCGTAATCCCAACACCGTCCGCAAGCTCTACGAGCTTATGAACACTATTTAAGATATTCGGCCAGCTTATCGAACTGCTGAGCGTAGCCGTACTGCATACCTTGTACTGCCATGCCGGCATCCGGTCCGGCTTTGTGTATAGCAGCTGTTAGGTACAGCTTAGTTTTGCCATTTTCTTCGGTTAAGGTTAGTTCTTGGACAGTTTCGATAGTGGTCGTTGCTTCCATACCTTCGGTCCAGGCTTTTGCCTCGTAGGCCAGCTTGGTTGGTTCTTCTACGGCTGTAAATGTAGCTTCCATAGGCCAGCGTGTTCCAGCGTACTCGCCCATAGCCTCCGAGGCTTCCATAACTATGCGAATTTTGCCACCGACTTTTAGGTCAACTTCACATTCTGGTATGGTGACATCGTTTGGCCCCCACCATTTTTTAAGTTGCTCTGGGTCGGTCCAGGCTTGCCACACTTTTTGTATTGGCGCCTCAAACTCGCGTTCAAACTTCACTTCTTTTATTGGGTCCATAGCTCTCTCCTTCCTAATTATTTGCTAAGTAATCGCTCAAACTATCCAGGCGTTGCTCCCAGAGCTCCTTGTATTGCTGAAGATACTCATCAGCATCCGCTAACCCTTGCACATTTACGCTCACCAGCCGCTCCTTTCCTTGCTTCCGTTTAGTTATTAAGCGAGCTTTTTCTAGAAGCTTGAGGTGTTTGCTAATCGCCGCCAGCGACATGTCGTACGGCTCGGCTATGTCAGAGACGCTCAGCTCGCCCTCTCGTACTCGCTGCAGTATATCGCGGCGCGTTGGGTCCGCTAACGCCGCAAATATGTTGTCGAGAGGAAAAGTATATTCAACCATTTAGTTAAATGTTACTCCCTGCCGAGTTCGTTGTCAAGCAGCAATTTCTTAAAAGCTTATTACGTATTGCTTATGCTATACTTGCAACCATGAGAACACCTACCAATTGGCACAAAGAACATAAAGCCAGTCTCACCCCTGGCGAACTAGCAGCCGATGCAATGCGTAACGGCATGGGGAGTTGGGCCTTCGTGTTCACTTTCTTGCTCTTCCTGGTCGCTTGGGCATGGCTAAATACGGGGAGCCCTGTTCACCACTGGGACAAGTATCCGTTTATACTCTTAAACCTTTTCTTGAGTATGCTGGCAGCCATTCAGGGAGCCATATTGCTTATTGCCGCTAAACGCGCTGACGCCATTAGCGCCGCTATGGCAGAGCATGACTACAAAACCAATGTTGAAGCCGAAAAAGAGATTGAGCAACTTATGGAAATAAACAAACGGCAGCTTGAAATTATTGAAGACCTCAAGAAACTTCTAGAAAATCAGAACAAATAACCACTGTATTATTCCGCTAATGTTTTGCCAACCTGCTCGTAGGCAGGTAAACTAAGTGTAAGCATGATAAAGGCAGAGGTAGTACCACACGACGGCACCGAGGTGCCGAATTGGTTATCAAAATGCCGTGATGCCGTTACCAGCGTCCCTGTGCTCACTGTTGCTACTACCCTCGGCTTAGCGGTGATTGTTTTGCTAGTTTTGCACAGCCGACAAGGTAATTTGGCAAACGAAACCGCCATACAAAGCATTCCAGCTACTTCATCTGGCCTACAAGTAGTCAATTCCAATAATTTACCAGTTCCCACCGCAAGCGACATAAGCCTGCCTGCCCAAAACCAGTCTAATGTTGGCCCAGCACCTACCGCTTCTCGCGATAGTTTACAGCCAACTGGTCTCGTGAGTAACGCTGCACCGGGCCTTGCCCAAGCAGCTCAGTCAGTTCAGAATGCCGGCCAAGCTTCTGCACGAGCAATCGATAACCTAAGCCTCTAACCAACTACAATATTGTCACTATCGCTTCCGGCATCACTTTGCGCGGAATCGTCTTCACCGGCGTCGCCGTCGCTAGCAGGCGCATCAGTCGCTGGCGGCGTATAGTTGGCTGCCGCATTGCCTGCATTGGGCTCTGCCGCCTCGGCAGCACCCGAAACACCTTCGTCGTACTGTTCTTCGGGCTGCATGTTGGTATCGGTAGCCGGATGAGCGCTATCTAGCATGCTATCACTAGCCGCCTGGGCGACTGGGTCGTTCACCACCCCGCCAGTAGGGTCAGGTGCCGGCGCAGCCGGCTGGAATGGCGTTTGGTTATCCTCAGGTAACTGTTCTTGTCGTTCTTCGTCGGTCGGTTCGTCTGGTTGCATAGCTCCTCCTTTTAACCCGTCTAGTTAAGCCTGAAGCCGTCTATAAAGCAGTTAAAAATCATACCGAGATTGTAAAATAACCGGTCTTTATCTATGCTATACTTAGTAAAGTTTTTGCTCTCTTACCAACAGAAAGGACTCATTTGGCACAAATAACACCTGCTACCGCCATGCCTGCGGATACCCAAACGGCAGCACGTTCACATAGCGAGATTATGGCAATTGTGGTTGCCCTTATGATGGCGATGCTGCTGGCCGCTCTCGACCAAACCATCGTTTCTACCGCCTTACCAAAAATAGCCAGTGACCTCCATGGGCTCAGCAAATATTCATGGGTAGCCACGTCATACTTACTAACCAGCGCCGTGGCGACCCCGCTGTACGGCAAAATTGGCGATATGTTCGGCCGCAAAAAAATCTTTCAGTCGGCTATTGTTATCTTCTTGATTGGCTCAGCCCTCTGCGGACTCAGCCAAACCATGAACCAGTTGATTATTTTCCGTGGTTTGCAGGGAATAGGAGCCGGCGGCCTTATGACACTGGTATTCGCCATTATTGGCGACATAGTCTCACCGCGTGAGCGTGGTCGCTACCAAGGCTACTTCGGTGCTGTTTTTGCTACCAGTAGTGTGGTTGGCCCCTTGCTTGGTGGTTTCTTTGCCGATTCACACTCCCTCCTTGGGGTAGCCGGCTGGCGCTGGATATTCTACATAAACATCCCCATCGGGCTTATTGCACTATCTACCATAGCAGCGCGCTTGCATCTGCCGGTGCACAAAACCCCACACAAAGTCGACTACGCCGGTGCCGGGCTTATGGCCGTCAGCGTAGTGTGTTTACTGCTCGCTACCGTCTGGGGTGGCGTCGAGTACCCATGGGGCTCCAGCCAAATTATTGGCCTGTTCATAGCCAGTCTCGTCAGTGCACTACTATTCTTATGGCGCGAAACTAAAGCCGCCGAACCTATACTACCGCTAAGACTCTTTAAGAACGAGATATTTAGCGTGACCACTATTCTCAGCCTGCTTGTTGGTATCGTGATGTTTGGCGCCATCATCTTCTTGCCACAATACCAACAGCTGGTACGAGGTGATTCTGCCACTAAATCGGGCCTAATGCTCTTGCCCTTAGTACTAGGTATAATGAGCGCTTCGCTTACGTCGGGCCGCTTAATATCCAAGCTCGGCCGCTATCGCATGTTCCCTATAATCGGCACATTTACCGTTAGCGTCGGCATCTGGCTCTTTAGCCACATTACTATCAGCACCAACCGTGTACTTCTTAGTATATGGATGTACATACTGGGTGCTGGCATAGGCATGGTCATGCCGGTCCTTACGTTGGCCGTACAAAACTCCGCTGAACGGCGCGACCTTGGCACGGCCACGTCTTCAGTCGTATTCTTCAGAAGCATTGGGAGCGCGCTTGGGGCCGCTATTTTTGGTGCCATATTACTCAACCGCTTGACCTACCACATCAGCCAAACCGTGCCTGGCGCTGCAGGTGCGTCCGCTGCCAAGAGTTTGAAAAGCAGCTTTAGCGGCTTACAGAATTTACCGCCGCACATTGTGCACGACATACTCACTGCCTTTGCCAATTCCTTCCACGATGTATTTTTGGCCGGTTTACCCTTTGCCATCCTGGCCTTCATAACCGCGCTATTCCTAAAAGAATCCCCGCTACGAACCCACAGTCACGAGCAACAGCGTGAACATATAGATGCAGAAGCTTTAGAGGCCGTCGGGCACCTCTAGGTTCGAGGCCAAATAACTTTAGCCTGCACAGTACTAGTATTGAGCCAGCCAAAAGTGCGGCTATCGGTGCTTTCCAGTGCATTATCGCCGAGCACAAATAGCTCGCTTCCTTGTACTGCTTCCACGCGCTTAATCTTTTCTAGCCCATTGTGGTTAATGATGACGATGTCGCCTGGCATTAAACGCCGGTACAAGCTTGTGGCATATACCAAAGCATTCGCCCGTAATGTGGGCTGCATGCTCGAACCTACAACTCTGCGTATTTTGAGCAGGCTAAACTGCCTGTTTTTCCATATTCGACTTAACTGCATTGTAATCATACCCATCCTTAGTCATTGCAAAAGCCGCCCCGACTTCATCTACTAAATCAATCAGTTTTTGTGCAACAGCGGCGTCCATGCTCTTCTTGGCATCGCCTGCGGCTTTGGTTGCTCGCCACACTAGGTCGTGCAGCCCAGGATTCTTCTCGGCGTGTTCTGGCTTGAAGTAATCCGTCCACAGCACCCACAAATGTTCCTTGCACAAATCTGCCCGCTTTTCCTTTATAATCACCGCTCGTTCCTTAAACACAGAGTCGTCACTTTCGGCATACTTTTTGCAGGCGTTGTACACGCTCTGCGCTTCTATGCGCGCCTGCGCCGGGTCGTACACGCCACACATAAGGTCGCAATGGGCGTACACAGGTTTGATAAATTTAGACAATAGCTTCATAGCCCCTCCTTTTATTACCCTTACATTATACCGAGGATGTGGGTGCTGCTGTAAGATTTCCTTGCGCCACATGCTACACTGTGGTTATTGTGGTTTCCGCTTATGCTCCGGACCGAGAAACAATACCAGGCACAGCCATAGTTATGGCTAATAGTTTTAACGGCAGTGTAAGTAGGGGTTTTGGTCGTAAAGCACAGGCAATTGCCAATATTACTGGTATACCAGTATATGCCTACGACCGAAGAGGTACCGGTATAAATTATGGTACAGAGCATGCTTTAAGGAAGGAGTTAAAACCCTCACACGCTATTGAAAGTGCCAAACGGATAGGTGCCAAAATCTGTGGCGAGCTCGATAGCTCAGTTAAATCAGTAGTGCTGTACGGTCACTCTGGCGCTGGTCCTGAAATGGCAGCACTCGCCCGTGGCAAAGAATTACCTACCTTTGCTCTCAGCTTAAGCGACCCTGTCGGCATCAGACGGCTCGATATTGTACGAGGAGCCATAGGCGGTGTTCTCTATAACGTTAACCACGAATGGCCCGCCAAGCGAGCACATCCAAGTGAGCATAATGGGTCGTCCTTGCGCTTTTTACGTTACAAGAAGTTTGGCCGAGCACTTTTGGAAGCTTACAACTACAAAGCCATGTGGGGCTCCGATTTCACCCTGCGGAGTATTGAAGACATTGCCGAAAACCAGCCAGACATAAGTATATTTGCTGCATTTGCTTCCGAGTCTATCGATGGCAAGCCTGCCTTTGTGCAAACGGTAGTAGACCGCATAAACAGCATCCGCTCAGTATCTAGCAGTCGTCCTATTGAAGCAGTCGTGTGGCCAG
>Ga0070679_100001930_pt1 | contig 18624 bp, 18 predicted proteins | sample KBSC63BmetaG_FD_65652 | JGI IMG/M metagenome (GOLD analysis project Ga0070679, IMG submission 65652) | Corn rhizosphere microbial communities from Kellogg Biological Station, Michigan, USA - KBS C6-3B metaG | ecosystem: Host-associated > Plants > Roots > Rhizosphere | place: USA: Michigan... | reverse complement strand
CGGCCGAGCGCGAGCATCTGCCGCTCGCCGCCCGACAGCGTGCCGGCGAGCTGGCGGCGGCGCTCGTGAAGGCGCGGAAAGCGCCGGTAAACCTCGGCACGCAGCGCGTCGATGCCGCGCTCGCGGCGCCGCGCGAACGCGCCGAGTGCCAAGTGGTCGTCGACGCTCATCGTCGCGAAGAGCTCGCGTTTCTCGGGCACGAGCACGATGCCGCGGGCGACGCGCTCCTCGATCGCGAGGCGCGCGACGTCGACGCCGTCGTGGCGGATGCCGCCACGCGATGGCAGCACGCCCATCAGCGCGGCCAGCAGCGTCGTCTTGCCGGCGCCGTTCGGGCCGATCACCGTGACGATGCGCCCGCGCGCCGCGGTGAGCGAGACGTCGCGCACCGCCTCGACGTTGCCATAGGCCACGCTGAGGTCTTCGACCTGCAGAAGCGGCCCCAAGGCCCCTGCCCGCACGGCCTCTCGCGCGCTCACGTCGGTGCCCCGCCCAGATAAGCCTCGAGGACGGCGGGGTCGCTCTGGATCGCCGCCGGGACCCCCTCGGCGAGCTTCTCGCCGAAGTCCATGACGATCAGGCGATCGGCGAGGCCCATGACGAATGCCATGTCGTGCTCGACCAGCAGCACGGTCATGCCGCCGGCGCGCAAGCTGCGCAGCAGCGCCGCCAGCGCCTCCTTCTCGTGGAACCGCAGGCCCGCGGCGGGCTCGTCGAGCAGCAGCAACACCGGGTCGGCCGCCAGCGCGCGCGCGATCTCGACGATCCGCTGCTGGCCGAGCGCGAGGTTCTGCGCTTCGGCGTGGACGAACTCGGCGAGGCCGCAGCGCGCGAGCGCGCGTGCCGCCTCGGCGCGCACGCGCGCCTCCTCGCGGCGGTCGAGCCGCAGCGCCGCGCGCAGGAACCCCGCGCGGCCGCGCAAATGCGCGCCGAGCGCGACGTTGTCGAGCACGCTCATCCGCGGCACGAGCTTCACGTGCTGGAAGGTGCGGCCGATGCCGCGCGCGGCGATCCGGTAGGGTGCCGCGCCGGCGATCGAATGGCCGCGGAAACGGACGTCGCCCGACGTCGGCGCTAGCGCGCCGGAGAGCAGCGCGAACGTCGTCGTCTTGCCGGCGCCGTTGGGGCCGATCAGCCCGACGATCTCGCCGCAGGCGAGCGCGAACGTGAGATCGTTGACGGCGACGAGCCCGCCGAACGCCTTGCGCGCCGCGCGCACCTCGAGCAGCGTCGACGCCGCCGCGGGTTGCACGCGCGCGGCGAGCGGCGCGGCGTCGGGCACCGGCGGCGGCTTCGCGTGCGGCAGCAGCCGGTCGATCCACGGCCACAGCCCGTCGCGCGTGCGTTGCAGCAGCACGATGACGATGAGGCCGAACACGACGATCTCGAAATTGCCCGACGTGCCGAGCAGCGCCGGCAGCGCGTCCTGCAGGTATTGCTTGAGCAGCGTGATGATCGTCGCGCCGACCAGCGCGCCCAATACGCTGCCGGCGCCGCCGACCACCGCCATGAACAGGTACTCGATGCCCTGGTTGATGCCGAACGGCGTCGGGTTGACGAAGCGCTGCAGGTGCGCGTACAGCCATCCCGAGATGCATGCAAGCAACGCCGCGTAGACGAACACGACGATCTTGAGGCGCGCGCCGTCGACGCCAAACGCCTCGGCCATCTCGAGGCGCCCCTTCAGCGCGCGGATCGCGCGCCCCTGCCGCGAGTCGAGCACGTTGTGCATCGTCCACAGCGCGGCGACGACGACGAGCCAGATCAGCCAGCACATGCGCCGCTCGTCCTTCAGCTCGATCGTGCCGATCGACAGTGCCGGGATGCCCGCCATCCCGGTGTGGCCGCCGAGGAATTCGAGGTTGCCGAACAGGAAGAAGATCGACAGCCCCCACGCGATCGTCGCGAGCGGCAGGAAATGCCCGCGCATCCGCAGCGTGATGAAGCCGAGCGCCAGCGCCACGACGAACGTGAGCGCGAGGCCCGCCGCGAGCGCGATCCACGGCGACACGCCGTGCGCGGTCGACAGCCACGCGCTGGTGTACGCGCCCAGGCCGACGAACGCCGCCTGGCCGAACGACGTCTGCCCGGCGACGCCGGTCAGCAGCACGAGGCCCAGCGCGACGATCGTGTAGAGGCCGATGTAGTTGGCGAGCGTGACCCAGAACGGCGGCGCGATAAGCGGCAGCACCGCCATCGCGATCGCGATGAAGGCGATGATCGCCGGCGTGCTGCAAAGACGCCCGAGCCCGGCGCCCGATCTCACCGGACGGCCTCCCCCGCGAGCATCATTCGTCCTCCTCGTGGTGGTGCGTGACGAGGCTGCGCCACAGCAGCACGGGGATGATCAGCGTGAAGACGATCACCTCCTTGTAGGCACTCGCCCAGAACGACGAGAACGCCTCGATCAGGCCGACGAACAGCGAGCCCGCGGCGGCCAGCGGATAGCTCGCCAGCCCACCGATGATCGCGCCGACGAAGCCCTTCAGCGAGATGATGAATCCCGAGTCGTAGTAGAGCGTCGTGATCGGGCCGATCAGCACGCCGCAGAACGCGCACAGCACGGCGGCCAGCGCGAACGACAGCGCACCGGCGAAGTCGGGCGAGATGCCGCACAGGCGCGCGCCGAGGCGGTTGACCGACGTCGCGTGCAGCGCCTTGCCGTAGAGCGTGCGCCCGAAGAACAGCGCCAGCGCGGCGATCGCCAGCGCGCTCGTGGCGAGCACCAGCAGGCTTTGCACGCTGACGCGCAGCGCGCCGATGTCGAACGATGCCGACGAGAACGGCGGCGTGCGCGAGCCCTCGGCGCCGAAGAAATACAGCGCGAGGCCGGTCAGCACGAAATGGACGGCGACGGCGACGATCAGCAGCACCAGCACCGACGCGTCGGCGATCGGCTCGAACACGATCTTCCAGGTGAGCGGCCCGAGCGCGCCGGTGAGCGCGAGCGCCATCGCCACCTCGGCCGCGAGCGGCAGCTTGCGCGGCCCCATCCACGCCGCGAGTGCCGCAAGCGCGAGCGGGATGCCGGCCCACAGTGCGGCGCCGGCGAGCGCGCGCCGCCATTCGCCGCGGCGCGCGCGCCTCACCGCCTCGATCACGCCCGCCAGCACCGCCGCGCCGGCGACGAGCCGCACGGTGCCCGGCACGTGACCCTGGTCGAACGCCGCGAGCGTGAGCGCGCCGATCGTCAGCAATTCGCCAGACGGCACGAGGATCACGCGCGTCACGGCGAACACCATGACGAGCGCCAGCGCGAGGAGCGCGTAGATCGCGCCGTTGGTGATGCCGTCCTGCGCGAGCAGCGCGGCGATCGAGAGGTCCACCGTCAGGGCGCGCGCGCCCGGCGCGCGCCCTGCGCGGCGCGTGCCGCGCCTACTTCTGCAGCACCCACTTGCCGTCTTCGATCTTCACCATCACGCGGCCGCGGTTGTCGAGGCCGTTGTGGTCGTGCGGCGTCATCACGAAGACACCGTGCACGCCGACGACGTTGGCGGTCTCGAGACCGTCACGCAGCGCGGCACGGAACTCCGGCGTGCCCGGCTTGGCCTTGGCGAGCGCCTTCGGAATCGCCTGCGCGAGCAGTTGCCACGCGTCCCACGCATGCCCGCCGAACGTCGAGCGCGTGCCGAAGCGCTTCTCGTACTGCGTCACGTACGTGGCGTCGCTTTTCTTCAGCGGATTGGAGTCGGGGAGCTGCTCGTAGACGAGCATCGGCCCCGACGGCAGCAGCGTGCCGTTGCCGTCCTTGCCGACGACGCGCAGGAAGTCGGCGTTGGCGACGCCGTGCGTCTGGTAGATCTTGCCCTTGTAGCCGCGCGCGACGAGCTCCTTCTGCGGCGTCGCCGCGGGCGTGCCCGACGCGCCGATCAGGATCGCGTCGGGGTGCGCGGCGATCAGCTTCAGCACCTGGCCCGTGACCGACGTGTCGTTGCGGTTGTACTTCTCGGCCGCGACGATCTCGATGCCGGCGGTCTTCAGCGAGTTGCGCATCTCGGCGAGCCAGCTTTCGCCGTAGGCGTCGGCGAAGCCGATGTAGCCCATCGTGCGCACGCCGTTGGCCTTCATGCTGACGGCGATCGCGTCGGCCATCAACGTGTCGCTCTGCGGCGTCTTGAACACCCAGTACGTGCGCGGATTCGACGGGTCGACGATGCGGCCCGACGCCGCCATCGAGATCATCGGCAGCTTGGCGTCCGCGACGACGTCGACCATCGCCAGCGAGTTGGGCGTCACTGTCGAGCCGATGATGACATCGGCCTTGTCCTCGGTGATCAGCTTGCGGGTGTTGGTGACCGCCTTCGTCGTATCCGACGCGTCGTCGAGGATCACCCAGTTGATCTTCTGGCCGTCGATCGATTGCGGCAGCAGCTCGAATGTGTTGCGCTCCGGAATGCCGAGCGACGCCGCCGGGCCGGTCGCCGACAGCGTGACGCCGATCGTGATGTCCGCGCGCGCCGCGCTCGCCGCCGCGGCGATCGCCACGGCCAGTGCTACGTTTAATCCCCGCTTCATCTGCTTCCCCCTTGTGGCTCGATGGTCTCGCGGCGGCTCGTCGCCGTCACTTCCGCTTCAGCTCGTCACGGATCTCGCGCAGCAGCAGCACGTCCTCCGGCGTCGCCGGCGCGGCCGCCGCCTCGGGCGTCTCGAAACGCTCCTTCATCTTGTTGAACTCCTTGATCATGATGAAGATGATCAGCGCGAGGATGGCGAAGTTGAGCACGATCGTGAGGAAATTGCCGTACGCCAGGAGCGGCACGCCGGCCTTGGTCAGCGCGTCGTAGGTCATCGGCCCGTTATACCCAGGCGGCGGCGCCGACAGCATGATGAAGTAGTTCGAGAAGTCGAGGCCGCCGAAGATCTTGCCGACGACCGGCATGATGATGTCCTTGACCAGCGAGTCGACGATCTTGCCGAAGGCTGCGCCGATGATCACGCCGACGGCGAGGTCGACGACATTGCCCTTCATCGCGAACTTCCTGAACTCCGTGCCGAACGACATGAGTGCTCCTCCTTCGTGGCGCGCACCGCGGGCGCAGCGGAGCCGCGCGGGGCGGCGCCGCGCGCCGGTGGACGCTAGATGGCCGACTCCCCGCTCTCGCCCGTGCGGATGCGGACGACCTGCTCGACCGCCGTGACGAAGATCTTGCCGTCGCCGATCTTGCCGGTGCGCGCCGCCTTGACGATCGCCTCGATCGCGCGCTCGGCGAGCGCGTCCTGCAGGATCACCTCGACCTTGACCTTCGGCAGGAAATCGACGACGTACTCGGCGCCGCGGTAGAGCTCGGTGTGGCCCTTCTGGCGGCCGAAGCCCTTGACCTCGGTCACGGTGAGCCCGGTGACGCCGAGCTCCGACAGCGCCTCGCGCACCTCGTCGAGCTTGAACGGCTTGACGACCGCTTCGATCTTCTTCATGGCAGCGACGGCGCCTCCCCTCCCGTGACGATGCCCGGCGACTTTACACCAACGTCGAGCCCGGCGCCTTGTCACCTTGGAGCGTGCGCCATTCCTCCCACGCCGACGTGATCGGGTAGCGCCAGTCCTTGCCGAAACCGCGCGGCGTGATGCGGATGCCCACCGCCGATTGGCGGCGCTTGTACTCGCTGATCTTGATGAGCCGCACCACCTTGGCGACGTCCGCGGCGGCGAAGCCGCGCGCGACGATGTCGGCCGGCCGCGTGTCGCGCTCGACGTAGGCCTCGAGGATCGCGTCGAGCACCTCGTAAGGCGGCAGCGAGTCCTGGTCGGTCTGGTCGGCACGCAGCTCCGCCGACGGCGGCCGCGTGATGATGCGCTCGGGAATCACGCGACCGAGGCTGTTGCGCCAGCGCGCGAGGCGGAACACCAGCGTCTTGGCGACGTCCTTCAGCACCGCGAAGCCTCCGGCCATGTCGCCGTACAGCGTCGCGTAGCCGACCGCCATCTCCGACTTGTTGCCGGTGGTCAGCACGATGGCGCCGTGCTTGTTCGACAGCGCCATCAGGAGCGTGCCGCGGATGCGCGCCTGGATGTTCTCCTCGGTCGCGTCGACGGGGAGGCCGGCGAATTCGCCGGACAGCGCGCCGAGGAACGCCTCGAACGGGCCCTCGATTGGGACCTCGTCGTAGCGCACGCCGACGATGCCGGCCATCTCGCGCGCGTCGGCGAGGCTGATCGGCGCGTTGTAGCGCGACGGCAGCATCAGCGCGCGCACCCGGTCGCGGCCGAGCGCGTCCACGGCGATCGCGAGTGTCAGCGCCGAGTCGATGCCGCCCGACAGCCCGATCAGCACGCCGGGAAAGCGGTTCTTGTCGATGTAGTCGCGCACGCCCATCGTCAGCGCGGCGTAGACGTTTGCCTCCAGCGTGTCGTCGATCCCGCCGCGCACCGCTTTCCACGCGCCGCGCTCGAACTCCGCGATCGCGATCGCCTCGTGCCATGCGGGCAGTTGCTGCGCGACGTTGCCGTCGGCGGCGAGCGCGAACGACGCGCCGTCGAACACGAGCTCGTCCTGGCCGCCGACGCGGTTCACGTAGAGGAACGGCAGGCCGGTCTCGGTCGCCCGCGCGCGAAGCTGCGCGAGTCGCAGCGCCTGCTGGCGCGTGTGGTACGGCGAGCCGTTGACGACGACGATCATCTGCGCACCCGCGTCGCGCGTCTCGCGCGCGGGCTGCGGGAACCACACGTCCTCGCAGATGATGACGCCGACACGCGTGCCGGCGACGTCGACGACGCACGGCGCCGCGCCCGGCTCGAAATAGCGGTCCTCGTCGAACACCGTGTAGTTCGGCAGGCAGCGCTTGTGGTAGACCGCGTCGACGCGGCCGTCGCGAATCACCGCGAGCGCGTTGGCGCGCGTGCCGTCGCGCCATTCCGGGAAGCCGACGAGGAGCGTGGTGTCGCGCACCGCGCCGGCGATCGCCGCGAGCTCGCGCGCGCAGGCGTCGATGAACGCCGGCCGCAGCACGAGGTCCTCGGGCGGATAGCCGCAGAGCGACAGCTCGGGCGTGACGACGAGCGCGGCGCCGTCGCGCCGGCCGGCGTCGACCGCATCGAGGATGCGGCGCGCATTGCCGGTGAGGTCGCCGACCACCTGATCGAGTTGCGCGACGGCGATCCGCATGCGGCGCATGGTAGCAGAGCGAATGTGCCGGGCCGCGTTATCCTTGGCCGTCAACGCCCTCGCCCGACGTGCCCTCGCAACCCTCGACAAGCGCCGCGCGCAGCGGCGGCGACACACCCCTTCGCGTGCGCGACGACGTCGCGCTCGACGCGATCGACGCCGCCGCGTGGGATCGCCTCGCCGACGGCGAGCCGCTCGCCTCGCACGCGTTCCTGGCGGCGCTGCACGCGAGCCGCGCGGCGTCGCCGGCGACCGGCTGGCAGCCGCATTACCTCACGGCGTGGCGCGGCGACGTGCTGGCGGGTGCGCTGCCCCTCTACGCCAAGTCGCATTCGTACGGCGAGTACGTGTTCGACTGGGCGTGGGCCGACGCCTACCGTCGCCACGGGCGCCGCTACTACCCGAAGCTCGTCGCCGCGATCCCGTTCACGCCGGTCACCGGGCCGCGCATCCTCGCCACCGACGACCGCGTTCGCGATGCGCTCGTCGCGCGCGCGCTCGAGATTCTGGAGGTCGGTGGCTTCTCGTCGCTGCACGTCCTGTTCACCGCCGGCGCCGACACTGCGGCGACGGCGCGCGCCGGCATGATCGCGCGCACCGGCGTGCAATTCCACTGGTCGAATCGCGGCTGGCGCGACTTCGACGACTACCTCGCCGCGCTCAATCACGACAAGCGCAAGAAGATCCGCCAGGAGCGGCGTCGCGTCGCGGCATCGGGCATCGCGTTCGAGCGCCGTACCGGCCGCGACATCGGCGCCGCCGACTGGGACTTCTTCCACCGCTGCTACGTCAATACATACCGTGCGCACGGCTCCACGCCGTACCTGCCGCGCGCGTTCTTCGCCCGCATCGCCGAGGCGATGCCCGACAACCTCATGATGGTGATCGGCCGCCGCGGTGGCGTGCCGCTGTGCGCGGCCTTCGACGTGTTCTCGCCGCGCACGCTGTGGGGCCGCTACTGGGGCGCGGTCGACTACGTGCCCGGCGTGCACTTCGAGGCCTGCTACTACCAGGCGATCGAGTTCGCGATCGAGCGCGGCTTGGCGACGTTCGAAGGCGGCGCGCAAGGCGTGCACAAGCTCGCGCGTGGGCTCACGCCGGTCATCACGCATTCCGCGCACGCGATCGCCGATCCCGCGTTCGCCGAGGCAATCGCCGCCTATTGCGCGGAGGAGCGCGTCGACGTCGCGCACACCGGCGACGAGCTCGAGCGCGCGAGCCCGTTCCGTCGCGATGCCGGTGCTACACTGGACCGATGAGCGCGGCAGGGATGCGCGTGCGCGCAAGCGCGCGGCGCGCGGCGACGAAGATCGTGGCGGCAGGCGCGCGATGAGGGAGGCGAGCGCGGTCACGCTCTCGCGCGCCGACGGCGTCGCGACACTGTCGCTGTCCAGGCCCGATGCGCTCAACGCGCTCGACTACGCGATGATGGATGCATTGGTCGACGCGACGGCGACGCTCGCCGGCGACGACACGATCCGCGTCGTCGTGTTGCGCGGCGAGGGCCGCCATTTCATGGCGGGCGGCGACATCCGCACGTTCGCCGCCGAGCTCGCGCGCCCGCCCGACGAGCGCGCCGCGGTATTCACGCGGATCGTGGGCCGCGTGCACGCGGCGATCGAATCGCTCGCACGGATGCCGCACCCGGTGGTCGCACGCGTGCAAGGGGCCTGCGCGGGATTCGGCCTGTCGTTGCTCGCAGCCTGCGACCTCGCGATCGCAGCGGAGGACGCCTATTTCGCCGCCGGCTACCGCAACATCGGGCTCTCGCCCGACGGCGGCGGCACGTGGTCGCTGCCGCGCGTCGTCGGACCCCGCCGCGCCGCCGAGATCCTGCTGCTCGGCGAGCGCTTCGACGCCGCGCGCGCGCTCGACATCGGCCTCGTCAACCGCGTCGTGCCGGCCGCGCGACTGGACGCCGAGGTCGCGTCGGTGGTCGGGACGTTGCGCGCAGGGCCGCGTGACGCGATTCGCGCGACGCGCCGCCTGCTGCGCGAGTCGCCGGGCAACTCGCTCGCCACGCAGCTCGACGCCGAGGCGCGCTCGTTCGGACGGCTGTCCGCGCTCGACGATTTCGCCGAGGGCGTCGACGCCTTCGTCAACAAGCGCGCGCCCGACTTCGACCGCGGCCGCCGATGAGCGCGCACGGCGGCCGGAGGCGACACGTGACCGCAACGGCCGGGGGCAGCGCCAGCCGATTCGCGATCGAAGGCGCGTTCTTGCCGGGGCGCGTCGAGTGACGCGGGCACAGCGCTCGCTCGCCGGTCGCACGCTGTTCGTCAGCGGCGCGTCGCGCGGGATCGGCCTCGCGATCGCGCTGCGCGCCGCGCGCGACGGCGCCAACCTGATCGTCGCCGCCAAGACCGTCGACGCGCACCCGCGCCTGCCCGGCACGATTCACACCGCGGCGGCCGAGATCGAGAGCGCCGGCGGCCATGCGCTGGCGGTCGCCTGCGACGTGCGCGACGAGGTCGCCGTCGAGGCCGCGGTGGCCGAGGGCGTCGCGCGCTTCGGCGGCATCGATATCCTCGTCAACAATGCGAGCGCGATCAGCCTGACCGGCACCGCCGACACGCCGATGAAGCGCGTCGACCTCATGCTAGGCGTCAACGTGCGCGCCACGTACCTGTGCTCGCGCACCTGCCTGCCGCACCTCGCGCAAAGCGCGCGCGCCGGCCGCAATCCGCAGATCCTGATGCTCGCGCCGCCGATCGACCTCGATCCGCGCTGGTTCGCGCCGCATGTCGCCTACACGATCGCCAAATACGGGATGAGCATGTGTGTGCTCGGCATGGCGGAGGAGTTCCGCGACGCGGGCATCGGCGTCAACGCGCTGTGGCCGCGCACGGTGATCGCCACCGCCGCGGTCGCGATGCTGCCGGGAATCGATGCGGCGAATTGCCGCACGCCGGCGATCGTCGCCGACGCCGCGCACGCGATCCTCACGCGCGATGCGCGCACCAGCAGCGGCCGCTTTTACATCGACGACGAGGTGCTCGCCGAGGAAGGCGTCAGCGACCTCGCGGGCTATGCGGTCGCGCCGGGGGCCAGGCTCGTCACCGACCTGTTCCTCGACGAGCCGGGCGCCTAAGCGTCGCGCTACTGCGACTCGTCCTCGTCCTTCGGCAAGCCTTCCCAGCGCTGCTTCGGCGGTCCGCCCGCCTGGTTCTTGGGCCGGCGCGGGCCGCCCGCGCCATTGCCGCGACCGTAGGTATGGGCGTGCATGGTGAGTTGCGGCTGCGAGGGCGCCGTCATCGACGACTGGCCGTGCGACGACTGGCCATGCGAGGTGAGGCGCGGCTGGCGATTGCCGTTCGCTTCCTGGCCGTAGTTGCCCTGCGGGCCTTGGCTGCGCCCCTTGCCCGGCCGGAACGGATGGCCGCCGCGGGGCCCGCCCTTGCCATGCGGACGCGGCGCGATGTTGCCGTCGTTGCGCGGTCCCGGTCCGCGCGCGCCGTACGGCGCGTTGCCGCGCGGCTGACCGCCCTGCGCGTTCTGCGCGGGGCGCGGAAGTCCCGGTCCCTTGCCGTGCTTGTGATGGCGTGGCCGCCCGTTGCCTGGCGCATGACCTTGCCCCTGGCGTTGGCCCTGCCCTTGCCCATGCGCATGCGCTTGCCCCTGTCCCTCGGCCGGTGCCGCGGCATTCGGGCGCCCTTGCCCGCCGCTGGCATTCGACTGGCCCTTGTGCGGCTTGCGCGGGCCTTGTGACGGACCCTTGCCCGGAGCTTTGCCGGGACCACGCAGCCCGACCGCGGCGACGAGCGCGTTGACGTCCGGCGGCGCGAGCTCCTGGACGCCGCCACGCTTGACCGCGGCCGGCATCGCGATGCGCCCGTATCGCGTGCGGATCAGCCGGCTCACCGGCACGCCGATCGCCTCGAAGAGGCGGCGCACCTCGCGGTTGCGCCCCTCCTTCAGCACGACCTTGTACCAGTGGTTGGCGCCCTCTTCGTCGCCGCCGCCGTCCTCGACCATGTCGCAGCGCGCGGGGCCGTCCTCGAGCTCGACGCCGGTGGTGAGCGCGCGGATCTTGTCGTCGTCGAGCCGGCCCATCACGCGCACCGCGTATTCGCGCTCGACCTCGTAACGCGGATGCATCAGCCGATTGGCGAGCTCGCCCGAATTGGTGAACAGCAACAGGCCCTCGGTGTTGTAGTCGAGGCGGCCGACGGCGATCCACTTCGCGCCCTCGATCGGGGGCAGCCCGTCGAACACGCTGGCGCGCGCCTCCGGGTCGTCGCGCGACACGATCTCGCCCGGCGGCTTGTGATAGATCAGCACGCGCGGCGGCGGCTCGGCGAAGCGGATCTTCACGGGCTCGCCGTTGATGCGGACCTCGTCGCCCGGGCCGACCTTCTGGCCGATCTCCGCCGGCATCCGGTTGACGGTGATGCGTCCGGCGACGATCAGCTCCTCCATCGCGCGGCGCGAGCCGAACCCGCACGACGCCAGCACCTTGTGCAGGCGTTGCGGCTCGGTGAAGACCTCGTCAGTGGACTGCTTGTGACGAGGAGGCGGAAGGCTCTCCGCGATCCGCTGCAGCGCCAGGTTCGGTTGCTGCGTCGGAGGCGAGAATCGGGCTCGCGAGTGCGAGTGCCGTCTCGGCGGCCTTTGCTGGGGCATCGGGCATCTCCAGGAGGTGGGAGGAATCGAGATCGGCCAGGGGCGGGAGCTCCGCGAGGGAGGTGAGGCCGAGATCGTCGAGGAACGTGCGGGTGGTGGCGTAGAGGGCGGGATGCCCGGGTGTCTCGCGATGACCGACGACTTCGATCCACTGCCGGTCCTCGAGCGACTTGACGATGTTGGTGGAGACCGCGACGCCGCGGATCGACTCGATGTCGCCACGCGTCACCGGCTGCCGGTACGCGATGATCGCGAGCGTCTCCATCGCCGCGCGCGAATAACGCGGCGGCCGCTCGGGCGTCAGGCGGTCGAGGTGACCCTGCAGGTCGCGCGTGCCCTGGAATCGCCATCCGCTCGCGACCTGCACGAGCTCCACCGAGCGGCCCTGCCATTCGGACCGCAGGGCGTCGAGAAGCTTGCGTACCGTCTCGTTGTCGAGCGGCGGCTCGAACAGTCGCGCGAGGTGGCCGACGCTGACCGGCTCGCCGGCGACGAGCAGCGCGCCCTCGAGCACGCGCTTCACCGCCTGCACGTCGCCTGCCACCGGGGCGGTCGAAGTTGTGTCGTCGGGCATCATGAATCGGCGGCCAGCGCGAACGCGCGCTCGCCGCGGGCATTGACGTAGATCGGCGCGAAGGGCTCGGCCTGCGCGATGTCGACGAGCTGCTCGCGCGCGAGCTCGAGCAGCGCGAGGAACGTGACGACGAGATGCGGCACGTCGGCGTGCGCGGCGAAGAGGTCGACGAACTCGACGTAGCGCCCCGCCGGCAGCGCCTTCAGCACGCGGCTCATCTCGGCACGCACGGACAGCTCCTCGCGCGTCACCTTGTGATGGCGATAAGCCTTCGCGCGCGCGACCAGCGTGATCCACGCGCTGCGCAGGTCCTCGGGCGCGACCTCGGGAAGGCGCGTCGCGGCGATGCGCTCGAACCAGACGCGCACGGTGGCGAAGTCGCGCTCGGCGAGCGGCAGCGCGTCGAGCGCCTGCGCGGCCGCCTTCATCTGCTCGTACTCGAGGAGCCGGCGCACGAGCTCGGCGCGCGGGTCCTCGGGCTCCTCGCCGGCCGGCGCGGGCGGCCGCGGCAGCAGGAGACGCGACTTGATCTCGATCAGCACCGCCGCCATCAGCAGGTACTCGGCGGCGAGCTCGAGCTGAGTGCGCCGCATCATCTCGACGTAGCCCAGGTATTGGCGCGTGAGCTCGGCCATCGGGATGTCGAGCACGTTGATGTTCTGGCGCCGGATCAGGTAAAGCAGGAGGTCGAGCGGCCCCTCGAACGTCTCGAGGAAGATCTCGAGCGCCTCGGGCGGGATGTAGAGGTCCTGCGGCAGCTCGGTGTACGGCTCGCCGTAGACGCGCGCCAGCGGCTTCTGCTCCGGCGACGGATGCGCGAGGTCGAGTGCCGCGTCGCTAGTCATAGTCGAGCCCCATCGCCTCGCGCACGTCGCCCATCGTCTCCTCGGCCAGCTTCTTGGCGCGCTCGCAGCCGTCGGCGACGATGTTGCGCACGAGCTGCGGATCGTCGAGGTACTTCTGCGCGCGCTCGCGCATCGGTCCCTGCTCGGCGATGATCGCGTCGATCACCGGCTGCTTGCATTCGAGGCAGCCGATGCCGGCCGTCGTGCAGCCTTTCCACACCCACTCGCGCGTGGCGTCGTCGGAATAGATCTGGTGCAGCGGCCACACCGGGCACTTCTCCGGGTTGCCGGGATCGCTGCGCCGCACGCGCGCGGGGTCGGTCTGCATCGTGCGGACCTTCTCGGTGACCGCGGCGGGATCCTCGCGCAACAGGATCGCATTGCCGTACGACTTCGACATCTTGCGGCCATCGAGGCCGGGCACGCGCGGCGTCGCCGTGAGCAATGGCTGCGGCTCGGGCAGGATCACGCGCCGCGCGCCCTCGAGGTAGCCGAACAGCCGCTCCGAGTCGCCGAGCGACAGGTTCTGCGTGTCCTCGAGGAGCTGCCGCGCCTCGGCGAGCGCCTTGTCGTCGCCCTGCTCCTGGAACGCCGTGCGCAGCGCCTGGTAGCGCTTGGCCTTCTTGGTGCCGAGCTTGCGGATCGCGGCCTTCGCATGCTCCTCGAAGTCCTTCTCGCGCCCGTAGACGTAGTTGAAGCGGCGCGCCGCCTCGCGCGCGAATTCGAGGTGCGACACCTGGTCCTCGCCGACCGGCACGAGATTGGCGCGATAGATCAGGATGTCGGCGGCCTGCATCAAAGGGTAGCCGAGGAAGCCGATCGTCGCGAGGTCGCGCTCGGCGAGTTGCTGCTGCTGGTCCTTGTACGTCGGCACGCGCTCGAGCCAGCCCACCGGCGTGATCATGCCGAGCAGCAGCGTGAGCTCGGCGTGCTCCGGCACGCGCGACTGGATGAAGATCGTGCAGCGGCCGGGATCGAGGCCGGCCGCGAGCCAGTCGACGATCATCTCCCAGACGGTGTCGGTGATCGTCTCGGTCGACTCGTAGTGCGTCGTCAGCGCGTGCCAGTCGGCGGCGAAGAACAGGCACGGATACTCTTCCTGCAGGCGGATCCAGTTCTTGAGCGCGCCGTGGTAGTGGCCGATGTGCATCCGGCCCGTCGGGCGCATTCCCGACAATACGCGATCGGCGAACATTCGAGCGGTCGTGTCAGCCGGTGAACGCGCCGACGATGGCGTTGATCAGGACCTGCGAGGCGAGCAGGAACGGCCGCATCAGCGTCTCGAGGTAGCCCGTCGCGAGCAGCGCGAGGATGATGAAGAAGCCGTACGGCTCGACCCGCGACAGCGCGTACGCCGCGCGCCCGGGGAGCAGCGACACGGCGATGCGGCCGCCGTCGAGCGGCGGGATCGGCAAGAGATTGAGCGCCATCAGTACGAGGTTGATCTGCACGCCCACGCGTGCCATGAACGACAATGCGTCACCGGACCCTGCGTCGCCCTGCCGGACGGCGACGGCGAGCGCCACCCACGCCAGCGCCATCGCGAAATTGCTCGCGGGCCCGGCGGCCGCGACCCAGAGCATGTCGCGCTTCGGGTTGCGCAGGTTGGCGAAATTCACCGGAACCGGCTTTGCCCAGCCGAACACGAACCCGCCGCCGATCGCCTTCGACATCAGGAGCAGCAGGCCCGGCACCAGCAGCGTGCCGACCGGGTCGATGTGCTTCAGCGGGTTCAGCGTCACACGGCCGAGCATTTCCGCCGTGCGGTCGCCGAATAGCTTGGCGACGTAGCCGTGGGACGCTTCGTGGAGCGTGATCGCGAGAATCACCGGCACCGCCGCCAGCGCGATCCGCTCGAGCGAAAGGTCCATTCACTGCCATTTTACCCGACTTCGCCGGCCTCCGCCGCCACGAGGCCGAGCGTCGCCGGGTCGCCGGCACCGCGTCGTAGCACCGCCGGCGGCTCGGCGGTGAGGTCGACGATCGTCGTCAGCCCGGCCGACGTGCCCCCGCAGTCGACGACGGCGTCCACCACGTGCTCGCAGCGCGCACGCACCGCCGCGGCGTCGGCGAGCGCGTCCGTCTCGCCGGCAGGGATCAGCGTCGAGCTCGCGAGCGGCTCCTCGAGCGCGGCGAGGAGCGCGCGCACGAACGGATGCGAGGGGATCCGCACGCCGATCGTCCCGCGGCGCGCGTGCTTGAACGCGCGTGGAACGTCGCGCGTCGCCTTGAGGATGAACGTGAACGGCCCCGGCCGCGCGGCGCGGATCATCCGGAACTGGCGGTTGTCGAGATGCGCGTAGCGGCCGACGTCGGCCATGTCGCGGCACAGCAGGGCGAGGTGGTGGCGCTCGTCGATCCCCCGCAGCGCGCGAATGCGGCGCAGCCCGTCGACGGCACCGATGCGGCAGCCGACGGCGTAGCTCGAGTCGGTCGGGTACGCGACGATGCCGCCGTCGGCGAGGATCGCCGCGGCGCGCCGCACGAGGCGCGGCTCGGGATGCGTCGCGTGGACGCAGAGGTATTGGGCCATTGGCGTGGCAGCGGGCTTTGCGCCCCGGAAGCGGGGGCCATTCCGGGTCGCTCATGCGCGGCGTTGCAGGCGCACCCATATAATGAATCATAATTCAGACGAGCATCCCTTATAACTGTCGATGAACCTCCAGCAGATACGCTACCTGTGCGCCGTCGTCGACCACGGGCTCAACGTGTCGGATGCGGCGAACGCGCTCTACACGTCGCAGCCCGGCATCAGCAAGCAGATCCGCCAGCTCGAGGACGAGCTCGGCCTCGCGGTGTTCGTCCGCCAGGGCAAGCGGCTCGCGTCGATGACGCCGGCCGGCGAAGTGGTCGTCGCCACCGCGCGCCGCGCGCTCGACGAGATCCGCAACATGAAGGCGGTCGCCGAGGACTTCCGTGCCGAGGACAGCGGCACGCTCGAGATCGCGACGACGCACACGCAGGCGCGCTATGTGCTGCCAAAGGTGCTGCAGGCGTTCGCCGCGCGCTATCCCAAGGTGCGGGTGATGCTGCACCAGGGCAACCCGCGCCAGGTCGCCGAGCAGGCGGTCAATGGCGAGGCCGACGTGGCGATCGCCACCGAGGCGGTGAGCGAGTACCCGGCGCTGGTGTCGCTTCCCTGCTACGAATGGAACCGCTGCGTGCTGGTGCCCAACGGTCATCCGCTCGCGAAGGCCAGAGGTCCGCTGACGCTCGAGGCGATCGCGAAGTGGCCGATCGTCACCTACGACTTCTCGTTCACGGGCCGCTCGCAGGTCAACGCCGCGTTCGCGGCGCGCGGACTCGCGCCCAACATCGTGCTGACCGCGCTCGACGCCGATGTCATCAAGACCTACGTCGAGCTCGGCATGGGCATCGGCATCATCGCCGAGATGGCGTTCGACCCGCGCAAGGACACGATGTTCGAGCGCCTCGACGCCGCGCACCTGTTCGCGCCGGCGACGACGCGGCTCGCCGTGCGCCGCGGCGTGTTCGTGCGCGGCTTCGTCTACACGTTCATCGGCATGTTCGCGCCGCAGTACAGCCGCGCGGCGATCGAGGAGGCGCTCGCAGTCCGCTCGGTCGCGGCGCGCGAGACTTGACGCGGGCGGCGGCGCTGCCGCGCTCGTGGGGCTTCGCCGCGCTGCTGGCGTCCCTCGCGATGATCGGGCCGTTTTCGATCGACCTCTATTTGCCGGCGTTCCCGGCGATCGCGCAGGGCTTCGACGTCGCGCCGATCGCCGTCCAGCAGACGCTGTCGGTGTATCTCTTCGCGTACGCGGGCATGATGCTGTGGCACGGCGCGCTTTCCGACGCGTTCGGGCGGCGCCCGGTGGTGATCGGCGCGCTGTGCGTCTACGCATTCGCCACGCTCGGCTGCGCGATCGCCGGCAACATCCAGTCGCTGTGGCTGTTCCGCGCGCTGCAAGGCATCTCGGCCGGCGGCCCGCTGGTCGTGGGTCGCGCGGTGATCCGCGACCGACTGCATGGCGCCGACGCGCAGCGCCTGATGTCGCAGGTGACGATGGTGTTCGGCGCAGCGCCCGCGATCGCGCCGATCGTCGGCGGCATCCTGCTCAACACGCTCGGCTGGCGCGCGATCTTCTGGGTCCTGCTTGCGTTCGTCATCGCCACGATCGCGTGGACGGCGCGCGCGCTGGACGAGACGCTGCCGAAGCACGTGCGCCAGCCGCTCGACGCGCGGCGCATGTGGCACAACTACGTCGCGGTGCTGACGCATCGCGACTTCCTGATGCTGGCCGCGGTGCCCGCGCTCAACTTCGCCGCGTTCTTCATCTACGTGGCGCTCGCGCCGACATTCCTCATCGACAAGCTCGGCGTGTCGACGTGGGGCTTCGCCGTGCTGTTCATCCCGCTGATCGCCGGCGTGATGATCGGCGCGGCGATCTCGGGCCGCGTCGCAGGGCTCCTCACGCCGTCGCGGACGATCGACATCGGCTTCATGTTCATGGGAGGCGCCGCACTCGCCAACGTCGCCATCTCGGCGTTTGCGCCGCCGGGCGTCGCCTGGAACATCGCGCCGGTCGCGGTGTTCACCATCGGCTCGGCGATGGTGACGCCGAGCGTGACGATCATGCTGCTCGACCTCTTCCCGGCGACGCGCGGCCTCGCCTCGTCGCTGCAGGGCTTCGTGCAGTTCACGCTGGGCGGCTTCAATGCGGGTACCATTGCGCCGCTGCTCGACGCGACGCTCCTGACGATGGCGCTCGGCATGGCCGCATTCACCGCCGCGAGCTACGCGATCTGGCGCCTGTACCGACGCGCGCCCGTGCCTTCACTTCCCGCCGCCCCATGACTCGATTGCGTGCCTCCGCCCTCGTCGTCTTCGCGCTCGCGGCGCTCGCCGCGCTGCCGCTGCCGGCAGCCACGCCGCCCGGTGCCGCGAAGGACACCGCCGCGCATCGCGTCAACAGCGGCCTCGCGCGAATCTCCATCGACGTCGGCGGCCGGGCGATCCGCGTCGAGGTCGCCGACTCGGCCGGCGTCCGCGAAACCGGGCTCATGAACCGCTTCAGCATCCCCGCCGACGAAGGCATGCTGTTCGTGTTCCCGGTGCCGCAGCCGCTGGCGTTCTGGATGCATGACACGTACATGCCGCTGTCGATCGCGTTCATCGACGCCGAAGGCCGCATCCTCAACATCGAGGAGATGGCGCCGCGCAGCGACGCCACGCACCTGTCGCACGGCGAGGCGCTGTACGCGCTGGAGATGCGCCAAGGCTGGTTCCGCCGCCACGGCATCGAGCCGGGCGCCTTCGTCACGCACCTGCCGAAGCCTTCGCGCGACTAGGCTCTCGCGGCGAGCCACGCGCGCAGCGCCGCGACCGACTCGACGACCGCGAGCGGCGCACGCGCGGCGAGACTCGCATGCTCGTGCGCGCCGTACGCGACGGCGAGCGCGTCGGCGCCCGCGTTGCGCGCGAGGTCGAGGTCGTGCGTCGTGTCGCCGATCATCAGCGT
>Ga0070679_100001928_pt1 | contig 18638 bp, 16 predicted proteins | sample KBSC63BmetaG_FD_65652 | JGI IMG/M metagenome (GOLD analysis project Ga0070679, IMG submission 65652) | Corn rhizosphere microbial communities from Kellogg Biological Station, Michigan, USA - KBS C6-3B metaG | ecosystem: Host-associated > Plants > Roots > Rhizosphere | place: USA: Michigan... | reverse complement strand
ACCATCACGTTGAGGATTGTATGATCGAGAAAATTTTGGTCGTCGACGATGAACCGTTGCTCCGGGAATTTGCGGCAGAGACATTGCGTCGTCTCGGCAAGGAAGTGGTCATGGCTGCCGACGGGCAAGAGGCCATCGATCTCATGGCACACGAGACGTTCGACCTCGTTGTGACCGACCTCAAGATGCCCCGCAAAGACGGTTTAGCCGTGCTTAAGCAAGCGAAGTGCCCTGTCATCATGGCCACGGCACACGGCACCGTCGACACAGCCGTCGAAGCCATGAAACTCGGTGCCTTTCACTTCTTGCTCAAGCCGTTTTCGCCCGATGCCCTCGAGACCCTCGTCAAAAAAGCCGAAGACCACACTCGTCTCGTCAAAGAAAACACCTTCCTCCGCAGCGAACAAATTCTCCACCCGCATTTAGTGGCCAACAGCCCCTCCATGAAAAAAATCCTCTCGGGCCTCGACAAGATTGCCAAGTCTCAAGCCAGCGTGTTTATCACCGGCGAATCGGGCACCGGAAAAGAGGTCATTGCGGCGGCCGTGCATAAACTCTCGCTCCGGGCAAACCAACCCTTCATCAAAGTGAATTGCGCAGCCATCCCCGAAGCCCTCGTCGAATCGGAATTTTTCGGCCACGAAAAGGGTGCCTTCACCGGTGCACACATCCGGAAAGTCGGCCGCTTCGAACTCGCCGACAAAGGAACTCTGTTGCTCGACGAAGTGACCGAAATTCCGCTCGGACTGCAAGCGAAATTACTCCGTGCCATCCAGGAAATGGAATTCGAACGGGTCGGTGGCATGCGCAGTGTCAAAGTCAACGTCCGGATCGTGGCGACCTCCAATCGACAGATGCAGGAAGCCATCGAAGCCAAAGTCTTCCGGGAAGACCTCTACTACCGACTCAACGTCGTCCCCATCCAAATCCCCCCACTCAGAAAACGACCTGAAGACATTGGGCCATTGGCCGAACACTTCTTGCACACGTTCTGCCTCGAAAACCACAAACCCCTCAAACGGTTCACTCCACGTGCATTGCAAAAGTTAACGGACTACCACTGGCCCGGCAACGTCCGTGAATTAGCAAACATCATTGAGAGAACTGTGGTCTTAGACTTCGATCCGATCATCGATGCCGAGCACTTGTATCTCGACACCTTGCCCCCACCCGTCGAAAAAACCTCCGGGACATTGCCCGTCGGCATCACCTTGCACGAGCTTGAAAAACGGTTGATCTTAGAAACGTTTGAAGTGCACACACAGAACAGAAACAAGACGGCCTCTGTTCTCGGAATCAGTGTCCGAACCTTGCGAAACAAGCTGCACGAATACGGGTTTGAAGACTAATATTTCCCCGCACTGAACAACTTCGGGAAAAGCTCTTTGCGCACGGTCTCAAGCACAAAAATCACCATGCCCGGAGTGAGTGCCATCAACCAATCTCGGCCCGACAACGGCTGCGTCATAAACAACCCCTGTAAAAACGGCACATACAAAATCATCAAGTGGAACACTAAAGCTGTCCCCACAGCCACTAACAACGACGTGTTTTTACACCACCCGATTTTGCGCAGCGGCAGCTCTTCGGAGCGCATTTTGAACGCAATCAGCCATTCGAAACTGACTAAACTACACAACACCATGGTGCGGGCTTTTTCGAGCGAAAACTCGTGGTGAGTCGTGGTGAAGATCAAGAACTCGCCGAGACCGAGGATGACTGCCATGCACACAATCCGCAACACCATGCCTCGATAGATGAGGCCGGTGTGGGGCTTTCGGGGCGGGTGGTGCATTTCGCGGCCGGTTTTGGGCTCGAGGCCGAGCGGGATGGCAATGATGGAACCCGAAACTAAATTGACCCAGAGAATTTGGAGCGGAAGCAAGGGAGAAAGACCCGTGAAGAGAACACTGAGAATGAGACCGAACAGCTCCCCGAAGCAGGCCATCAGCAAAAATGCACACACGTTGCGCAAGCGATGGAAAATGGCTCGGCCCTCTTCGACGGCAGCGACGATCGAATCGAACCGGTCGTCGGCAAGGACCATGTCTGCCGCTTCTTTCGCCACATCGGTGCCGCTGAGGCCCATCGCAATGCCGATGTTCGCCGCTTCGAGCGCCGGAGCGTCGTTGACCCCGTCGCCGGTCATCGCCACGATCTCGCCATGCGACTGAAAGGCCCGCACAATGCGCAGCTTCTGCGACGGTTCTACGCGGGCAAAAATAGACGTGTGCAGAACGTGTTGTTTGAGCTCGTCTTCACGAAACGTGTGCAGCTGTTTGCCCGTGAGCACTTGACCGTCCGCAATCCCGAGCTCCTCGGCAATCGCCGTCGCCGTCTGCGGATTGTCCCCCGTGATCATCGCCACCCGAATGCCCGCTTGCTGGCACGTGGCAATCGCTTGCATCACCTCTTTGCGCGGAGGGTCAGTCAGCCCGAAAATGCCTGCGAAAGTTAATTTGCCCAAGAACAGCTCTTCCGTTAAGTGTCCCACATCCGCACTCACCTGCATCCACGCCACAGCCAATAACCGAAGAGACTTTTTCGTCATCCGGTCGATCTCCGGATGCTCTTCTTTCTGGGCACACATCGACAACACTTTCTCGGGAGCCCCCTTCACATAGACCCATCGTTTCCCGTCATTTGCATGCAACGTGGCCATGTACAAGTTTTCGCTCACGAACGGAATCTCGCTAATCCGAGGGTATTCTTCGTTCAACCGCCCCAAATCAATGCCTGCTGCAGCACGAAGCAATGCCCCCTCCGTCGGGTCGCCCAATACCTCATCCCCCGAGAGCAATGCATCGTTGCACAGCGCCCCGATCTCGAGCATCTGCTTGCGGTTGCCGTGCATCTCGGTCACCGTCATTTGATTCATCGTGAGGGTCCCGGTTTTGTCTGCGCAGATGATCGTCGTCGAACCGAGCGTTTCCACCGCGATGAGTTTTCGGATGATCGCGTTCTTCCTGGCCATGAGGTGCGTCCCGGCGGCGAGCGTGATCGTGAATGCGGCGGGAAGCCCTTCTGGGATTGCCGAAATCGCAGCGGCGACAGCCAGCAAAAACACATCGAGCAGATCAGTGCCCTTGTAGTAAGAAAGCGCTGCGAACAAACACACGGCCGCAAACACGATGACGAGCATCGAGTTTCCGATGCGATGAATGCTTTTTTGCAACGGGGTGGGTTCTGGGGTGATGTCCTCGATAACGGCCGCAATTTTCCCGAGCTCGGTGTGCATGCTGGTGGCTGTCACGACAGCGGTCCCCTTCCCATAAGCCACAATCGTCCCCGCATAGACCATGTTCGTCCGGTCGGCCAAAACACGCTCTCCCGCAAGGGAAGCCGTTTGCTTTTCGGTCGGCATCGACTCTCCGTTCAGCATCGATTCGTTCACTTTCAGATTCTTGGCCTCGACCAGCCGCGCATCGGCCGGCACCTTGTCCCCCATCTCGAGGAGAATGAGGTCTCCGGGCACCAGGTTGGTGGCTGTGATGATCTCCAGCTTCCCCGCTCTGCGCACCTTCGATTGTGGGGCTGCGAGCTGCTTGAGCGCTCGCATCGCTCGCTGCGCTTTCAATTCCTGAATGAACCCAATGAGCGCCATGGCCAAGATCGTGGCCAAGAGCACACCGCCCTCAACATAGCTGCCGAGAAACAGCTTGATGGCCGTAGCAAAAATCAGCACGGCAATCAGTGGGTTTAACAATTGCCGGAAAAATAATGCCCAAAGCGAGGGGTCTTTGGCCGTGACAAGCTGGTTCGAGCCGGACTGGTTGAGACGATGAGAGGCTTCCGCATGCGACAAGCCGTGGAGCGATGTGCGAAAATGGGCAAACGTTTGCTCGACGGACTGGAGGTGCCATTCGGGGATCATAGAGGTCTATATACCCGACTGATAGAAATTCTTGTGTTATTTACACAATTGATTGAAAATAAGATGCTTATTGTTGTTTTTTATGAAAAACACATCTTCCGTTGCATTTTTCTTTATTTCTCATTAAGCTTTTTGCTTCAAAACCTAAAAGGGAGCAAATAATGAGTTGTTGTGCGTGCTGGATTTCTACTTATCTCTGCTGCTCCTGGCTGCCCTGTTTCCCTCCTCTCAGCAAATGCTGCATTACCTATGCTGATCCCAAGAAACTCATTTCATTAGGAAAAGAATGCAGGGACAGTGATTCTGAAGAAACCCGTTTGCTCGCATATCGGTTTTTTCAGCAGGCTGCCAACTTCGGATACCTCTTCCAGCTCGGAAACCCTGATCCAGATGGAATGTATGAATTGGCTCGGCTCATCAAGGATCGAGGAGCAGGGACTGAAGTTCGTAAAATTTTGTCTATACGAGATGGGCGTATCGGCCCTAACCAATACTATGTTGGAGAACTATTCGGAAGACATCGCCTTGCCAGCTATTTCATGAGAGGGGCAGCTCGAGCTGGTCATGCTGAAGCTCTCAAAAAAGAAGCGAGTTACATGGAAGAAGCAAACGATGAAGCACGACGTGAACAGGAATATCGGAATGTTACAATGCAATGGGAAAGGGATCGAAAAAAAGAGGCAGAAGAAGCAGAGTGGGCAACATACCTGGCGAATTATCGAGCAACCTACGGGCAATCTGACAAGCTGAATGAGGTCAAGAAAACCGTGGATGGAATCAATGCCGCAGTCGATGAAATGAAATACAAGCTGGAAGAGGCAGAAAAGACGAAGCAGGCCCAATTGGTACACAGCCTGACAACTCCAGAAAGCCCCTCTGACCCAATCTGAAACCGCCATTGAACAATGTCTCAAATCACACTTCCTCGAAATGCCATCGTCTACGAAACCAACTGGGAAAATTCAGAAACTCCGCTGCCTGTTGTCGTGCATGCCACTTCCGTAAAAATACAAGTTCTGAAAAGTGTTCTCTTCCGCTTTCCCAGCGAGTTGCTTTCTCTCATCGCAGCATATGCCCGTTCTTTTGAACGAATCACCCATTTGCTTGCTTCCCCTTGCTGGAAACCCATTTCCTCTATGGTCAAACAAAATGATTCGCACTTTTTTGAACATCCAATGCTTCCAACCATCTATGTTCTGGTGGTTGCACCTTTTCTCCCCGCTCAGGAAGAGGAAGATTTTCAAGAGTGCATTGCTCACCTAGTATTGCCAACAAAAACACATGCGTGTTTTTCTCACACGCATCATCTTCCCAGCCAAAAACAGCAGTCGCGTGCTGTAGAGACGAAGTTCTTTTGCACAGACGATCCTCATGAATGGAAATATGCAGGAAACAGAACGCTCGAAGTCTATACCGATCAATCCAAGAGATGCCTTTACGATCTCGTATTCGTACCTAAAATCGAAGCAAAATCTTCGCAATCGAATGGCCGCCCTCGGTCAGCGCCGAGCAGCAGTACAGCCATTCGCCTCCATTTCAGCCGAGCAGAACGTCTGTGCCTGCAGATCATTCGATCGGATAATCCGACTAGCACAACGGTAGAAGCCACGGCTAAAGAAGTCCATGATAACCCTGAAAAATTCCAACAGCTGCTTGTGAAGCTATTCCTGGACTTCGGGGTGAATCTCGAATCGGAAACAGGAGAAGCTGCGTGTCCAGCCCCTCCTAAATCAAACTGCGTTATCGCGTGATTTCACTTGATACCAGCGGATCCTTATCATTTTTTCCACTTGTAGTATTCCCTAACCCCGGATATGCTTTTTTTTTCAAAGCTCCAAAATGAGACAAAACTCGAAAGCCTGCGCACAAATTATTAAAGAGAGGAACTTATGACACAACCCATCGGATCATCCGCCAACACGTGGGAAGGAAATTGGCACGAAGGAAAAAAACACGGAACCTTTAAAAATAACTTCGCTGGGAATGTTTCCACCCAGGAATTCATCCACGGGGAAGAGAAATCTTCTTGCATAGTTATGTGAGAGATTTTCTGCGTAAAACAAAATACAAGATGAATAAAAAACCATGAAAAAACAATTCACAGAGCAAAAAGAGAAAAAAATCGTCGGGATCAAAGTCCGCACGAATAACCGAGCAGAAGTCAACTCTCTCGAAGGGTAAAGCTCTCAAGTATACAGCGTACAAAAAACAGAAATAGACAGAGAGGGTCAAACTCTTTCTAAATACTTGCGAGCAATTTGCAGATGCAACGACCATCCGGCAGCATGCCGTTCTTCCCCTGATTTCCGCACTTTGCGACTCAGTGCTTGTTCCAGCACTTTCGGCATGTCGTAAAACAAGATCGACATGGCCAGTTCTTCTCGCATTTCGATTTCCGCAAGAGCTTTCGCACCCTTCTTTTGCCCAGTCAAAACTTCCAAATGCCCGATCAACCGAACCAAGCTTTCTTTCAGCTCTCGCAACAAATCAGGTACCACGGGCAACGGATTCAGTGCAATTTGCTGAGCTACTTTTCCACGAAGATCCCACTGCTTCGACAAATACTTCTCCGCTGCTGCTTCCAATGACATCTCCTGCAACCCAGCAATCGGCAGCCCTCCGGCTGTGGTGTTGATCCACTCGATCTCCGGGTGGCTTTTTGCATAGTGCGAAATGCTCGCGGCCTCCATGATCCAGCGCACGGCTGTGAATACCTGTTTCCCCTGCTTGTCTTTCCGCCGGACAATCCGGTCTGCACTGTTGTGTGTTTTCTCGAGGTCTTTCAACCGTAATTTCTCGTCAGTGACCCCGGCTGCGTACCGTTTTCCGCCGGTGTACGCAAGATCCACGCCGCTCAAAAGTATCGGCCCAGCCCCAATGTGCTGCGCAAAAGCCAAACAAATCGCCGTGACCGAAATCGATTCCTCAGACAAGTGGTGTCCAAGCAACGGGTCTGTTAACTTGATCTCTTCTTCAAGCCACAACTCGGGCACACCACCGACTCCCGAGCGCAAATAGCCGAACGGGCCGTTGCAGGTGTCGAAAATCTGCGGGAAAACCCTCGTGGAAAACAACAGCGGCCCTTCGAAGCAAAAGCTGTTCTGAAATCGGTGGTATTCCTCGAGGTTGGGGTCGATGGCCACTCCGAAATGGGGCTGGTAACCTTGAGCACTCAAGGCAGCCAACGTCGAACCACCGGCTATGACGATCGCTCGGCCCTCAAGCTGTTTCAATAACGGAATAGCGGCTTGCAATGAGGGCCCGGCCCCACAAACGATCGCAGGCACGTTTTGGAAGCTGTTTTTGAGGCCGTTGGCATAAAAGCCACCGTTCAGGCGGGAAATGTTCCGGACGAAGTTTTCGAAGGGTTGGTGGCCGTGCAGACGGTCGATGAACAGTGCGTGTGCGAGAGTGGTCTTCCGAAGCAACAAGAGTCGATCTTTGGCCGGACCGAACACTTCAATGTGCTTGGCCGGGTATTTCTCAGCGAGTTCTTGGTAGACGATTTCGCGGCTTTTGCCCGTGGGCAAAAGCACGAAATCGACTTGAGAATCTGACAGCCACGGTTGTGGCTGCTGCAACGCAGCAGCCACAACCCCTTCGTCTTCTTCGAGAATGACCAGTTGTCGTTCGGGATGTTCGTGCAACCAAGACTTCAGCTGCCCGTAAAATGCACCCAGACCAAACACATACAACACTTCGACATCGGGCAGTTTTTCGAATGTGACGTCTCGAAGTCTTGTCGGTTCCCAACGAGGTGCTAACAGGGCATATTTCGGAAACCGTTCGCAAAAACTACTCAGCCCAGCACTCATCCACAATCCGTTTGCCGCTCGCAAACTCGGCCTTTCGCTTCAGCTTCCCACTCGGCCAGTACAACACAATCTCTCCGTGCAACAGCCCCTCTTCGTACACTTCTTTCGTCTTCAGCTGCCCGCTTTCGTAGTACGCTTCCTGCACGCCGTGTTTCAGGCCGTCTCGGAACCTCTCCACGCGGTAGGGCTTGCCACTCGCATAAAACTCTCGACCGATGCCTGCCCGTCTTCCTTTCCAGAACCAGTGTTCGGCCAACAATCTCCCATCCGGGGTGAACCACCGCGAAGCGCCGTGGAGGACATTGTCTTGGAACGACTGCTCACTGTCTTGGGTGCGCACCCAGACAAACGGCCCGGGACCTCGGAGTTCAATGCCCAGTTCCGGGACGACGATGGCCAAATGATTTTCCGTTTGTTGCATCAGATCACTCGCTGCAAGAGCTGCGGGTAGGGCGGCAAAAAGCCCACCGATTGCAGGACGCCGCCCTCCCGCCAGAACGTCTGGATGCCCGACTGATGGGCCACACAGACAAACGGTGCGGCTAAAAGACCGTTGTAACCGACCACTTGGTTCACGGCATCGGCATCGAGATCGAATGCCTTACACTCGACAACAACCAATGGTTTTAACCCCTCGTCGGCCCGCATGAAAGCAATGATGTCTGCCCGTCGCTGTGTGCTCAACTTTTTTTCCACAGCAATGAGTCCTTTCGGAAACTCGAGGGCATCGATCATGTGCTTCAAAATCGCTTGCCGCACCCGCTCTTCCGGGGTGTCAGCCACCTCTTTTTTCCGGATGGGATCGTACAGCATCATCACTGCACCTGCACGAGCCCATAATTATCGTCTTTGCGCCGGTACATCACCTTGATTTTTTGGTCTTCCTCGGAGCGGTAGATCAAAAACGGCTCGGAAGAAATTTCCATCTTGATGACGGCTTCGTCTTCGGTGAGCGTCTTGAGCTTCATCGTCTCTTTGGCCACCACTTCGTGCAGCTTGAACCGCTCTTCTTCCGTGTGGGCATTTTCCGCTTCGATGTCGTCATTGATCTGCTTCACCTGATCTTGCAGCGGCTTGATCACATTCACGTGGATGTCCACGGTCGTCAAGTCCTTGAACCGCTTCGATTGCAACTTCGACTTGTACTTGCGAATCAGCTGCACCACCCGGTCGGAGCACTTGTCGATCGCCGAGTACATGTTGTCCGTGCTCGCGTGCACGTGGATGTGGAAGTGGATGAAATTCATCAGCACCGAGCAGTTGTGCTGCATCTTCTGCGCATCGAGCGTCACCGTCACATCGATGATCCGATCGGCAATGTGCTCAATCCGGTTCAGTTTCTCCAATACGTAGTTCTTCAGCGCATCGGTCACCGTGTAGTGTTTTCCGATGATCGAGATGTTGTATCCAGGTGTTCCAGAAACCGCAGGCTTAGCCATAATTTCTCCTCATAAGCTAGAAGCTGTAGTCTAGCAATGATTTTCGGTTGGCACAAGAGGTTTTTGCAGTTATTCTAAGTTCATGCTCGAACGCTCCCCCGGTTTATTGCTCCAGTCGATCCCCTACCTCGGCAGCCACCGGATCTTGAAGGTGCTGACGCCCGAGCACGGGTTGATCTCGCTCTTGGCCAAGTTTGCTGCATCCCGGAAACGGAGCTGGAGCGCATTGACCACCCCGTTTTTGCTCGCTGAGTGGGTCTATGTGCGTGGGAGGACCGATTTATTTTTGTTGAAAGATGGATCGTTGGTCGACCCGTTTTTGGCTTTGAAAGACAGTTATGGGAAGTTGTCTGTGGCTGGACAAATGGCCCAAGATCTGTTGAAAACCCAGATGCCCGAAAAACGGGCCGAGGGACCGTTTGCGGGAGCGGTGGAGGGCTTTCGAGAGCTGGGAGCGGGAAAGAACCCGGCCGAGGTGCTGGTGCATTTCCGGAAGATGCTGCTCGATTGGGAAGGGCTGTGGAATGAGGGGACGGATCTCAAACGGGTGCACGAACTATTTGAACAACGGCTCTGTTGAAGCAAACACAATTCCCCACCTGCAAAAACTATTTTGATGTAAACTCGTTAAAATCAATTACTTTTGTTTAACTTCAGTTTCTCTTCATGTAAGAAATACGGGTGTGTTTTTCTTACAAAAACAACACCGACTACACCATGTTTCGTTGCAAACGTGCCAACTCGGAAGACCAGCCCACTAAGCGCTCGTCTTCAGCATAAGCCCCGACGATCGAGCGCAAATCAGCCGTGAAACCATCAATCACTTGCAACGAATCGTTCACAGCCTCTGTTCTGTTCCTTGCTTGTGCATTTCCATCATCAATGAGAAGGTTCAAAGCCATACGAGCAGATTCTTCTCCCCAACCCCGCTCTTGAGATCGACCTTCTAAGATTTGAAGCACTGTTTCCCGGGTAATCCGATTGAGGAGAAACGCTCGCATTGCAGTTCCTGCTTGAAGAGCGCTCCACGCATGCCCGATGGCTCCGTGTGTGATTCGTTCATCTGATGCACAATACAGTCCTCCTGCATCAATGATGTTGGAAATCACCACAGTCCAATCTCTGGGATTGGTGAGCTCAGCTCGATGAATCGCTCGATACAAAACCGTACGGCCTCCTTGATCGGTGGTATTGAGCTCTTGCCTATGATTTAGCAAAGCAGTATTCACTTCGGCAACGGTAGGTTCAGCACCGAACCGAAAAACAAGAGTGTGCAAATTGCTTCCAGGGCCTGCAGCTTCTGGCCTGTCATATCTGATAGCTTGTGCAAAAGCTACATAAGCAGCCGAGGGCCGATAATCCAATTGCCACAGTCTGCCCGGCAACACCAAACCAACCAAAGAACCTACTAAAGTCACACCAGCAAACCAGACTGCTTCTCGATAATCCCCCACGAGCACCCCCACAATCAACTGAATCATCGCTTCGAACAGAGCAGCTACAGATGCAAACACCCCAACCACCCGAGCCACTATCTCTGCTTTTGCAAAGTGCCAAACTTGAGCTTTAAATCCAGCGTTTGGGTTGACCAGTGGTGCACGCAACTGGTTGATTGGGTTAAGGATGAATTCATTAAAAATGAGTGCTGACATAGGTTTCTCTCAGTAAAATTTGTTTCCCCAAAAATGATACCAAGAATCTGAAGAAAAAACCAACCAAAAAGAAAGTGATAGTTTGCACCGGAAGGGACTCGAACCCCTAGCCCCTTGGTCCGAAGCCAAGTGCTCTATCCGTTGAGCTACCGGTGCAGAGATGCGAAAGGGGGGACTCGAACCCCCACGAGAGTGAACCCGCTACCACCTCAAGGTAGTGCGTCTGCCAATTCCGCCACTTTCGCAAAAAACAAGATCCCACTATAGCGAGAGGTGAAGTTTCCGCTCAACAGCAAAATTCAGCAAGCCACGGTTCCATAGAGAGAGGCTTGCCGGTGGTGTGCTGGACGAGCTCGTCCCAGGGCAGGCGGCTGCCGGGTTGGAAAAGCTTTTTTTGGAGGAACTGCCCGGACTCAGGGGTGTCGAGAGCGGGGGTGGGAAGGACGGTTTGGATGGCGGAGGCAAAGAGCTCTCCGAGGAGGTAGGAGAAGTAGTAGACGGGGGCGAGGCCGAGGTGGTACTTGCAAGCCCAGTCGAACTGGCCCTTGCGGTTCGCAGGTGGGGTGATGTGCTGGTGCTTTTCGACGAGGTGCCACCAGAGGCCGTTGAGGTCTTGGGCCGGGTTTCGGTAGAGCTCACTTTCGAAGGCTGTCATCACCAAAACCCAGCGGCTGAAGATGAGTTGCCGACGTGTTAAGCTCTGATCGACTTGGTTGAGGAGAGCTTCGTTTTTAGAAGCCACGAGTCCCCGAAGCGGCTGTTTTTTGTATGCTTGTCTTCCAGCTAAAAGTGCCATGGCCTCGGTCGTGATCATGTGCGGAGGTTCGCGCAGCGTCCACGGTAATTGGGTATCTAAACCAACCTCATAAATTGCATGCCCCAACTCGTGCAGCACCGTCTCGAGCCACTTGATCGAGGGCTTGACGTTGTTCAGCGTCCGGATGTCTCCGGCTTTGTCCATGTGGATGCAAAACGCGTGCTGGTTTTTGCCGGGCCGCTCAAACATATCGCTCTTCAAGAGAATGTCATCGACCGGAATTCCCAAACGGTCGTAGAAGGCTTTCGAGGCTTCGACGAGGTCTGTCCCTTCGACGAGCGCGTCGAGTTCTTGGCTGTCGAGCGGGTCTTCTTGGCAAAACGGGTCGCTCCAGGCCCAGGGGCCGAGTTCTGTAACCGGCACATGAAACCGTTTGGCCAAAACATTGTCGATCTCGGTACGGATCGTGCGGTACGCACGATCCGATTCACGACTGAGTGTTTCAAATGTATTTAGAAGCCACTTGCCGTCGACATCTTGTAGCTGCAACTGCATCTGGAAATAGTCTGAGAATCCCAAACTTTTGGCTGCTTGGTTTCTCAGTCGAACTAGTTCCAAAATCTGTGGAGCTAAAACAGCCCCGATACTCTTGGAGGCCTCCCACGCTTGCTTTCGTTTAGCCACATTTTTTTCTGACTTCAACACGTCCCGAATCTGGTTTTCCGAAACAGGTTTCCCATCGATGGTCGGCCGGAACGAGGCATATGACTGCGAGAGCTGAGCTTCTTTCTGCGAGATCGTCTCGAGCAAAGACTTATCAATCTGGTTGCCCTGGAATGCATGCTTCATCACATGCAATTGCCGCTGCAGCAACGGATCATTCACCTTCCAGCCCAAAAGCTGTTTGTACTGCTCCGGGTTGCTGAACATGACCCTGAGCTCGGTGTCTAAACTTCCTTTCAACGCAGCCGCATCGTTCGAACCTGTTGTCTCAAGCAGCCACAGGGCTTGGTTGGCCTGGGTCGATTTCCGGGCGGCTTCGGGGATGAACTGGTCTAAAAACTGCTGGAAGTGGGGGTCGGACATGAGTTAAACTCCGGGGTATGAAATGGGTTTGTATCCGATTGATTGGTTTGTATCAAGCTGCCGTGAGCCCGTTTTTTGGCCACTGCTGTCGGTTTTCACCGACGTGTTCGGAATATGCGAAACAGGCCGTGCAAAAGCACGGCGTGTTTCGGGGCATTTGGAAAGCCGCAGTGCGGCTTTCCAAATGCCACCCGTTTCATCCGGGTGGCTTGGATGAAGCTTAGTTCGGGATCTTGAGTGTCATTCCCTTCTTCAACGGACGGTTCTCGAGTTCGTTGAGTTTAGAAATTTCGTCGACCTTGACTTTGTACTGCCGAGCAATTTTCCACAGACTATCTCCGTCTTTGACGGTGTGTGTTCGACCTACACCCGATTTAGCGACTGCTTTCGGTGCAGCCACCGTTTTTGCACCAAATCTCAATGCAGCGGCTTTCAAATCCACCGTTTCGGGCATTGCTTCTCCGGCAAATGCATACAATTTCCCGGCAGCGGCACGCCACACGGCATCACTGCGAGGAGACTGCAGTAACGAGGCACAGAACTTTTCAGCCTCGTCGGTTTTTTGTCCGAGCAAACTCACGAGATCCAAGAGGGCTGCCTCTTCAAACTTTTGCCGGACAAATGCAAAGTCGGTTTTCAAGAGCAGTTCCGCTGCAGTCGGTGAGCGATGTGCTAAGTAGCTGAGCAGGACTCGGCGTCTTTTCTCGGGGGACAAATCGAGGTACTGCGTCTGTTCTTTCGCAAACTGTTCCAAGAGATCCCAGGGGCCTTCCGAGACGAGACGCAGCAGCGTTGTGCTGTCTTGCGGAGCATTGGTTTTCTGGAACAACACTTGAAGGGCGTAAAATTCGGGAGTGACGGTGAATGCTTGGTCGAGGGTTTCGTCACGTGGAGCGGGCATTTTCTGGATCAAGCCGAACAAACCTTGCGCAGTCACAGGCCATTTTTCCTGGTACGCAAACTTCACGACCGCAGCAAACTGATCTTCCGAAAAACCAGGATAGAGTTCGACTTTCTTGCCGTCATCGAGGGTCAAAATCCGTTTTTGAGCAGGCACTCCCCCAATGGCTTTTTCGATGTTGAAGTGATAAAACGCACCGAGGGCAGACAAGCTTAAGTCTCGTTTCGAATACCCTTCTTCAACAATTTCTCGGTTGGTGAGCTGAGCGACGAGATCCCGGAATGAAAGTTTCGACATGTCGAGCAAAACGGAAGTGTTTGTTAACTTTTGTTCTTGCAGAGCCACTGTGTTCTCCCCAGAACCTCCCATGCTCAACGCAGCAATCAGTCCAATGTTCAATGCCCCACTCGCAATCAACGAAAATGTCAGTATTCGAAATTTCTTCATGTTGTCTTCCATTCACCCTCCGGTTTTGCTGATTGTTGTACCACAGGACGCGCTTCTGCTTCAATCCGTTTCCACAATTTCCCCATGAACTTTTTCTGTTTTCCATCGAGGTTGTGTACGATCAGTATGCAATCGCTGTTTTTTTCGAAAGCCCCTTTCGTCCAGTTGGCTGAGCCGGTGAGCAAGGTGTTTTCATCGATGAGCATAAACTTGTGGTGCAACAGCTGAATGCCCTTGCTTAAACGGACACGAACTCCGGCATCCTGCAATTGCTCGACAGCTTTTTTGCTCGCACCGAGGGCCGAGTGCATGTCGATCACGGGACATATTTTGACCCCTCGTTGGTGAGCTGCGATGAGTTCGTCGACGAGGGTCGGGTGCGTCAGGGTGAACAAAGCAATTTTCAGGGATGTGCGTGCTGCGCGAATTTTGTGGCATACATCAGCCAATGCACGATCGTCTGTGTCGGGCAAGAGCCACAATTCTGTTTTTTGTGTACCCACGACATCCCAAAAATACCCCGAAACACCAGGTGGGTGCGCAAGCAAAAATCGGGCAAGGGCCCGATGTTTGACACCGATCATGAGGTTGTCGTGCATGGCCAAAGACGCCGAGGTCATGTTTGCTGAACCCAAAAATACCGTCTCTTCGTCACACACCAAAATCTTCTGGTGCATGAGACCTCGGCTCTCGATGGGAAATAACTGGGCCCCCGACAAGGTGCCCCACAACCCAGGAGAACCGACCGGATCGTAATAGACCGTCGTAGGAAGCTGTTGTTCAGCCACAGCCCTGAGCATGGCCGGATCGCTGAGACCAAACATAACGAGATAGACAGACTTCTGGGCTTTTTCGATCGCACGAACCATTGTGTGACGAATGTCATCACCGACTTGGTTCGAATAAAATTGGGGTTTTAAATCAGGTTGCTGGGTGGTGGTGGAACGGATGATGAGCCACACGCACCCAGCGAGAACGCACGCAAACCAAAGAAGTTTACGATGCAAGCATCTTGCGACGAACCGCTGGCAAGCCGTTCTTGTCGATCGTGCGGATTGCAGCTGTGGAGAGGCGCAACGTCACGAACTGGTTGAGTTCTGGATCCCAGAGTCGTCTTTTCTTCAGGTTCGGACGAAAACGACGGTTGGTGCAACCGGTGATTTTCAAACCGATCCCTTTTTTCTTCTTGGCAATCCCTCGGAGCGCATAGCTGCGACCAGAGCGGGTTTTCTTTCCAGTGATAGGGCAAATTCTCGACATATAATTCCTCGTTAAAGAGGTGCACTATAGCAGGAAAGCCTGTTGCATGCAACCCGAAAGTCTCAAGTTTTTACTTTGTAAGAGATTTTGTCTTTCTGCACGGTGAGGAGCAGCGTAGATGGGGAAGGAATTTTTCCCTCTAAGATCGCCGAAGCAAAGAGGTTCACCACCTCGTTTTGGATGAACCGTTTCAGCGGCCGGGCCCCGAAGTCGGGATCGTAGCCCTCTTGAGCCAGATGCTTGACGACGGCCTCATCCCAGTCCAGAGAAACCCGTTTTTCGTGGAGACGCTCTTGCACCCGTTTCAGCTGCAGATCGACGATTTTTCCCATGTCTTCCGGTTGCAGCGGGAGGAACGGCAGGGTGTCGTCGAGTCGGTTTAAAAATTCAGGGCGGAAGGTCCGTTTGAGCACGGGGTCTAAGGTCGCGAGCAAATTGTCTTTCGTGAGTTTATCTTTCAACTTCAGCAACAAATCAGAACCCAAGTTCGACGTCATGATGAAGAGAGCATTTTTCCCGTTGACTTGACGGCCTCGGCTGTCAGTGAGTCGTCCCTCATCGAACACTTGCAACAAGACGTTGAACACATCGGGGTGGGCTTTTTCGATCTCATCGAAGAGCACCACGGCGTATGGTCTTCGTCTGAGCGCTTCGGTCAGCTGCCCCCCCTCTTCGTAGCCCACGTATCCCGGCGGCGAACCGATCAGACGAGCCACGCTGTGCTTTTCCATGTACTCCGACATGTCGAGCCGGATGATCGCATCTTCTTTGTCGAACAGTTGCTGGGCAAGGGCTTTGACGAGCTCTGTTTTTCCGACACCGGTCGGTCCGACGAACAAGAAGACGCCCATCGGCCGGTTCGGATCGCTGAGGCCAGATCGAGAACGACGGATGGCTTCCGAAACGGCCTGAATGGCAAAGGGCTGCCCAACGACTCGTTCTTCGAGAGATTTTTCGAGGTGGAGCAGTTTTTGGGCCTCCGATTCGAGCATCCGTTCGACCGGAATCCCCGTCCACTTGGCCACGATCTGTGCAATCACCCGTTCGTCGACTTCTTCCTGCAATAAACGCTCTTTCCGTTTGTGCAGTTTTGACTGGGCTTCTTCCAACTGTTTCTGCATCGCCGGGATTTTGCTGTATCGAATCTCGGCCACCTTGTCGTAGTCCGTTTTCCGTTCCGCTTCTTCTGCTTGAAACTTCAATTTCTCCAACGCATCTTTTTTCTGCTTCAACTCCGTCACCAGTTCTTTTTCCTGGTTCCACTTCACCTTCAATGCCCCAATTTCCTCACGCAACTTCCCAATCCGTTTCTCTAACTCTCCATCGGCCGGTTGGTTTTCCCGCTTCAACGCTTGCTGCTGCACCAGCAACTTCGACAGCTCGCGCTCCTTCGTGTCCAACGGCAACGGCACGGAACCCATTTGCATGCGCAAGAAGCTCGCCGCTTCGTCGATGAGATCGATCGCTTTGTCGGGCAACCGGCGGTCTGGGATGTAGCGCACCGAGAGCGTCACGGCAGCCCGGATCGCATCCTCGGTGATGCGCACGCCATGGTAAATTTCGTAGCGTTCTTTCAGACCTCGCAAAATGGCCATCGCATCGTCGATCGACGGCTCGGTGACGAGCACCGGTTGAAACCGGCGTTCCAGAGCGGCATCCGTTTCGATGTACTTTTTGTACTCATCGAGAGTCGTGGCCCCGATGCAGTGCAACGTCCCTCGAGCTAACGCTGGCTTCAATAGGTTGGCCGCATCCATCGCCCCTTCGGTGGCTCCGGCACCCACGAGGGTGTGCACCTCGTCGATGAACAAAATGATCTTCCCCTCGGCTTTCTCCACCTCTTGCAAAATGCTCTTCAGTCGTTCTTCAAATTCCCCTCGGAACTTCGCTCCCGCAATCAAGAGTCCCAAATCGAGGACGAGAAGCTCTTTGTTTCGCAAAGATTCCGGGATGTCCCCGCTCACAATCCGCCCCGCAATCCCCTCGACAATCGCCGTCTTGCCCACTCCTGGCTCTCCCATCAACATCGGGTTGTTTTTCGTCCGACGGAGCAGCACCTGGATCGTCCGGCGGATTTCCTCATCGCGGCCAATCACCGGATCGAGCTTTCCCTGCTTGGCTAAAGCGGTGAGGTTTTTGCAGTATTTTTCCAGCGACTTGAGATTGGTTTCTGCACTCGGTGAATCCATGTGTCGTGTTCCTCGGATTTTTTGGATTTCTTGTTCCACATCGGAACGTTTTTTCGGAGAGGCTTTTTTCCAGGAGGCAAACGGCTCAGACGCCGATTCCCAAAAAGCCAAAAACAAGTGATCTGAACTCAGATACGTGTCATTCCATCGTTTGGCAATGGTTTCCGCCGCTTGCAACAGCTGCTGCAAAGTGGCTGACGGCTGCGCCGCTGCGGGGGTTCCGGCATAGGTCGGTTGTCGCTCGAGGGCTTCATCCACCGCTTCGAGCAGCGAAGCTGGATCTAGCCGCAGTGTCCGGCCAATCGAAGCAAAATAGCCTTCGGGATCGAGCAGCAGAGCGCGCAGCAGATGGTTTTCGGTGATCGAGGTGTGAGCTCTTTGCTGGGCAAACTCGACAGCTTCCTGGAGTGCATGCGTGACCGCCTCCGAAAACTGCATCATGCCAGCACCTGGATGTGTTCGAACGTCGGGTAGCGGCTGGTGGGCGCGATGAGCACAGGGAGGGCCGGTGTTCCTTTCAGGGCTTGAAGCCCTCGAGCACTGTCTTCGAAGCCGATGATTCGGTCATTCGGCCGCCCGAACCGCGCAATTGCCTGGAGATAACACTCTGGGTCGGGCTTCGGGTTAACATAGTTTTCCCGGGTAATCCAGTGGGGAATCGTTTGCAGGGCAGGAGAGTTGTTTCGAATGGCAGCAATTTGCGGGTAAAAACTGTTGGTCACCACACAACGACGGGCATCTCGCTGGGCGAGATGCTGGAGAAGTTTTTCCACGCCGGGCATGAGTTCGATCTCTGCGGTCGCAATGACCTCTTCGTAGGCTTGTTTCTTAGCCGCATAGAGCCGTTTCCAGTCGGGGTCGAGGTTCGGGAACTGTGCGTAGAGAGCTTCCTTGAGGGCCGTTGCATTGCGATGAGCTACCGAGCAAAAGTCTTCGAGGCTCCAGTTTAGCCGCAACCCCTCGGCAGCCAACATCCGGACGTAGGCCTCGTGGTGGAGCGGCTCAGTGTTCACCAACAAGCCGTCAAAGTCGAATAAAAACAGGTCAAAATTTTGGGTCCACTGCATGCAAAAAACTATACGTCCCCTTGTATAAAAATCCAAGACCTCTATGATCCGGACTTATGGTCGTCGTCAACTACCTCTACTTCGGGGCCCTGTTTATCCTGCTACTGTTCACTTCTACTGGTAGTGTTCTCCTCAAAGAACACCTCGCTGG
>Ga0070679_100001926_pt1 | contig 18645 bp, 18 predicted proteins | sample KBSC63BmetaG_FD_65652 | JGI IMG/M metagenome (GOLD analysis project Ga0070679, IMG submission 65652) | Corn rhizosphere microbial communities from Kellogg Biological Station, Michigan, USA - KBS C6-3B metaG | ecosystem: Host-associated > Plants > Roots > Rhizosphere | place: USA: Michigan... | reverse complement strand
CAAAAGAAGCAAGGGCTGATATGATGATTGGAAGAATTTATGAAACGCAAGGGTATGGGCAGGAAGCCATTTATATGAAATATTATAATGCTGCCATTGCTGCAGATCCTAATTTCCCCCCAATTTATCAGTGGTTATATACATACTATTATGAACGTGACGTAAATAAGGCAAGAGATTATTTGAATAAATATATTGCTTTGGCAGATCCCGGATCAAAAAATTGTTACTATCAGGCTTCTCTTTTATATGTGTCTAAATTATACAATGATGCAATAAATAAAGCCAACGAATGTATTACACAAGGCGGCACAAATCCTTACCCTAACTTATACGGAATAAAAGCTTATGCCTACTATAAAACGGGCGATTCTATAAACGCAAAAATGAATTTTGAACAATTTTTTGCAAAAGTAGACTCCGATAAAATAGGACCTAAAGATTATGCTACCTATGGGCAGGTTCTTTTAAAAATACCAGGCAGAGATTCTATGCAGACAGTGCATAACGATTCTCTTGCAGAAATGTACATTAATAAAGCCATTGCGCTTGATACGATTTCTGCTAACAAATTTGATTATTTAAAGTCAACTGCTGAAAGCCTTATTGCCTCTAAGAAATACGGACAGGCAGGTAAATGGTACACAAAAATTCTATCGATGAAACCAGATTTCGGAAAGGTAGATCTATATAATGCCGGATACAATGATTACAGAGGAAGTAATTATGCAGGCTCTGATTCTGTGTTTACAGTGTATACTCAAAAATATCCTGAAGATATTTTCGGTTGGTATATGAAAGCTCATGCGCAGGAAGGCATAGATACTACAGGCGCACAGGGTTTGGCTAAGCCATCTTACGAAAAAGTTATTGCAATAGCAGATACAAGTGCCGATAAAAGTAAAGTGAAGGCTTATGAAATTACCGGTTACAGGTATATGGTTGCTTATTATTATAATATTCAAAAAAATGTAGATTCTGCGCTCGCTTACAATAGTAAAATACTTATCCTTTCTCCTGATGATCCGCAGGCGCTAGCTAATGACAAAGCGCTGAAAGCTGTACAGGCACAGCAATCGCAGGCTGGAAAAAATCCTAAAGACAGCTCTGGAGCCCCACCTGCAAAAAAGTAAAATAAATCTTTATAATAAAATTACCCCGTCTATGAAGCGGGGTTTTTTTATGTTCTTATATTCTATAATTTTTACAAAGTTTATTTTGCTGCAGTAACACATTCAATTGCCTATTGAAAATTGAATAGCCTGTTGTATTTTTGCATATACTATTTTTTACATTGATGGATACATTTTTCTTGCAGGCAGTTTCATCAGGAGATACCACTTTAGATTACCTTCCAATAGGCATTCAATTAATTTTTGCAATAATCTTAGTAGGAGGGATAATTGCTCTTACCCATATATTCGGGCCTAAAAGACAAACGTCTGAAAAGCTGGAAAATTTTGAGAGCGGTATTGAAGGGCAAGGGAATGCGAGAAGGCCAATGGCAATTAAATATTTTTTGATAGCTATCTTATTTGTTTTGTTTGATGTAGAAGTAATTTTTTTCTATCCTTATGCTGTAAATTTTCGTCAATTGGGATGGCATGGTTTTGTAGCTATTTTAATGTTTGTGGGCTTCTTTTTATCGGGCTTTATTTATATCATAAAAAAAGGAGCATTGCATTGGGAAGATTAAAGAGAGATTGGTAACAGGTGGTTTTATAACAATCACTTATTGCCAATTTTATTCAGAAATTTAAAATAAAAATTATGGCTCGTCCGGTTCAATATAATATTACTAATAAGCCAATCGAAGCGCCGATAGCGTTGGATAAAGGCCCTGAAGGTTTTACAGGTGAAGGATTTTTTGCTACTAAATTAAGCGACGTTGTAGGCCTGGCCCGCAAAAATTCGATCTGGCCTTTGCCCTTTGCTACCAGTTGCTGCGGAATTGAGTTTATGGCATTAATGGCTTCACATTACGACCTTGCAAGATTTGGTTCGGAAAGGGTAAGCTTTTCCCCGCGCCAGTGCGATCTGTTAATGGTTATGGGTACTATTGCAAAAAAAATGGCGCCAATAGTAAAGCAGGTTTATCTGCAAATGGCAGAGCCCCGCTGGGTTTTGGCAATGGGCGCCTGTGCAAGCAGCGGAGGTATATTCGATTCTTATGCTGTGTTGCAGGGAATAGATCAGGTAATTCCTGTTGATGTTTATGTACCAGGTTGTCCTCCACGACCCGAAGCGGTTTTGGATGGATTTATGAAAGTGCAGGATCTGGTTGGGAAGGAAAGCTTGAGGCGCAGAAATTCTGAGAGATATAAAGAATTAATGAATAGTTATGGCATACAATAATGGTAAGCACATAATCTAATATCTATAAATTAAGAGGAATAATTTTAAAAAAGAATGTCACTATCCAACGAAACAATCAGGCAATGTTTAACTGAAAAATTTGGTGAGGATATTTATGATTGGGGCGAGCCTTATGGAATGCTGACCTTCACTTCTCACAAAGATTTAAATCTTAAAATACTGCAGTTTCTTTTTGATGATTCGGCGCTGCAATTTCGTTTTCTAACAGATCTTTGTGCCGTACATTACCCCGAGAGAAAAGGCGAAGAATTAGCTGTGGTATATCATCTTCATAATCTTATTGAAAATATTCGAATACGTTTTAAAGTTTTTACTCCTATTGAAAAGGCGGATGTATTTAGCACCACTGCTTTATATGCCTCCGCTAATTGGATGGAGAGAGAAACTTATGATTTTTATGGTATCAATTTTATTGGGCATCCTAACCTGGTACGAATTTTAAATGCCGACGAGATGGATTATTTTCCTATGCGAAAAGAATATCCGTTAGAAGAACAAACACGTATTGATAAGGATGATGAAATGTTTGGAAGAGATTAAATTGAATAAGTTATGAGCAGAAATTTTTTTAGATACAGAAGGGTTATCATAAATGCAGTTATATTATTTTCATTGATAACCGCATTGGTTTTGCAGGATGGTGATTTGAAAGATTTTTTCTTAGGTCTTGCTACAGGAGCTGCTTTAATTAATTTTGGAAAAGCAATAAGTGAATCCAGATCAAAGACCAACATCAATTATATTACGGATCATGAGAGCAATAATGGTTTTAAGATGAATTGAAATTTGTAAAATTATATAGGATTGAAATAATAATATGTCCGATACGAAACATCATATTAATCTTCCCGAGCATTCACTCGAAAAAAAGACAACTACAATTAACCTCGGTCCTACGCATCCTTCTACTCATGGTGTTTTTCAAAATATTGTTGAGCTTGATGGAGAACGTGTGGTAAGTGCTGTGCAAACGGTAGGCTATATACATAGAGCATTTGAAAAAATTGCAGAGCATCGTCCGCTATACCAGATAACACCTCTAACCGATCGCTTGAATTATTGTTCTTCCCCTATAAATAATATGGGATGGCATATTTGCTGTGAAAGATTATTGAACGTGAAAACACCAAAACGGGTAGATTATTTGCGGATTATTATTATGGAGCTGGCGAGAATTTCAGATCACTTAATTTGTAATTCAATTGTAGGTGTTGATTCAGGAGCGTATACAGGATTTCTTTATGTAATGCAATATCGCGAATTGATTTATGAGATATATGAAGAAATATGCGGCTCACGCTTAACAACCAACATTGGGCGTATAGGAGGTTTCGAGAGAAATTTTACGAATGAAGCATTTACAAAACTTGAAAAATTTATAAAAGAATGGCCGGTTGTTTTGGAAGAATTTGAAAATCTTTTTAATCGTAACCGCATTTTTATGGACAGAACAATTGATGTAGGTCCAATAAGTGCTGAACGAGCCTTAAACTACGGTTTTACAGGTCCAAATTTGCGGGCAGCAGGTGTAGACTACGATGTGCGTATTCATAATCCTTATAGCAGTTATGAAGATTTTGAATTTACAATTCCTGTGGGGAAAACAGGCGATTGTTATGACAGGTTTTTAGTGAGAAACCAGGAAATGTGGCAAAGTTTAAAACTGATTAAGGATGCTTACCAGAAGGTTCAGGAATTTAAAGGAAAGGATGCTGAAGTTTTTCATGCCGATGTTCCTGAATATTATCTTCCTGATAAGAAAGATGTTTATACAAAAATGGAAGCGCTCATTTATCATTTCAAGATTATCATGGGAGAAATTGAAATGCCGGTAGGTGAAATTTATTCTGCGGTAGAAGGTGCCAATGGAGAGCTTGGATTTTATTTTATAAGTGATGGAGGAAGAGCACCTTACAGGCTGCATTTCAGAAGGCCCTGTTTTATTTATTACCAGGCTTATTCTGAATTGACAAAAGGAGGAATGCTAAGTGATGCAATTATAACTATGAGTAGTTTGAATTTGATTGCCGGAGAAATGGATGCATAATAATTTCAATCGATACATTTGAATTAGTAAAAAAATGATTTTTTCAGAACAACAATTAAATAAGGTTAATGAAATAATTGCACGTTATCCGGAAGGAAAGCAAAAAAGCGCTATTCTTCCAATTCTGCATTTGGCACAGCAGCAGGGCGGCGGATGGCTGGATGTGCCTTCAATGGATTATGTGGCATCTTTATTAAATATTAAGCCAATCGAAGTTTACGAGGTAGCAACGTTTTATTCAATGTATAATACAAAACCAGTTGGTAAGTATGTTTTTGAAGTGTGCCAAACAGGGCCTTGCATGATCAACGGCAGCGATGATATTATAAAATACATTGAAGATAAATTATCGATAAAGAAAGGAGAAACAACTAAAGATGGATTGTTTACTTTAAAAGTTGTGGAATGCCTTGGAGCGTGTGGATATGCACCAATGATGCAGCTTGGCAAAACATATAGAGAGCATCTTACCAGGGAAAGAGTGGATAGCATAATTGAAGAATGTATTGCTAAAGCGGCTGCTAATAATTAATAAAATTTTACAATGAAGCTATTTCCTTATTTAAACTTTAATGGCAATTGCGAAGAAGCGCTTAATTTTTACAAGGAAGCATTTGATGGAGAAATAATTCAATTAGGCCGTTACGGAGAATCACCTATGAAATCTCCTGAAGAAATAAAAGATAAAATTATTCATGGTAGGTTACAGTTTGGAGATGTATTGATAATGGCTTCCGATGCAATGAATAAAAATGGAGTAAATAATGGCGATAATATCAGTCTTTCTATTGAGTGCGATACTAATGACCAACTTGAAAAGGTATTTACAAAAATGAGTGACGGCGGAAAAATTACAATGCCATTGCATGACCAATTTTGGGGAGCGAAGTTTGGAATGCTTACGGATAAGTTTGGCTTTCACTGGATGTTTAATTGCGAGAAGAAATAATTGATAGCATGTCAAAAAAATTATTATTAGATAAAATTAATATTGAAGGCATAAAAAGCTTCGATGTATATCGCCGTGAAGGTGGATATGCAAGTGTAGAAAAAGCTTTAAAAATGCAGCCGAATAATATTGTAGAAGAAGTGAAAAAAAGTGGCCTGAGAGGACGTGGCGGCGCAGGTTTCCCTACAGGAATGAAATGGAGCTTTCTTGCAAAGCCAGAGGGTGTTGCAAGATACCTTGTTTGTAACGCTGATGAAAGTGAACCTGGTACTTTTAAGGATAGATATTTAATGGAATTCATTCCTCATTTATTAATCGAAGGAATGATTGTCTCCTCCTTCACATTGGGAAGTAATGTTTCCTATATCTACATTCGTGGCGAATATGATTGGATCACTGATATTCTTGAAAAAGCCATTGAAGAAGCTAAGCAAAATGGATTTCTCGGTAAAAATATTTTAGGTAGTGGATTTGATTGTGAAATATACATGCACCGCGGTGCCGGCGCTTATATTTGTGGTGAAGAAACGGCATTGCTCGAAAGCCTTGAAGGCAAAAGAGGATTGCCAAGAATAAAGCCTCCATTCCCTGCAGTAAAAGGCGTTTGGGGCTGTCCGACTGTGGTGAATAATGTAGAAACAATTGCAGCAATAGTTCCTATTATTAATATGGGTGGGGAAGAGTATTCAAAGATTGGTATAGGAAGATCAACAGGTACAAAATTAATTTCTGCGTGTGGTAATATTAATAAACCCGGCGTGTACGAAATAGATATGACGATATCAGTGGAAGAGTTTATTTTCAGCAATGAATATTGTGGTGGTATTCCAAACGGAAAGAGATTAAAGGCTTGCATTCCAGGTGGGTCATCAGTGCCAATTCTTCCAGCTAATTTGTTATTAAAAACTGCCAAGGGCGAAACAAGAATGATGAACTATGAAAGCCTTTCTGATGGTGGTTTTACAACAGGAAGTATGATGGGTTCAGGAGGTTTTATAGTTTTGGATGAAGACCAATGCGTAGTACGGCATACCTTAACACTTGCAAGGTTTTATCATCATGAAAGTTGCGGACAATGCTCACCATGTCGTGAAGGAACAGGATGGATGGAAAAAATATTTTGGAAAATTGAGAATGGAAAAGGTGAGATGAAGGATATTGATTTGCTTTGGGATATTCAAAGAAAAATAGAAGGCAATACTATTTGTCCGCTTGGAGATGCGGCAGCATGGCCTGTTGCAGCAGCTATCAGGCATTTCAGGGATGAGTTTGAATGGCATGTATTGAACCCTGAAGAATGTTTAGTAAGAAATTATGGACTAGCACATTATGCGGATCCATTGGAAGTAGCAGTAACAGCATAAAATTATTTAAGCTTTGAGTAAATAAAATATTAATGCCTGACGAACAAAAATTATTTAAAGTAACAATAGATAACATCACCATTGATGTTCCACCAGGAACAACTATTTTAAACGCGGCAAGAATGATAAGCCCGGAAGTAGCTCCCCCCGCAATGTGCTACTACAGCAAACTTGAAGGAAGCGGCGGTAAATGCAGGACCTGTTTGGTAGAAGTAGCCGCCGGCTCTACTGCAGACCCAAGGCCAATGCCAAAGTTAGTAGCTTCCTGCAGAACCAATGTGATGGATGGAATGGTGGTAAAAAATACTACAAGCGAAAAAACATTAGATGCAAGAAAAGGAGTCGTAGAATTTTTATTGATCAATCATCCTTTGGATTGTCCGATCTGCGACCAGGCTGGTGAATGCTACCTGCAAGATCTAAGCTACGCTCATGGCGCCGTACAAACGCGTTATGAATTTAAGAGAAGAACATTTGTAAGAGAAGATATTGGGCCCTATATTCAATTGCACATGACACGATGCATTCTTTGTTATCGTTGCGTGTATGTTGCCGATCAACTAACTGATAATCGTGTGCACGGTATCCTCGACAGGGGCGATCATTCTGATATTTCTACCTATATTTCTAAAGCCATTGATAATGATTTTAGTGGCAATGTAATTGACGTTTGCCCTGTGGGTGCTCTTACTGACAGAACATTCAGATTTAAAAATCGTGTTTGGTTTTTAAAGCCAATGGATGCTCATCGTGATTGTGATAAGTGTTGCGGAAAAGTTACTTTATGGAATCGCGGTGACGAAGTATACAGAGTTACATCCCGAAAAGACAAGTGGGGCGAAGTGCAGAGTGATGAAAATGGTAAACCGATGTGGATATGCAACACCTGCAGGTTTGAAAAAAAGAAAACATCCGATTGGGTTATCGAAAAACCGACAACAATAAACAGGCATTCTGTTATTTCGGCAAATCATTACGAAGTGAAAGTAATGCCGGATGATCCATTAGATAGATTATTAAATGGGAGAGACCCATTATTATTGATGGATATACATGAAACAAGCCAGGTAAACCAGCAACAAGTGCATTTAGATAAATTGCCTGGCCCCGCAACGTATAAAACTTTTAATGGAGATCCGCAGGCAACAGGGCGTAATGTTACCGATATTAAAGAAGGGTTAGGAGCAAATACACAAGGAACAGATTCTACTAATCCGGTAGTTTAGTATTAATTATATAATAAATTGAATACATTTTTATTTTGAATCTACCTGTTGTAAGCAGGTTTTACATTTTCGTTTATGCATTTATTAGCCATTGATTGGGTTGTATTTACTGAAAAATTAATTTTAATAATTGCCGTAGTGAGCGGCTCTCTGGTGGTGGCTATGTATTCAACATATGCTGAACGAAAAGTTGCTGCTATCATTCAGGACAGGCGAGGACCCAATAGAGCCGGGCCTTTTGGTATACTACAGCCATTGGCAGACGGCTTAAAGTTATTTTTTAAAGAAGAAATTATACCAAAATTTTCGTCAAAATTTCTTTTTATTCTTGGGCCGGGTATTGCAATGCTTACTGCAATAATGATTGGTGCAGTGGTACCCTGGGGCAATAAAATTCATATTTTCAACAGGGATGTATCACTTCAGATAGCCGATGTAAATATTGGAATATTATACATATTCGGTATGGTAAGCCTTGGCGTATATGGAATAATGATTGGCGGATGGGCAAGCAACAATAAATTTTCTTTGTTAGGAGCCATGCGTGCAGCTTCTCAAATAATAAGCTATGAACTTGCGATGGGAATTTCTCTTATTGCACTGCTGATGCTTACTGGCACATTAAGCCTTAAAACAATGGTGGCACAACAAATGGATGGTTGGTGGTATATTTTTAAACAGCCTTTAGGATTTTTAATTTTCCTAATATGCGCCTTTGCTGAAACTAATCGTACACCATTCGATTTATCAGAAGCAGAAAATGAATTGATTGGCGGTTACCATTCAGAATATTCATCCATGAAGCTTGGGTTTTATTTATTTGCAGAATATGTAAACATGTTTTTAAGCAGCGCCGTAATGGTAACACTATTTTTCGGAGGGTATGATATTCCTTTTGTGAATGATCAAACTTTCATTAACACTATTGGAACCAACTGGATGGCTGTTTTGCAGGGTGCAGTATTTTTTATAAAAATTGTTTGCTTCCTGTTTTTATTCATGTGGGTTCGCTGGACAATTCCGCGTTTTCGTTATGACCAGCTTATGAATTTGGGATGGAAGATTTTATTGCCTTTGGCTTTATTTAATATGCTTTTAACCGGCGCACTAATTTTATTACATCAAAATCATTGGCATTTCTAAAAGAATAAATACTTTTTAATAAGAATGAGTTATAAATTAAAATATACTTTTGCGAACAATAATTTCAATCGTGCGAAAAGAAGGAGGGATAAATGCAGGCCTTAACAAATAGAGTACAACAAGTTTCCAGGAAAAAAATGACACTTTGGGAAAGAATATATCTTCCTGAAATTCTAAAAGGAATGTTCATTACATTCAAACACATTTTTCGGAAAAAAGTTACTATTAATTATCCTGAACAAACCAGGAAATTCAGCCCGGTTTTTCGTGGGTTACAAATTTTAAACAGGGACGAAGAAGGACGTGAAAGATGCACTGCATGCGGTTTATGCGCAGTAGCTTGCCCGGCAGAAGCAATTACAATGGAAGCAGCAGAGCGCCAGCCGGGTGAAGAACATTTATACCGGGAAGAGAAATATGCTGCTAAATATGAAATTAATATGTTGCGCTGTATTTTTTGCGGCTATTGTGAAGAAGCATGTCCTAAAGATGCTGTTTATTTAAGTGAAACATTTGCGCCAGCAAACTACCAACGTAAAGGATTCATTTATGGAAAAAAAGATTTATTAATTCCTCATCCTAAAGAAGATCCCGAAGGCTTTGCAAAAGCAAAAGGAGATAGAGCAATTCGCCCTGAAGGACATGGGAATGAGAAATAAGTAATAAATAATAATTTAGGTTTAATGGCTACAACACAATTCTTATTCTGGTTTCTATCTGTTTTAGCAATCTTAGCGGCTATTGGCGTTGTTGCCACTAAAAATCCAATTTATGGCGTGCTATGGCTTATTGTTGTTTTTTTCTGTATCTCCGGATTTTATGTATTAATGAATGCGCAGTTCCTGGCAATAGTCAATCTCATAGTATATGCCGGAGCTATTATGGTACTTTTTACATTTGTAGTAATGTTCATTAATCTAAATGAGCATCCTGAAATTCCTAAAAATATTTATGTGAAAGCTGCAGGCCTGATAGCCGGGCTATGTTTAATGATAGTGTTGATAGGAGCCCTTTCAACATCTGCTGAGAACAATACTAAGCTCGCAATAGGCACTACTGCAGGGCTTATAAAAAGTCTCGGAAATGTTTTGTTTAGTGAGTATGTTGTTCCCTTTGAGATAAGCAGCGTATTGTTCCTAAGTGCTATGATTGGCGCAGTTATTATTGGAAAAAGAGAAAAGGAGCAGGCAGTTTAACATGAAGAACAAATGAATAGTATTTAATTTACCGTACTAACATAAATGTATAAACGAAAAATATAGCATGGAAATTAAATGGTATATATTTTTATCAATTGCCCTGTTTAGCATAGGCGTTGTGGGAGCGCTTACAAGGCGTAACTCAATAATAGTTTTTATGTGTATTGAGCTTATGCTAAATTCAGTAAACTTATTGTTAGTCGCTTTTTCAAAAATGCACATTTCAACAGGAGGGCCTGCTGCTTTTGGAGCTATCAATGCACAGATATTTGTTTTTTTTATTATGATAGTGGCTGCTGCTGAAGTAAGCGTTGGTTTAGCTATAATAGTAATGATGTACAGAAATACAAAATCTATTGATATTAATTTTTTAAACAGGCTTAAAAATTAACGGTAAGTAAATTTTAATTTCATTTTTATATCCGTTGTATTTATGATGAATATATTCGACCAGGCTTATCTAATTCCTTTATTTCCTTTTCTTGGTTTCTTAATTAATGGCCTTTGCAGAAAGGTTATTTCAAAGCCGATCGCGGGCTTTATTGGTAGCATTGTAATATTTATTTCTTTTTGCCTCAGCGTTCTTGTCTTTGTAAGTGTTTCCAAAGAAGGCTTCACAACACAAACCATTCAGTATTTTTCTTTCATTAATATTGGCAAGCTCAAAATTCCATTTGAATTTCAGATCGATCAGCTCACGTCACTTTTCCTGCTTATAATTACCGGGGTTGGTTTTTTAATTCATGTATATTCTACATCCTACATGAAGGAAGAAGCTAGCAGCAGTTATGCAAGATATTTTTCTTATTTGAACCTTTTTGTTTTCTCTATGCTTTTGCTGGTAATGGGTGGCAATTATGTTATTATGTTTATGGGCTGGGAAGGGGTTGGCCTTTGCTCTTATTTACTTATCGGGTTTTGGTTTAAAAATACCAGTTTCAACAATGCAGCAAAAAAAGCATTTATCATGAACCGTATTGGTGACTTTGGTTTTATACTTGGTATTTTTTGGCTGATCAATGCTTTTGGAACCACTTCTTATCATGAACTTTTTAATGCACAAAACGGGGTAATGTCCATAATAGCAGAAAAGAATTCTACGATTTTAACCGGAATAAGTTTGTTACTTTTTGTAGGTGCCATGGGAAAGAGCGCACAAATACCTTTATATACCTGGTTACCTGATGCAATGGCTGGTCCAACGCCTGTCTCCGCCCTTATACATGCTGCAACAATGGTCACTGCCGGTATTTATATGATTGCAAGAAGTAACATTATTTATACTATGTCGCCAGGTACTATGACTTTTGTAGCAATCATAGGGTTAACAACTGCTGTATTTGCTGCTGTAATTGCTTTGCGGCAAAACGATATCAAAAAAGTTCTCGCTTACTCAACAGTTAGCCAGTTGGGTTACATGTTTCTTGGCTTGGGAGTAGGCGCATATTCTTCAGCAGTTTTTCACGTAATGACACATGCCTTTTTTAAGGCGCTATTATTTCTTGGAGCAGGTTCTGTAATACATGCGATGGGCGGCGAACAGGATATTCATAAGATGGGTGGTCTTGGTAAAAAGATGAAAATTACTTACATCACTTTTTTCATTGCTTGTCTTGCTATTGCAGGTTTACCACCTTTCTCCGGCTTTTTTTCCAAAGATGAAATTTTAGCTGCCTCTTTTTCTGCTAATCCTGTATTTTATATTTTTGGTGTAGCTGGCGCTTTGCTAACTGCATTTTATATGTTTCGTTTATTGTCTCTCACTTTTGCAGGTAAATTCCGTGGCACCGAAGAGCAATTGCATCATTTACATGAAAGCCCTGCAGCGATAACATTTCCTCTCATTTGCCTTGCTATACTTTCGGCCATTGGCGGCTTGGTGGGGATTCCGGAAATGTTCATGAAGAATGGAAATAAGCTTGGAGATTTTTTAGCACCCATATTTGCCGATTCTGGCAGGCTTGTAGTTACTCACGAAACGTCTTCGCAAACTGAAATTATTTTAATGGGTGTGTCATCAATTCTTATATTGATTGTTTGCGTTTGGGCATGGAACAAATACAAAAACTTCAACGGCTCTACAAAAGAAGAAGGTGCCTTCGCCAAAGCGATTCGAAATAAATTTTACATAGATGAATTTTATGATCTCATAATTGTAAAGCCGTTTAAAGCACTGTCCAGATTCTTAAGCAATGTTGTAGAAAGATCAGGAATCGACGCACTTGTAAACGGTGTTGGCAAAGGTATTAACTATAGCAGCCGTCAAATAAGGCTTTTACAAAGTGGCCTGGTTGGTAGTTACATACTGCTTATGGTTGCAGGATTGGTATTGTTATTAATTATTCAATTGTTTACAAAATAAAATTAATGCTGGGCACTTATTATACTTTTTCTGAATTATTACTTTGGATACCCCTGCTCACAGGCATTATTGCATTTTTTATTAAGAACAGTAAAGCCGTAAAAACATTTGCCCTTCTCTCCTCTATCGCTACATTGGTTATATCTGTTATCAGCCTGTTTTATTCGGACGTTGCTCATCATCCTGAGTATTTAAGTTATACCAATGTTAGTTACGTGTGGATGCCTTATATAGGCTCCAGCTTTAGCGTGGGATTGGATGGTATGGGGTTCGTAGTTACATTTTTAACGGCATTTACATACCCGCTTATATTTGCGTCTACGCATAAGCGTGAGTATGCTAGCACAAATGTATATTATGGCCTAATGCTTTTAACACAGGCGGGCATCATGGGTGTATTTGTTGCTATGGATGCATTAGTGTTTTATTTCTTTTGGGAGCTTGCTTTAATTCCAATGTATTTTTTATGCAGCAGGTGGGGAGGAGAATTCAGGATACGTGTAACGTTTAAATTTTTTATTTATACGTTCTTCAGTTCTTTGTTTATGCTGATAGGGATTATGTTTGTATATCTGCATACACCAGCTACATCTGCTCTTTCAGAACACTCTTTTTATCTCAGGTCTTTTTACAATGCATCATTAACACCAGCTGAACAAGACGGGTTGTTCTGGCTTTTCTTTGTTGCTTTTGCGGTAAAGATGCCTATATTTCCCCTTCATTCCTGGCAGCCGGATTTGTATGAGCAATCGCCCGACTCTTCTGTAATGGTACTTAGTGGCCTTATGGTGAAGATGGGAATATTTGGAATGCTCCGCTGGTTGCTACCCATTTTTCCGGATGCACTTGCTAAGTATCAAACATTTGCTATTAGCATCAGCGTGATAGGAATTATTTATGCGAGCTGCATTGCTTTTGTGCAGTCAGATCTAAAGAAAATAGTTGCATGGTCATCGATAGCGCATATAGGTTTAATGGGAGCCGCAATCTTCGCTGCCAACGATTTAAGCCTTCACGGGGTAATGATTGAAATGCTTAATCATGGGATCAATATAATTGCTCTATGGATTGTGGTTGACATTATTGAAAGAAAAACAGGCATACGAAAGTTAAGTGAACTTGGTGGCCTTGCTACAACATCGCCATCCCTTTCCATTTTTTTCCTAATAATAGTTTTGGCAAATATTGCACTACCATTAACTAATGGTTTTGTTAGTGAATTTATAATGTTTGCAGGTGTGTTTGAATATAACAAATGCCTTGCTGCATTTGCTTGTGTAGCTGTCATACTTTCTGCGGTGTATATGCTCAAAATGATGCAGAAAGTTTTTTATGGCGAAACGAGCTCTTATACGGTAAATGCGACAGCAATATCAATAAATCAAAAAATTATATTGACTATTATTGTTTTGTCAATTTTAATACTGGGTATTTATCCTGAACCGGTTTTGCACCTTGTACAGGATTCGGTTGCAGCAATTTTGCAAAAAATAAAATAATAACTCTTTTAAAATAATTAAAGAGAACAACGGTAGTATTTATGAACGCAATAATTATATCTGCACTTTGGGGAGTTGTAATGATGTTTGGTGGAGTGTTTTTTAAGAAGATCACTACGCCAAAATATTGGGCTATTGCGGGAATTATAATTTTGCTGATAGCTAACATTTTGGAATTTTGCGGAACTGAGCTATTTAAAGTTGATACGAAAGGGATGTTGCATTTTGATAATTTTGGTTTGCAATTCAACACAATTTCCTTTGCTTCTACGCTCTTATATTTTTTGCTTAGTGGCAGTGAATTTGAGAAAGTAGGCACAAACGTTTCAGAATATTTTTCATTAATATTTTTTATTTTATGTGGTGTTTCTATTGCTTCTTCATTTAACACTTTACTGATGTTATTTCTTGGAATAGAAATTATGTCTATACCATCTTACATACTAACGGGTAGCGACAAACGCAATTTAAAAAGCAACGAGGCTTCGCTGAAATATTTTTTGATGGGAGCCTTTTCCACCGGACTTATGCTTATGGGTATTGCCTTAATTTATGGTGGGAATCCACTTGGCTCTTTTTATATAAACATGCTTCAACTAGGTACCGGCAAAATGCCTGTAATGGTGGCTGCAGGTTTAGTGTTATTGGTTGTTTCGATGTCGTTTAAAGTATCTGCCGCGCCATTTCATTTTTGGGCCGCTGATGTGTATGATGGTGCGCCCACAGTGTTTACTTCTTTCATGGCGACAATTGTAAAGATTGCTGGCTTTATTGCTTTTATAAGATTGTTTCAGGCATCATTCGGAATTATTCAGCAACAATGGCAAACGTTAATTGCATTAATAACTGCTGCAACTTTGCTTATCGGGAATCTTACCGCAGTTTTCCAGCAAAGCGTAAAGCGAATGCTTGCCTATTCCAGCATAGCTCATGCAGGCTTTATGATGCTGGCCTTATTTGCGCTTAATGCAACTGCAAGAGAAGGTTTGATTTTATATGCTTTAGCTTATAGCGTTGCTACTATCGGCATGTTTGCAATACTAACCAAAATGAATGATTATACAATTGACGGTTTTAATGGATTGTATAAACACCAGCCTGTATTGGCTGTTTCAGCAACTATATTTCTCCTGTCGCTTACGGGCATTCCGCTTACTGCAGGTTTTGCAGCTAAGTTTTATATGTTGCTTGCAGCAGTAAAAGATGGCCACCAGGTTTGGCTTGTAATATTGGCAATAATCTGTGCTGCTATTAGTGCTGTTTATTATTTCAGAATTATACAGGCTATTTATTTTAAAGAACCTGCTTCGGCAGCTCATGAAACAAGCGTTACTTCTGCATTTAAATATTTATTAATTATTTCTATAGCCGTAATAATTATTGCAGGTACGGTCCCTTCAATTGTTGTCGATTGGCTTTACTATTAAATAAATGATACCGCAAAAATTAATTTGAAATTGTATCTTCACAATCATTCAAAAAAGGAACTTTCAAATTAGCCGATGAAGACAGTAGATTTACTTTCTATCGCTTTTCGAACAGTAAAAAGTAATAAACTTCGTACAGGCATTACTGTTACCATAATTGCGTTGGGTATTACGGCCTTAATTGGCATTATAACCGCCATTGATGCAATGAATCAGAGCCTCACAGAAAGCTTCTCTACCATGGGCGCTAATTCTTTCAGCATTCATTACCGTGATCAGGAAATACACATTGGCGGAGGAAGGCAGGTAAAAAAAACTAGCAGGGATGCATTAAAAGAAAAAAAATCCAACAGCAATAAAATTATTACTTACCAGGAAGCAAAACTTTTTAAAGAAAGATATTCATTTCCTGCTCTTGTAAGTATCTCCATCACTGGCCCGCAAAGCGTTGTTGTAAATAATGAAAAAGTAAAAACAAATCCTAACATATCCATGACTGGGGTAGATGAAAATTATCTTCAACAAAGCGGATATACCTTGTCTGAAGGCCGCAATTTTAATAAGATTGATGTACAGAGCGGGAGAAGTATTTGCATATTAGGAAACAGTGTTGCTCAAAAATTATACGGTGATAATATACAAAGAGCAATTGATAAAATAATAAATGTTGCAGGTATTAAATACCGGGTGATAGGAATATTAAAAGATAAAGGTTCAAGTGCATTTCTAAATGCAGATAATATTGTGCTTACTTCTTATAATAATATACGACGACTCTTTTCTACAGAAGGCACTACTTATAATATCGGTGTAATGGTAAATGATATTAAAGATATGGATGCGGCAATAAGTGAAGCCAAAGGAACCTTCAGGCCCATAAGAAAAGTAGCTATTGATGAAGAGAATAATTTTTATATTGATAAAAGTGATAGTATTGCCGAAGTATTTATGAGCAGCCTTGGTGCAATAACTACTGCGGCTGCTTTTATTGGCTTGATTACCTTAATTGGTGCGGCAATTGGTCTTATGAATATAATGCTGGTAGCAGTTAATGAACGCACCCGGGAGATTGGTTTAATCAAGGCAATTGGCGGTACCAAGAAAAGCATACGTACACAATTTCTTTTTGAGTCTGTACTTATTAGCTTAATAGGAGCGCTCTTTGGAATAATTTTAGGTGTGCTTGTTGGTAATATAGTGGGCTTGTTTTTGCATACCGGAGTTGTAGTGCCGTGGGGATGGGTTGTGTTGGGAATTATAGTTTGTTCAGCAGTAGGTTTATTTGCAGGCTTGTATCCTGCAATTAAAGCTGCCCGGCTTGATCCGATAGTTGCCCTTCGATACGAATAAAGAATATTAATAAATAATATTTGTAAAACATTTACGATTGACTTTTCAAAACATCTGTAATGATTGGTGTATAAACAAAGAAGTAAAATTTATTTATCTATTTCACTATAAATAAATTAATATTTTATTAACTTGTGTGCCGCACTAAAATTTTTTTTTAATCTTAATTACTTTTTCAATTTTTTTTTCCTTAGAATTGTACAATCAAATTTTAATTTAATTTATTCTAAACTTTTAACACTAAAAAACCTAACGTTATGGCAGAATCAAATGCAACTGCAAACTCAACTGTTAAAGCTACCACTTCGGTGCAGGCGAGAAAATCCAACAACATTATTTCTTTACTTGCTCCTATTATTTGTATTATAGCTGGTTATATAATCTGGCGTTTCGTTATCGGTAGTCCCAGCAACTTTACAAATCCTGATCCTGCAGGCGGATTCTGGCCAGATCACAAAGGGCCAAAAACCTCCTTCTCAAGAATGTATGATGGAGGAATCATCGTGCCTATATTGATTGGATTATTTCTAATTGTTTTCACTTTCGTAATTGAAAGATGGTTAACTGTGGCTAAGGCAAACGGAAAAGGATCTAATGCTGAGTTTATAAGAAAAATTCAATTTTATCTTGCTGATAAAAAAGTAGACGCTGCAATTGCAGAATGCGACAAACAAAAAGGTTCTGTAGGCAATGTAATGAAGGCAGGCCTTCGTAAATACAAAGCTATGATAACCGATACGGAGCTTGATACTGATCAAAAGGTTTTGGCTATCCAAAAAGAAATTGAAGAGGCAACAGCTCTTGAACTCCCGATGCTTGAAAAAAATCTTGTATTTCTTTCCACTATTGCCTCTGTTGCTACTTTGATCGGATTGCTTGGAACTGTAATAGGGATGATTCGTGCATTCAGCGGCCTCGGTTCGTCAGGCGGTTCTGATGCCACAAGGCAATTATCAGTAGGTATTTCTGAAGCGTTGTATAATACAGCACTCGGTATTGGTACATCAGCGTTTGCTATTATATGTTATAATATTTTTACTACAAAAATTGATGGTATTACCTATGGTATTGACGAATCTGGCTTTACACTCACACAAAGCTTCGCATCTCTGTACAAATAGTCAGAAGTTTATGGAAATTCTCAGAAATCGAATCTTATTATCATTAAAATTTAATCAATGGGTAGAGCAAAAATAAAACGCGGAAGCACTCATGTTGATATGACAGCTATGTGCGATGTGGCGTTTCTTTTATTATCTTTCTTCATTCTAACCGGGCAGTTTAAGCCTGCTGAAGCAGTTGAAATTACAACTCCTGGTTCGGTTTCCAATAAACATGCTCCGCAAAAAGATGCCTTTACAGTTTCTATTGATAAAGACAATAGGGTATTTTTAGGTCTTACTGATGATATCAAAGGAGATATTTGGGACGAGCTTGTGAAAGAGAAAAATTTACAAGTTACTCCCCAGGACAAGAAGAATTTCATGGGGACTGATTTTATAGGAGTTCCCCTCAGCCAATTGTTGCAGTTTATAAAAATTCCTGTTGATCAAAAGAAAAATGTGAAAATGCCAGGCATCCCTGTTGATAGTACAAATAATGAATTGCAGGCATGGATAAGTGCTGCGAAGACCGCCGGACAAGGAAAAAAACTTAATTTTCTTATTAAAGGCGATAATAACGCAAAGTATCCCACTTTCGGA
>Ga0070679_100001925_pt1 | contig 18646 bp, 24 predicted proteins | sample KBSC63BmetaG_FD_65652 | JGI IMG/M metagenome (GOLD analysis project Ga0070679, IMG submission 65652) | Corn rhizosphere microbial communities from Kellogg Biological Station, Michigan, USA - KBS C6-3B metaG | ecosystem: Host-associated > Plants > Roots > Rhizosphere | place: USA: Michigan... | reverse complement strand
AGGAAGGTGCTGCAATATGCGAATATGCGGTTATGTGTCGGAGAGAATCTAACTCTCGGCCCGACCAGAGTTTACCGCATGAATCCTCCGTTCATTTCAAATTTAGTGTCGGGGGGCGGAATCGAACCGCCGACCTGAGGTTTATGAATCCTCCGCTCTAACCGTCTGAGCTACCCCGACATGGGTACGTCCGATAATATTACTTATTTTTTGCTATTTCTCCACTTTCGGGCTACCTTGTCGGCACATTCCCCTATGAAGCATTTCTGGCACGCAGCTATGATGATACACGGCTTTACCGCCCTTCCGGCGGCTTTGGTCGTGCTTATTTATTCTTTCGGGGCGATGATACTTCTCGGCCAATGGATGTTTTTTCTCTGGTGCGTCCTCGCTTTTGCCGTAGCCGTCTTTTTGTTCGTCTTTTTCGCAATCGCTAGCGAATAGAAATATCCGCGCCGCGAAAGAACTTCCTGTCTTTCGGATGCGTCAGCAGTTTTTCGACTTTTTCCGGCGCGACCCAGCGCGCTTCGGGATTATTTTCATCCTCGGGAGCAAGCGTCTCTTCGTCCGTCGTAAAGACGAACATCGTTATCGCCTTAAGCTCGGACATGTTCGGGCCTCCAGTGCGTTTGTATTCGGGAAGTCCGCGCACGAGTGTGAGCCGGCTCAGGCCCGTTTCTTCTTTTATTTCGCGCTTTGCCGTAGTAAGCGCATCCTCACCCGGATCAATATGCCCCTTCGGGAATCCCCAGAAATTAGGCCCGTTCTTCACCAGCACGATCTCGCCCTTCGAGTTCAGCACGACGCCGCCCGCGGATTTAGTCTCTAGCATCGTGGAAAATGGTAGCATGCTCGAGGGCCTGTTTTACATAGGCCGCGCCATGGTTCTTCATTCGAAATATCTCGTGGAGAATTAAGGTAATACTAAATGCTATCAACGGATACGTATGGCCTTTCCCGTCTCCGCATATCTTCTTTTCGTACCGAGCATACTGCTTGAACTTTTATATGTTGCCTATCTCACCTTTGATGCGCGAATTATCGCGGGAAAGCTGCGCCTTTCGTCTGCACAGCTCGGGAACCTCCTCTTGTTCGCGCTTCTTTTCTTTTTCTCAAATTCGCTCTTCCTCATTATTGACACTACCGTGTACGACCTTCCCGACCCTGTTTTTATTTACATCCTTTTTATCGTTTTCAGCAGCTATCTCTTCGGTGCGTATTTCGGCATCGGATTTTATGTCGTGTCGCTCTTGATCGCCGAATACTATCTCTTCGGGCCTAACTATACATGGCCGCTTTCTGTCTCTACCGCGTATTCGTTGGTCGGCGGTATCGCCGCTCTATATGTTGGTGTATTCCTCCGCAACAAAGCGGACGAGCTTCAGGTTCTCAACCGACGGCTCCTGCAGCAAGTTTCCGATAAAGACAAAATAGCGAACATGATAGTGCATGACATCCGCAACTCGCTCTCCATCGTAAAACTGCAGACGCAGTTGCTGCAAAAGAACAAGGGAGTCCCCCTTTCGGATGTCCAAGTCATCGATTCAGAGGTCGGGAAGTTATCCGCAGTCGTCGAATCGGTGCTTTCACTCGCAAAACTTGAAAATACCGATGTCCAATTGCAAAGGGAAGAGTTCGACATCGCAGGCTTTTGCAAAGAAAAATTGGCTCTGCTCAAAAAAATACATTCGGGCTATAGGTTCGAATACGAACACAAAGGCAGCACCATAGTGCGAGTTAATCGCGAAGCACTGGATAGGATCCTTAACAATTTGATGGATAACGCCATAAAATATTCCATGCCCGGCTCGAAGATAAGGCTTACATCCGAGAAAAACGCGCACGAGCTCAGCGTTGCCGTCGCCGATGAGGGTGTCGGCATAGAAAAGAACAGGATACAGACCCTGATGCAGCCGTACGAGCAAGGCAGCACCGCTTCCAAAGGCGTTGGCCTCGGGCTCCATATCATAAAATCCCTTACCGAATTGCAAGGCGGGAAAATACGGGTGGAATCTACTCTCAATAAAGGCACGACGTTTCTTGTGTCGCTGCCGCAATAATCTTGGTTTAACAACCCGGCACCGCGTACGCCCCGACACCGATATAAATAGAATTAACAGCCGAATTGTTGGTACCATTTGCCGAACATTGCGCTGTTGTATTACTGGAACCACAGCGCGTTGGGTTGATAAGACTCGGTGTAAAATCCATTAGATTTTCGGGATTTCTGAAAGACATGAAACAATAGCCCACGCCGTTGGATGATATGTACAAATATCCTGCATCGCTTCCGTTTGCAGGTTTGTCGTCTAGTCATTTAAGAATGGTCATGATGGTGAACTTTTGCGACATCTTTTATACGCCGCTGAAATGTGCGCCAAGTAAGTACGGCCAGATGAGGATTGCCAGCACACCCCACCAAAAAGACAGGTGCAGATAGCCGATGGTAAAGAGCCATGCAGCTATCCAGAGACCTCCGCTAAACGTATGATTTTCAACTTTGATCTTTTCCATAGTTTATCGCAGCTCTTTAATTACGTTCCACTTTATTTGAAGCGTAACGCCGAGCGTTATGAGAACTAGAATAAATTTGACCAGACCGCCGAGGAAAGGAATAAATCCGAGTACCCAGTAGACGGCAACTCCTAGAAGGATCGTTTTCCAGTCAACGACATATCCTGCGGGCTTCCATATCCACTTATGAACGATTGAGCCGACAAGGACTGGCGTTGCCAGTGTGGCGAATATCATAAGTGCGGCAAAGCCAAGTAGTCCCAGAAATCCGAGCGGTATTCCTATAACCGTCATGAGAAGCAGTATTGAGGCAATTGGCGCTACGATAAAGCCCACAAATCCCTTGCCGAGATTTTCGAGAGGCTTCGTCGCGTATATGGTAACGAGACTCTGCGCATAGGCCGGGAAAATCCAAAGGAACAGAAATGCCGCAAGCAAGAGCATCAAGAGCTTTGCGAATATCCATAATGTGAAGAATGCGGCGAGCGCAGCCTGCGGAGCTGCTTCAGGTTTTGTTATTGTCTCTGATTTCGTGTAGTCCGTCTTACCATGAACTACAGCGCCTGTCTCACGCGTCGCTTCTGTAGCTGAGGTATACGTAAGATCTCCCTGGATGTTTGCTTTAGGCCCGAGCGTGACTTTATTTGCTCGAATTACGACATTGCCTTCGATGGGTGCATTTACCGTGACCTGCCCACCCCCAGCTTTGAGATTTCCATTTATTGGTGATTCGATAACGATACTGCCTCCACCGAGCATAGCGTCCCCGCTTACTTGAGAGCTTGCGAGTGTGATATTTCCGCCTCCGATGACTGCATCACCCGCAATTTTCCCTTGCACGGTGACGCTGCCACCACCAATGCGAAGATCTCCGCCGACATCGCTAGAGACGGTGATATTGCCACCACCGATCAGTAGATCTTGCCCCACGGGTCCGCTGACCAAGATAGTGCCACCCCCAATGACAAGGTCGCCTTTTACGGCACCAGTATCAGTTACATTGCCTCCTCCCAGATAGAGATTGCCATTAATAGTTTCGCCTGAGCCGAGCCTTGCTTCCTGCCCTGCACGGAATTCCGCCGCGCTGGCGCTCAACGGCAGAATAAAGGCCAGAGTCGCAAGCATTCCAGTAGTAATAAGTTTGTTCATACTATTTCTTCTCGACAATTATCTAACACTTAGTAATAAGTGCTGCTATGCTGCCGACCGCAGCTAATGTCGGCGCGAGTACTGCGCCCGCGACGCCGATGGTGAGAGGGATTTCCATAATGGTATCTCCCGCTTCGTTGCGATCTGGCGGCGCGTAAACTGTTTCGATGAAGCCGTTCATAGTTGTTCGGTTTATTCTTGATAATGCACTTAGAGTAAGTTTCTTGTCCTTTTTCTTGAATGAAAGCGGTACCTCCCTTACCCCAGAAGATTAGCTCCACGCGACAGTCCGGTTTAGGCATTTCTCCCGCTTGCACAAGCGTCGAACTTCCTTGGTGGAACGACGTGTGAACTGTCTTGTCTAGGTACGTTTTCCTGGATACCGGTGGGCAATCAGTGGCTTTCGACACAGCAAAGAGAAACGGCACCAAAAACGGCTAGTGCAAATAATACTTGATTTACGTGCCGAGAATTGGCATGAAAAACTTCACTCTTCTTTTTTTGACTTGTTGCACTGGTGGGACGCGATTGGCACCACGTTTGTGCTTGGATGAATGCCTTACAAACACTTGCTTTGAAAAAATAATATTGTTTGGTATGTTTCTGTCGGCTGTTCCTTAGAGAACGGCGGCATTAGGTGCCTTAGAGCACGGAGGAGAAGACAATGAAAGTCAGTTTGGATACTCGTTTCGCAGATGCCGCGGTGCCAAATATCTATCCCGCTCAATGGCAGGTCACAGAAACTGCATTGCTCACGGCGAGTGCTGTGGCGACGCGTGTCAGTGGGAAACTTGCCGCAAAGTTCGTCGATGAGCATGTGGAAGTCCTGCGATTCCGCTTCCGCAAGCAGCGAGAGGATCGTACGACCCTGTTTAAGTTCGCGACTGTCATAACGTTCGGCGGTCAGAAATTCGACAGGGAGATCGAGGCATCTCTTGAAATGCCTGAGACAAGTTACTCGGACAAGGTGAATTACGGGACCGTCATTAATCTCACGGACTCAATCACCGCATTCGTCTGCGAGGAAATCGGTAAAATCGTTGACTCGCAACGAAAGGGTCTCGAATCCATTCAACGACGTCTAGTTTCAACCCAATAATAAAAAGCATTAGGATCGCTTTGTGTGGAGCGCACGACCGAAAGGTACGGCGCTCTTATTTTTTGATCGGAGTAAGTCCGAGGAATTTGTTGCGGGGGACTAGACACCTGGGAAACCCACGGTTTTCCCAAACTTTCCTCCACGGGAAACTCCCGTTTCCCGACCCCTTCCCAAGTCCCGCCCCCGCAACCCTCAACGCAAAAATTCCGCTTGCGCGGAATCTTTGCTTATTTCGTGTTGCACTGGTGGGACGCGATTGGCACCAAGTTGTGGCTTGGTGCGACCTATTTCAGAGCTTTACAAGAAATCCATAAGCCACCATAGTGCTGTAAGAACAGCAACCTGCGAGGACGGCATGAATCAAATCCGCACTCTTTCCGAGGAAAACGGAATCCGTACTGTCACCGACGGAAAAGAAACCTGGAAGGAATATCCGTGGCCTAAGCGAGGACCCATCGAGTGGTTCGAGCAAGAAGTGCTCTTCCATCCCGATAAGTGGCACACGAAGACGCTGGCTTTCCTTTTTAGCTGGCTAATCTTGATGCCGCTGACTATTCCAATCTACCAGGCGGCGCTCGTATACTTCGTCAGTCAATGGATTGGCTTGGGCGGTTGGGCATGGTGGCAAATTGTCACCAAACTCGTCGTCCTTGTAGTCCTTTGGGTGCCTACTATTTTTCTCAACATCTGGGCAGCTCAAAGCTCAGTAGGAGAAAACGGCATCGACACCGATGACTGAGCGACTACTTCACTGGCACGGCTGCACCATTGCAGACCGTGCTTTTTCTTTGGTGCCAAGGTCGTCTGACCTGCGGCAAAATCTGTTGCGGGGGCGGGACTTGCACCCGCGACCTCCAGGTTATGAGCCTGGCGAGCTACTACTGCTCCACCCCGCTGAAAATCATTATACCAAGAAATTTCCTTCGGGGCAATTAACGGCTCAACTCCGGCATTTCTGCCGGAGTTGAGTGAGTTAAGTGCCGTGTTTACCTTTACACTACACTACGTTGTTTTGCGGTACGTGACGTCGCTGTTGGAGACGATTGCTCCGCCCCAGAGCGCGAGACCGGCGATGATGATGCCGGTGACGACGAGTGTCCACATCAATGCATAGGCGCTCAAGCCAAGGAACGCAATCGCGATGACCCAAAGGCCGAGCACAAGATTTGCCCATTGCTGCCACATAAATTTTTTGCGCTTAGAGCTCGTAAGTCGACCTGACCGAATAGTTTGCCGGTCGTTATATACCATTATCAACACTATTTCGGTAGAGAGCGTGAATCGTGACAGCTTCACTACTGCCCCGCCATCTGGAGCGCCGCAATTAGCCTTCGATGAAGCCGAACTCGCGGAAAACCTTGTCATAGAGGCCGATGATGCGGCGTACTTCGTGCGGTGTCATTTGGAAACCCGCTTCGTGCGCTACCCTATTGCGCGCCCGATGCGCTTCCCACGCCATGTCGATAGTATGGAAATTCGCGCGCGGGACCTGCCGCATTCTGTCTGCGAGCGTCTCGCCGCGATAACCGAGCTCGTCCAAAAGTTCACCAAGCATGATATCGGCTTCAAGTATCGCAAGCCGGTGATTTTGCGGGCTTTCGGAATTTGCCTGTTCAAGGATGTGGTTCCAACGCAGGCGCGTCTTAGGGATGTCCTGCGCGGCGACCGTATGAGCGACGGCCTGGAAATGTCTGAATTCCGCCTGACGAAGCTGAAAAACGCGCGTCACGGAATAAATGAGCCATGCGGCCAGAATCAACGACACAGTGAGCGAGAAAATCACTAAAACGTTCCAATCATGATAGAGCTGGTCGTAGACGCCGGGTGCTGAATTATTCTGAAGAAAAGCGACGACATCCTGCACGCTTACCGGCTGCGTTATGGTCGGCGTCGGCGCAGCATATGCGGAAGTGTCCGGCGATTGCCCCCCAGCGAGAGAAACGGCAAAACCGGGTACCCATTTAAATGCGACTTCGCCTATGTACCACAAAGTCCACCCGAGCGCGCCGGGCAAGGTCGTATCACTTGGCATCAGAAAATTATAACCCGCGTTTAGCGCGACTTTTCGATATCTTCCCCAATCGCAAAAAGTGTTTCTTCGGCCCTGTGCGCAGAGACAAGTTGGAAACCGACCGGCAAATCTACGCCGTCGCGCTTTGCGAGCCCTGCAGAAACCGAAATCGCTGGCACTCCCGCGAGATTTGCGGTCACGCTGAAAATATCTTCAAGATACATCGCGAGCGGATCGTTCGCCTTTTCGCCGATCTTAAAAGCCGGATTCGGGGATGTCGGCAAGGCTATCGCATCTACTTTTTCGAACGCCTTGGCAAAGTCATTGCGGATAAGTTCGCGCACCTGTCGCGCTTTGCGGTAATACGCCTCCGCGTAGCCCGAGGAGAGCACGAATGTGCCGATCAGTACGCGTCGGCGCGTTTCAGGACCGAAGCCTTGCGCGCGCGTCTTTGTATAGACTTCCTGTATAGTATTTGCCGGCACTGAAAGTCCGTAACGGATGCCGTCGTAGCGCGCAAGGTTCGTGGAAACTTCTGCAGGACAAATGATGTAATAAACGGCGAGCGAATACGGTAGATTCGGCATTTCGACATCCAGTATTTCGTATCCGCGGCTAGCGAGTTTCTTGAGCGTATCTTCGTAAATAGCGAGCACGTCTTTATCGATTCCCTCTTTGAGGAACGCACGCGGCACGCCGATCTTCTTGCCGCCGGGCTTGCCAGTGTAGTCGGGCAATGACGTGCTGTCGTTCTTATCATAACCGCGTATCGCATCAAAAAGGATTTTCGTATCTTCTACGTTTTTGGTAAGCGGGCCTATTTGGTCGAGCGAGCTTCCCATAGGCATCAACCCGAAACGGGAGACCGAGCCGTAGGTGGTCTTAAGCCCCACGATGCCGCAGTGTGAGGCGGGCTGCCTGATAGAACCGCCAGTATCGGAGCCAAGCGCTGCAAGCGCCATATTTCCCGCGACTGCGGCGGCAGAGCCGCCTGATGAACCTCCGGGAACGCGCGTCGTGTCAATAGGATTTTTTGTCGGACCGTATGCGGAATTTTCGGTAGATGAACCCATCGCGAATTCATCCATGTTCGTGCGACCGAGAAAGACGGCACCTTGGTCTTTCAGCTTTTTAGCCACCGTCGAGTCATACGAAGCAATGTAATTTTCCAAGATTTTCGAAGCGGAAGACGCATGCCTGCCTTCGATAAGGATATTGTCTTTCATGGCAAGCGGGATGCCGGTGAGCGCTTTCGCCTGCCCTTTCGATATCAGCGCATCCGCCGCATCGGCTTCTATGAGCGCTTCTTTTTCCCAGACTTCAAGGTACGCATGGATGTCTTTATCTTTCCTTGCGATCTCGGAAAGGTACGCATCGGTGAGTTCTTTCGCGGAGAATTCTTTTGCATCCAATGCTTTACGCGCCGAGGCGACAGTGAGTTTCGAGAGCTCCATATTACTTCTGACGCAGGACTTGTTTTACTACGACCTGGTCTTTCTCCTGTGCCGGCGCAGCATCCAAAAGCTTTTTCGTATACGTGCCGGGCTCGATTGGGTTTTCATCTTCGCGCATGATGTTGCGATGCGAATGGTCTTCTGCAGGAGCATCGGCGGATGCTTTCTGTATCTGTTCGACGAAATCCAAAATGCCCGGCAGCTCTTTTTCGAGTCGCGCGACTTCTTCGTCGGAAATTTCGAGACGCGCGAGCTGTGCCAGCGCGCGGATGTCGACTTTCTGCGTCATTTGAGCATCCTAGCAAATTCCGCCTCGGTAAGCACCTCCACGCCCAAGTCTTTGGCTTTATCGAGTTTCGAGCCGGCTTCGGCGCCGGCGACGACGTACGAAGTCTTTGCAGAGACCGAGCCTGCGGCTTTGCCGCCGAGAAGCCGGACTTTTTCCTCCGCTTCTTCGCGCGACATCTTTTCAAGCGTTCCGGTAAAGACGAACGTCTCCCCGGTAAATTTCCCTCTCACGGCTTTTTGTGGCTTGACGATCTTAAGATGCTTTTCGAGCCTGTCGACGAAAGAAGAATTCGTGTGGTTCTTGAACCAATCATGGATGGATTTCGCAACCACGTCGCCGATGCCGTCTATCGCCTCGAGTTGTTCAAGACTCGCTTTGCGGATCTTTTCTATAGAGCCGAAATGTCGCGCGATATCGCGCGCGGTTTCCTCGCCGACATTCGGAATGGAAAGTGCGGTGATGAGACGCTCAAGCGGCACGTCTTGCTGCGCTTTGCGGATTGCCGCAATCGCCTTCTGCGCGGAGATTTCGGCGAAACCTTCGAGCGCTAGAAAATCCCCTTCCTGCAGTTCGAATAATTCGTCGAACGTCGTGATGATACCTTCATCTATAAGCTGCGCGGCTGTTTCTCTGCCCAAACCGCCGATGTCGAGCGCGTGTTTTGAAATGAAATACGCAAATGCCCGCTTCCTGCGCTCCGGTCCATCGAGGTCCACACAGCGCCACGCGGCTTGTCCCGGGATGCGCTCTATACGGCCGTCGCCGCCGCAGAGATCGCAGTGAGTCGGAAATTTGTAGGGTTTAGAATCTTTCGGGCGCAATTCCGGCAACACTTGCACGATGTCTGGAATGACGTCGCCCGCTTTCTGCAAGATCACCGTGTCGCCGATGCGCACATCCAGCCGTTTTATTTCATCTTCGTTGTGAAGCGTCGCACGCGAGACGGTAGTGCCCGCAATTTGTACAGGTTTCAAATGTGCGACAGGAGTCACCACGCCGGTGCGTCCGACCTGCAGCTGAATGTCTTCGACGACCGTAGTCGCTTGCTCCGCCGGGAATTTGAACGCTATCGCAAAACGTGGGGCTTTGCCGGTATAGCCGAGCCGGTCTTCAAATCTTTTTTCATTGACCTTGGCGACGACGCCGTCTATCCAATAATCCTGCTGCCTGCCCTTCTGTTTCCAGCTTTCCCAGTAGCTCACGACTTCGTCCGCATTTTTCGCGAATACATGATGCGGGTTTACTTTGAAGCCGAGTTCGCGCAGATAATCGAGCTCTTCTATCTGCGTCGGCGGGAATTTTTCGGACGTTTTCGCGACATCATACATAAAGACGTCGAGTTTGCGCTCTGCGGTAAGTTTCGGGTCGAGTTGCCTGATGGAGCCGGCGGCGACATTGCGCGGATTCGCATACAGAGGCAGTCCTGCTTTTTCGCGCTTTTTGTTGAGCTCGGCCAGGTGCGACGCGCTCATCCATACTTCCCCTTCGACGATAATATCGATAGAGCGGGAAAGCGAAAGCGGCACGGAATCTATGGTCTTTATGTTCTGCGTCACGTCTTCGCCGACGATGCCGTCACCGCGTGTCGCCGCGGTTTTCAAGAATCCCTTTTCATAAGTAAAAACAATTTTGAGCCCGTCGATCTTGAGTTCGCAGGCATAGGTCGGCTGCGAGCTTACGCCGAGAAATCTTTTTACACGCGCGTCAAATTCTTTGAATTCTTCCGGCGTGAAGCAATCATTAAAGGACCATTGTTCGACTTCGTGACGCACTTTCTTGAATTGCGGCAAGGGTTTGCCGGCCACGCGCTGACTGGGACTATCGGGGGCGATTATCGACGGATATTCCTTTTCTATCGCGGCGAGCTCGTGCTTGAGCGAATCCAAAGCGGCTTCGGAAATCTCTTCTTTGTCGTAGACGTGGTGCTGCTTCCGATAGTGGTTTATCGAATTTTTGAGTTTCTCGTATCGCGTGCGGATGTCGGCGGGTATCATTCCGCAATCTTACTGCAATCGCTTCGCTTTCGGAACAGAGCGGAGTGTGCCCATGCGTCTCGCCGTCTCTCGCAGGCCGACGGGCCGAGAGGGAGCGCTGCGCCAGCAGGCGCAGACAGCGACGGCGACGCACAGGCACCGAAGCGACGCTAATAGTGCAATTCCACTGAACGCTGGAGCGTACGTGGATTGGTAGAAAGCGTCGCGCAACTGGTCGAATAGCCGTCAGCGTGCACTGTTGTGTGTATTACCGCAGGAACAACACTGGTACACGGAGCGCTGTTGGTCGATGAGTTCCATTTTCCGAGCGGCCCGTCGCATTTGTCGACATAGACAGTCACGCAATAACTCGTACCGGCGGATTTAGGCGCATATTGGAACTGGAACGAGTACGGATATGTCCCGGAGCCGGGATTCGTACGAGTACCGCCTGCCGGGCTCCAGTGCTGCCCGTCGCACATCGGGTCGTTCGGGGCAAGCAAACTCGCCGGTGTCGTCGTCGCGAAATAGTTCCATCGCGCGTCCCAATAAAGCGCGCACTCCGCAGCCTGGTCAGCTGCATAAAAAGCATATTGGGAATCGCGGCCTAGCGACGAGAGCGTCAGCTCTTTTTGCGCGATAAGGAATATCGACGCGCCTAAAGAGAGCACGATGGAGGCAGTGAGTGCCGCGAGCAGAAGCGTGAATCCGCGTTGCCTGTCACTTTTGTGCGAAAAAGATTTGATTTTCATATCAATGTGCGCCGCTGCCGTCGGCAATCCAACGATACAGGTTTTCGGAGACATTGACCGTGCGGCTCTGGAATGTGCCGGTCCTCCATGTCACTGATGAAGTAACTTTCACCTCATCTGTGGGATTACTGGAGCATGTGCCATCGGTCTGCACGTAGCAGGCGTTCATGGTGCGCGTAAATTGCGTATTCGTCCATGGGGCCGCGGGTGGGGTTCCGTTATAGCCATACAATGTGCCATCGGTCTGGAGCGGAATGCATGTGCCGCTGCATGAAGCCATAGTGTTGTTGCGCGTGTCTATAGTAAATGTGCCGCTCCCGATCGTCGGGATTCCGTTGAGGAGATCGACCAGCGTCCCGCCTTGGGAATCTACGAGGATGTTGTTGTCGCGTACGTCGCGTACGGCTTCTATTCCTTCTTGCGCAAGATAGAACGCGGTTACTTCATCTCGTGCGTAGTACGCGCTCGCGAGCGATTGCGTGGTCAAGGACATCGGCGCGACTATGGCGACCGCAAGAATCGTAATAGCGACCATCGTCTCCAGAAGCGTGAAACCGCGGACACGGGTTTTGCATTTTTGTATGAATGAAATTATATACATCATAGGTCGAGAAGCCTTTGTACAGCGGTCACCTGGATATGGAACGTCGATTTGGCCGCGGAATTCAATACGGGCGCCGTGCCTTTTATCTCTATCACGACTTTCGGTTGCGTCAGGTCGCATGGAGTCACCGAGCAGCCTTTAGAAGCACCTACAAGGAAGAACTGCAGACTTTGGATCTGCACCTGCGGCGAGGTTATCACCTGGAACGGGCCGCCGTTCTTGGAGCGTACGATACATCCGGCGGCAACTGCCGACTGCCCGCAGTCGCCGGGGTTGTTATCGAATTTATACACGGTCGCAATACCGCTTGGGCCGTTGCCGTACGGCTCGTACGAAAATTGCGTGCCCCCTTGCGTGCAATCTTTTGGTCCTCCGCCCGGATTACTCGAACACGCGGCCGAAGCGTCATAGACCGAACCCATGCGAATGTCGCGCACCATGCCATCGAGCGTGACATTCAGGTTGTCCATGACCGACTGCAGCGCATGGACTTTGCGGTTAGCGGCGGTAAGCGCGAGGAGAGTGCTGACGCACACCAGCATGACAATCGCAAAAAGCGCGACCGAAACGACCATTTCTACGAGCGTGAAGCCGCGCGATGTAGTAGTTGAATTGCTCATTGGTTTGTAGAAACGGATATTTCTCCGTTGGAATAGACGACAATGGAATCGACATCGCCGCGCGGCGATTTGACCTGTATGCGCGCGCTGTCGTAGCAGATGCCGCTGCCGAGCGTACACGACTGCCCGTTGGCACTGATGTATGCATCGGGTTCAGGTCGGATAAAAAGGATGTCGAGTTTTGTTTTAGTGCAGTCTTCGACGCCGCTTGTGGTCACACAGAGTTTGGATATGCGAAAACCCCGTTCTATTGCGGTGGACTGCACGAGCTCGCAGGTTGCCGTTGAGCCCGGCGTCGGACAGTCGTAGAGACCATTTGTTGTGACCGCATCCCCGAACGTAATGTAGTTCGTGGCGCTCGACGTGTCGAAATGCATGCCGTAGCCGGCGCTGTAGGTGTTGGCGCCGAACCTCTGCACGGAAATGCCGTAGACTTGCGCTTCGCGGATGGAGAGCGCCATATCGTACGCGAGATTTTCCAGCAACACGACGCCGCCGAAGCGCGAATCGCTCACGAGAATAAGCCCGGTGATGAGACCTATTATTGCGATTACCACCACGAGCTCTACGAGCGTAAAGCCACGATTATGCACGCGCTGCAATAAACTTAAAGTCCGAGAAGATACAACGGAATTTCGACCCCGTATAGCCCTAACACCCAGAAAATCAGGCATGAAGCGATGAGAAAAGGCCCGAATGGAACCTCGCTCTTCATTGTAAGCCCAGAATCCTTAACTCCCCCTTCCGGCTTGTGGGTAACTAGCCGCTCATAGAAAAGCACGGGGATCAAGACGAGCGTTCCGAGAATGAACGAGAAAAATATCGCGACCACGCCGAGCGGAAACCCGAGGAGCCAGCCGATACCCAGCGCGAGCTTCGGGTCGCCGAGGCCCATCCATCTGCCTCGGGAAATGAGCCAGAGGAAAAAAAGTGGCATCGCGGCAATGGGACCCGCAATAAGAGTCGATACGGTCGGCGAGACTGCGAGCATGAGAAGAAGCGCGAGCAACGAAAATGCGTACGACCATTCGTCCGGGATGATGGTATGCCGGATATCGTAGACAGTAATGACTATGAGGAGCGAGACGATGATGAGTTCCACCAAAAGTACGAGCGCATCGTAGCTACTGAGTAAAAATGCCGGGTATGCTGCGGCACCGACGAGCATAAAAAGTATGGCGGTCAGCGCTTCTACGAGCGGATACTGTATAGAAATGCGGCTGCCGCAGTACCGGCATCGTCCGCGCAATATGAGCCACGAAAAAATCGGAATGTTATCGTACCAATATATGATATGTCCACATGATGGACACGCGCTGCGGCCTGCGAGCGATGCGACACCCTTGCGCAGCACCACTACATTGAGAAAGCTGCCGATGATGCTTCCGAAAACAGCGAATGTGAGCGCAATGAAGAGCATCACCGCGAGTGTAGCACGGAAATTACGGCGTTACGTCGTAGCAAAGTGAGCCCGCGTCGCCATTAGCGCCATTTAAACATTTGCCGCTATCGCTGCCGTTAAAGTCACCTGACGCGGGTGCATACGTCGCTGAACAAATTTGCATACCGGAAGGAGGTGCACTTGTGTCCTTATCGTTCTGAAGTGCGGTGTTGTTTACTTCGAGCGAGGTACCGAGATGGTAGGAAATGCATGTGGAGGGCGCTGCCGTGGAGGCATACGGCACATAGTCATAGTCGTGCTGGTTCGATGGGTCTTGCGGTACAACCGAAATATATCCCGGCGTGGTCAAAAGCGACGCACACGTAATGCCCGCTCCACATGAGTTTGCAGCGCTCGCGATGTTTGGCGGGAACGAGTTGTTTTGATCATAATAGACTTCAAGTGCAAGTTGGATTTGTTTTATGTCCGAGAGCCTGCGCGCGTCGCGGCCCTTTTTGCGTGAAGTATCGAGCGATGCCAGCACGATGGACGCGAGTATACCGATGATAGCGATGACCACCAATACTTCGATGAGCGTGAATCCGCTCGGACTTATGAACCAGTTTGAGACGGATCTATTTTTATGTGAGGTGCGCATACACGTATATGAATTATATTACGGGCAAGCCGTAGCCGTCGAGGCCGGTGCTGAGGATTCGGTGCGCGAAACGCCGGTAGAATCGACGCACCAGTATGTCGTACCATCATTGAGGACGTGCCACGCAGCATATGCGGTCGCCGCAGCAGAAGCATCCGAATTATTCACGCAAGTAGGAGATGTCGCATCTGGCCAGCTCGAAGTTGCCACAATGCTCGCAAACCCGCTGGTAGCGTCCGCAGACATGTCCCCTGTCGCGCAATCCGTACCGTCTCCCGCTGCGCCGTAATTATTATTCGTAGTGAAATACGACTCTGCAGCATTGCGCAGACTGTTCATCTGCTCTTGGACTTTCGCGTCGTTGCCCCTGCCCCGTGCAGTGCTCAAAGACGCGAGAACTATTACCGCCAAGATACCGATGATGGCTATGACTACTAGCAGTTCGATAAGAGTGAATCCTCGAGATTTCTTTAGTTGCATACGGTCGCTCCTGCCGCGGTATGCGCGGCTGTTGCAGCGCCATAAATGCCGTTGGTGCCGCCTGTGTAGAGAGTTGTGCCTGAGCCGAGAGTTCCTTTGGCGGTCCCGTTGTAGTCAACGCACCAGACCGCTCCTGTCGGAAGCTGTACCGCAACGGACCAGGCACTGGCGCTTACGCCACAGTCCATTTTCGCCGCAGTGACAATAGAAGTAATGGCGTTGATCACATTGTTCATACCGCTAGTCGTATCGGTCCACATAGTAGAACCTCCTGCTGCAGCTGTGCAGAGACCGGTTTGTGCACCGTTGGGTGGACCATAGGCAAAGCTGTGACTATTGAGGTACAGGTCTGCAGCGTTGCGTATCTGATGCATATCAGTTTTTATTTGGGCATCACTGCCTTTCGTGCGGGCGGTGCCCAAAGACGCAAGGATTATCGAGGCTAAGATGCCGATGATGGCGATGACTACTAAGAGTTCGATAAGAGTGAAACCGCGAGCCGCAGCGGCCCAGTATGTCTTATTCATGGTGCTAGTATATACCGGCAAAAGAAATCCCCAGCTTATGCTGGGGATTTCTGCCAACATCTGCGTGGAGATTACGGGCACGCCGTAGTGAGCGTCGGAGCAGATGCATAGGTCTTGGAGGTACCGTTGCTGTCAACACAAGCGTAAGTGGTACCATCCGGCAAGGTTGCCTTAACTGCATATTTGGTAGCAGGTGTGGCATCCACAGAAGCAGTTATGGCAGTTGCACCATTGTTGCACATTGCCTTTATTATGCTGTCCACGCCGTTAACAGTCGCTGCCGCAAACAACCCTACTCCAACAGTGGTTCCACAGTTAGAGGTCGGTGTTATATCTGTACCTGCGGCAACCATTTCATGCGTTGCATCATAGCCAGTCCCATAATTGCCGGCTCCGGAATAATAAACCTCGGCCTGATTGCGGAGACTGGACATTTCTTCCTGCACTGCTGCATTCTTGCCTTTCGTACGAGCGGTACCCAAAGACGCGAGAACTATTGCCGCCAAGATACCGATGATGGCGATGACCACCAAGAGTTCGATGAGCGTGAAGCCCCTCTTAAAATTTTGCATATAAATAATTATTGTACGCGTTACCTATTAATTAATATTGCGGGGTACCCCCGACGGTTCGCGTACCCATATTGTATAGCCGCCACGGATTACACAAAATCTTCATGTGGATAACCGGGTGCTCCGGCGGCAAAGCAAGAAAAGTTCACGCTCCGGGCCGTTAAGCCTGAGTCTATGAACTTTTCCTACTTTGCCGCCCTCGTTTAGAAACTCGAGGCGATGTTGTAGATCGGGAGAAGTACGGCTGCAAGAAGCACTGCAACGCCGAGCGCAAGAATGACTATCATTATCGGTTCGATAAGGCCGACGAGCGTGTCAACAGCGTTGTCGACTTCGCGCCGATAAAATTTCGCCATAGTCTCGAGTATCGAACCCATATTGCCGGTCTCTTCGCCAATCTTTACCATCGCTACTACGATGCCGGGCATTTCGGGATGTTTGCGCAGCGCTTCGGAAAGTGGAAGGCCTGCCTTTACATCCGCAGCGGCAGCGGCCATTACGGCTTCGTACGTCGGGTCTTCGACGACAGAGCCGGTAATTTCAAGTCCGCGCAAAATCTGGATGCCGCTTTTGAGCATGGTGGAAAGGTTGTCGGCAATGCGCGAAAGATAGATCTTTTGGTAGATCTGCCCCACCGCCGGAATGTCGAGTTTCGCTTTCGAATAAAGCATCTTCCCCTGTTCGGTCTGTCCGTAGCGGTACATGAAAAAGAGCCCGACCGCAAGCATGATGAGCATTAGAAAAATGTAGTGCGACATGAAATTGCTGATACCGATCACGATTCTGGTGTAGATAGGAATATCGCCGCCGACCGAGGTGAGCATGTCCGCAAGATGCGGGATGACGACAGTCATCATGAGTGTCATGACGACGCCGAAGGTAAGCATGATAAACGCCGGATAGACGAGCGCGTTCCTGGCTTTTTGCGTTATTTCGTAGTTGCGGTCGAGGTGGTCGGCAAGGAATGCGAAGGTCTCGTCGAGCTTTCCCGTTTCTTCGCCCGCCTTCACCATGTTGACGTAGAAGAGCGAGAAGACATCGGGGTGTTTCGCGAGCGCGTTCGAGATGGTCGAGCCGCCTTGGATGTCGTTGGCGATGTCAGAAAGTTTTTCGGCAAGCTGCGGTGTGCGCGCTTCCGCTGCGAGAAGCTTGAACGCGCGCAAAGCGGAAACCTGCGCTTCAAAGAGCGTCGTTATCTGGCGGCTGACCATCACGATGTCGGCGTTGCTGATGCGCTCGAAAAGCTTGATGCGTGTCTGGAAAAGACCGTTTTCGCCTTTGTCCTCGTCTATTTTCGAAAGCACGAGTCCGCGGCGCTGCAGCGCAGCGATGGCGAGGTCCATATTGACCGCGTCAATGGAGCCTTGCCGTTCTTTTCCTTCGGCATCGACTGCTGAATATTTAAATACCGACATAAGTTAGAGCAGCTTGTTGAGAACGTTGGGGTTCAGGGAATATTGGTATGCGCTCTCGACGGTAATTTCGCCTCTTGATACCAGTTCCGCGAGGGAGCGGTTCATGTCTATCATGCCTTCGGTCGAGCCGGTTTCGATGACGGTGTTTATTTCATGCGTGCGCTTTTCGCGGATGAGATTGGCGACGGCTTTGTTGTTGATGAGAAGTTCATACGCCGGGACGAGCCCGCCGGAGATGCGCGGGATCAGGCGCTGACTGAAGATGCCTGCCAAGGATGCCGCGAGCTGCAGGCGTATCTGGTCTTGCTGCGTGGCCGGAAATGTATCGATGATACGGTCGATGGTCTGCGCGGCGTCGTTGGTATGAAGTGTCGAAAAGACGAGGTGGCCAGTTTCTGCCGCAGTTACAGCCGCTGACATGGTCTCCGGCCCGCGCATTTCGCCCACCAAAAGCACGTCGATGTCCTGACGAAACGCGCTCAGAAGCGCAGTCGGGAAATCTTTGGTATCGATGCGGACTTCGCGCTGGTCGATGAGAGATTGTTTCGGTTCGAAAATGTATTCGATCGGGTCTTCAATGGTGACTATATGCTCGAGGCGCTCCAGATTGATGCTCTCAATAAGCGCAGCGAGCGTCGTGGTCTTTCCTTGTCCTACCGGTCCCACAACCAGGAAAAATCCCTGTGATTTGCGGGCGAAAGAAAGCAGAATGTCAGGAAGGTTCAATTCCTGCAGCGTGCGTATCTTTTTCGGGATGAGGCGAAGCGCGATGGCGACCGATGTGCGCTGGAAAAAAGCGTTGCCGCGGAAACGCACGCCTTCGCCTTCGAACGCGAAGTCGACTTCCTGATCCTGCATGAACCTTTGGATCTGCTCTTTTGAGAGAAGCTCTTTGACGAAGCCCATCGTGTCGTCGGGGGAAAGCACCGGTTCTTTGAGCATGGGCGCAAGCGATCCGGAGACGCGGATGGTCGGATGCACGCCTGCGGAGATATGCAGGTCAGATGCTCCTTCGTGCACGAGTACGTTTATGTATTTTTTAAGCGTGGCGCCGTAGTCCATGGTTCCCAGAAGTCTTATTCTAACGCATTTTTAAGCGCACCTTTTCCCCTATCCCCACCTTACATAGCGCGGGAGTAAAAGTTTCC
>Ga0070679_100001921_pt1 | contig 18651 bp, 19 predicted proteins | sample KBSC63BmetaG_FD_65652 | JGI IMG/M metagenome (GOLD analysis project Ga0070679, IMG submission 65652) | Corn rhizosphere microbial communities from Kellogg Biological Station, Michigan, USA - KBS C6-3B metaG | ecosystem: Host-associated > Plants > Roots > Rhizosphere | place: USA: Michigan... | reverse complement strand
CATGCGCGCTGGCGCGCGACGTCGGCTACGACGACATCACGATGTTCTGGTTCCGCATCGGGGCGCTGCTCCACGACGTCGGCAAGATCGTGGTGCCATCAGAGATCTTGTACAAGCCGGGGCCGCTCGACGCGCGCGAGCGCGAGATCATGGAGCACCACGCGGCCGCGGGGAGCGATCTCCTCCGGGACATCGACTTCCCGTGGGATATCTTGCCGCTCGTGCGCGGACACCACGAGCGCTGGGATGGACGCGGGTATCCGGACAGGCTGGCGGGCACGGACATCCACGAGAGCGCGCGGATCGTCTGCGTGGCGGACGTGTTCGACGCGCTGTCGACGGATCGTCCTTACCGGCGCGCGTTCACTCGCGACGAAGCGCTCGACATCATGCGCAAGGATGTCGGCAAGATGTTCGATCCGGATCTCTTTCCGCGCTTCGAGCGCGTGATCCGCTCGATCGACATCTACAAGTATCCCGCACCGCGCACCGACTTCGCGATCGCGAGCTGACGCGATCGCCGACGCGATTCAGTCGACGTTCTCGTCCGAATCGTCGTCGTGGATGGTCCGAAGGTCCACGACCTTCAGTTGGCGGAGCATGGTGGGCAGCTTCAGGTACGCGACCTCGCCAACGGCCTTACCGAGCAACGCGCGGCCGATCGGCGACGCCATGGTGACGTGGCCCTCCTCGAACTCGAGCGCGTCGCCGAACACGAGATAGTACGTCTCGCGGGTCCCCGACTTCTCGTCCTGCACGACCACTTTCGATCCAAGCCCTACGCGGTCGTTGGGGATCTGCGCCGGATCGATCGACGAGAGCTTGCTCAACCGCTGCCGAAGCTGCCCCAGCCGCGCCTGCACGAACTGCTGCCGCTCGAGTGCCGCCTTGTACTCGCTATTCTCACGCAGGTCTCCGAGCTCCACCGCTTTGCGAATCTCCTGCGGGAGCGTGACGTTGAGCTCGTACTGGAGCTTCTCGACTTCTTCTCCGAGCTTCTGCTTGAGTTCTTCGAGCATATCCATGCGAGCCAGTTGCGCTGAGGCGACGACAAAACTTGAGCGCCCGGCCAGTGGGGCCGGGCGCACGTTGAATCCGCTTGATACTGAGAAGCTATCCCCCGTGACGCACTCTGGCAAACGCCAGGCCCGGCCGAGATGACGCTGCGCGTCGAACGGTTCGGCGATGTGACTCGGCTCCGAATGTCGAGCCCTGGCAGCCGCATCGCAGGTATGGATGTCAGCGCCTACGTGGTACGCGGCGTGATGATCGACACCGGATTTCACCGCGCGCGCCGAGCGCTGGTCGCAGCCGTGAAAGAGTTGGGCATTCGCGGTGCGATCGTCACGCACTGGCATGAAGATCACGCCGGCAACGTCTCTCGCCTCGCGGAGCTCGGCATCCCGTTGCTGGTTCGCGACGACACGATGGAGATCCTCCGCCGCGCCCCGTCGATTCAACTGTATCGGCGGATCGTGTGGGGACATCCGCCCGCGCTGCGCACCAACCCCGTGGCCTTCGACGCCGACAGCTTGCAGACGATTCACACGCCCGGGCATTCCACGGATCATCAGGTCGTCTTCGATCCATCGACGCGCACGCTCTTCTCCGGCGATCTGTGGCTTGGCGTTCGCTCGCGTATTCTGCATGCGTCGGAGGATCCATATGCGATCGTCGACAGCTTGCGGCGGGCCGCCGCGTTGGAGCCGGAACGGATGTTCGATGCGCACCGCGGGCTCGTGCCGAATCCGGTGAAAGCGCTCGAGGCGAGAGCGGATTGGTTGCGCGACCTGTTGGCCGAGGTCGCGCAGCGTGTGCACGACGGCTGGAGCGACCAGCTCATCGTGAGACGTCTGCTCGGCGGCGAGGAGCGCGCGGCGTGGGCGTCGCGTGGTGACTACTCTCGACGAAATCTGGTGAAGGCAGTGAGAAGGCGAGTGTCGTCCTGAGGAGCTTCTTCCTCTGTCATCCTGCGGAGCGCAGCGACGAAGGATCTACTTTCCTCACCGTCTGATCAGGGTGACCACCGGAAGCACCGAGGCCACCGTGAGCCACTGAACTGCAGTGGCCACGGATTACGCGGACCACTGCCCGGATTCGCGGAACGCATCTCGAACGCGAGTGTGATTGCGTCGAGGGTAGAGTGACATCGTCTTTGCTGAGACGCCGCTCGGGACGCCAGTAGGTGCGTGCCGAGCGGCCTTTTCACAAATCCAGCGTTCACTCACGACGTTGTTCCGTGTCGTTCGTGTTTGTTGGCGCCCTTCCGTGGTCCTTCTCTCGCCGCGGCCCAGCCCGTTTCGTGGTCCTTCTCATGAAGCTGTCCGAGCGCGGAGCCGTAGTCTCGAGCGAGCCGCCAGCAGAGCACAATAGGTCCTCACTCGCTTCGCTCGGACGACGACTATCGATGCATGGGCAGCGTGGAGTCCGTCTCCTCGGCCTCGACCGGCCCACTGCCTGCCCGTTCGAACTCTCTTCGTAAGAGATCCATCATGGCTCCGCGCTGCTCGTAGAGGCGCTTGAGGGGACGCGCATCGTGCCTCGCGCACGCGTACGACGTCAGCAGCGGCAGCGCGACAGTCGAATCGAGATAGCACACCACCGCGTCCGGCAGGCGATCGGGATCGATCTTGCCCCAGCTCACGGCCTCGGCCGGCGTCGCGCCCGAGAGACCGCCGGTGTCCGGTCGGGCATCAGTGATCTGTAAAAAGAAGTCGTGCCCCTTCTCGTCGATCCCGAGGACTTCCTGAATCTGCGGCTCGGTCTGGAGCATGAAGTTCTTCGGGCTGCCGCCACCGCAGATCAATACCGCCGACTTGCCGCCGCCGCGCTTGGCGCTCAACACGATCGACGCCGTCTCGTTGACGTCGAGATTGGGATCGATGACGCACTTGTTCCCCTCGAGCGCGAGCGCCGCGATGTTCATGCCGATCGACGAATCACCCGGCGACGAGGTATAGATCGGTACGCCGGCCTGATACGCCGCCGACAGCAACGACTTCTGTCCGATGCCGAGTGCGCGCTCGCGCTCGCGAACGTACTTGCCGCAGAGGTTGTGCAACTCCGCGCTCGACATCGGGCGCTGGAATTCCTTTCCCTGCATGATCTTTCTAAAGAACGCGTCCGTCGAGAGCAGCACGTCGTAGTCGAAGAAGATGTCGTAGATGCGAACGACGCCTTCCTCCCGCAGCACCACGTCCGACGCCTGCGGGTTGCCGCGATGCATCGCGAGCCCGAGACCAAAGTGCGTGTCGTGATACAGATTCGCGCCCGTCGAGATGATCCAGTCGACGAACCCGTGCTCGATCAGCGGAATGAGCGCCGCCATCCCCAGTCCCGCCGGCGTGAGCGCGCCGGTGAGCGTCATGCCGACGGTCACGTCCGAATCGAGCATCTTTTTCGTGAAGAGGCCGCACGCCTCGCGCAGTCGCGCCGCGTTGTACGCAAGAAACGCGTTGTCGATCAGATCCGCGGCCGACTCCGATCCATCGATCGGGCGGGGATCGATGCGGTCGCCCTGCAGATATCTGCTTTTCTCATGCGCCGTGTGCTGTTGGCCCGCGCGCTCGCGCGCCTCGGCGGCGCGCTTCTGCTCAGCCTTCGGACCAGCAGCCGATGCCTTGCTCGCTTTGGCCGGCTTCGTCGACTTTCCAGTTCCGTGACGAGACGCCTTGAAGCCGCCGCGCGCGCGGCCCGTATTGGTGTTGCTGCTCTTCTTCTTTGCCATTGCCTGTCGAGGTCTATCGCGCGAGTCGCGCGGCTTCCCACGCTTGAATCACCGCGTGCGCGGCTTCATGTGGGTCGTCGGTCAACAAGATGAGATCGAGGTCGCCCGCCGAGATCTTGCCTTCGCCGAGCACCCGTGACTGAATCCAGCGAATGAGTCCGGCCCAGTAGTGTCGGCCGAACATGATCACCGGGAACTGATAGATCTTGCCGGTCTGAATCAGCGTGAGCGCCTCGAACGCTTCATCCAACGTGCCGAAGCCGCCCGGAAAGATGATGAAGGCATTCGAGTATTTGATGAACATCGTCTTCCGCACGAAGAAGTAGCGGAAGTTCACCAGCGTATCGACGTAGGGATTGGCGCCCTGCTCGAACGGCAGCTCGATGTTGCATCCGATCGACTGGCCACCGCCCTGCTTCGCACCCTTGTTCGCGGCTTCCATGATGCCGGGGCCCGCGCCCGTGATGATCGCGAAGCCCGCTTCCGCCAGTAGCCGAGCGACTTCCTGCGCGGCCTGATACTGCGGATCGTCGGGATGCGTACGCGCCGAGCCGAAGATCGACACGCCCTTTCGCACGTGCGCGAGATTGTCGAACCCTTCGATGAACTCACCCATGATGCGCATGACGCGCCATGGATCGGTTCGCGTGAAGTCCTCGACGCTGCTCGTCGATTGGAGAAGCTTCTCGTCTTCGGTGACGGGCAGCATGACGTCGCGAATGGAATCGTCGACGATCTTCGTCGCGCCAGCGGTCCGCCCGGGCGTCTTCTCCGACGGCGGCGTGCGTCCGGCCGCCCGGTGACCCGCTTCAGTCCGCTCCTTGAGGTATTCGGCTGCTGTCGCCTGTGCTTCGGCAAGCACTTCCGGGCTGGCCTTCTTTCCGCTGGCGGTGCGGGCAGTTTTCTTCGTGGTTTTGGCGGGCTTCCGCTTCGTCGTCTCTGGCATGCGTGGAGTCTACGGGGTTGAGGCGCGAGAGCACAGAGGCGAGCTTCCGGGACCTCTGCCCTCACACTTTCAACGCATTGTCCGTCGTCATCCTCCTCGCAGACGGCGCACGTCCCGACGTGCTCGGCGCGACGCTCGCAAGCGGCGCCCTTCCCGCACTCGCGCAATTGCGCGACGAAGGCGGGTTGCACGCGGTGACCTCGTGCTTTCCGTCGGTCACCGGGCCGGCCTATGCACCATTCCTCATGGGCCGCTTCCCCGGGCCCATCGGCCTTCCTGGCCTGCGCTGGTACGATCGAGCGCGCGAGACGTGCACGCTTCCGGACTATACCCGCAGCTACGTCGGCTATCAGATGGGCGCGGTCGATCGCGACATCGATCCCGACGCGCCAACCATCTTCGAGCTCTGCGACGCCAGCGTCGGCGCACTGAACGTCATCAGCCGCGGGCTCGCGCCGCAGAATCGTATCGGGTCGATCACGCCGCGCTCCGCGTTTCGCGCCGCGACGACGCACTTTCGAGGAAACGTTGCCGGATGGCTCGACATCGATCGTGACGTCGCACGCGAAGTGGCGCGGCGGGTCCGCGACGACAAGCCGGAGTTCGTCTTCGCGGCGCTCACCGGCGTCGACAAGGTCTCGCATGCGCGCGGCCAATCACATCCCATGATCGTCGACGCGTTGCGCATCGTGGACGACGCGGCGGCGCAAATTCGTCGCGAGGCCGAACGCGACGGACGTTGGCGTGACATGTCGCTGTGGATCGTGAGCGATCACGGCCACTCACGCGTGACGTCCCACGAGGACCTCGAGCGCGTCGTCGCCGCCGAGGGCTTTCGCACGATGTCGCATCCCTGGGTCTTCAGGATCGCGCCCGAGGTCGGCGTGATGGTGAGCGGCAACGCGATGGCGCACCTGTATGTAAACTTGAAATCACGGTCGACGGAGCGGCCGTCGCTCGACGGACGATGGGCGAAGCTCGCGGAGGCGCTGCTACCTCGGCCTTCCGTCGATCTGATGCTGCTCCCACTGCGATCGAATCGCGTCCAGGTGCTCGCGAACGGACGTGGCTCCGCGATGACCTGGCGCGAGGGCGAACGCTACTTCTATCGCCGCGATACGGGCGATCCGCTCGGTATCGGCGCCGATGTCGACGGCGTGTCGAGCAACGAAGCGTACGACCGCACGATTGCCACCGATTATCCTGACAGCATCGTGCAGATCGTCCATCTCGCGCTGGCGCCGCGGTCCGGCGACATCATCCTGTCCGCCGCGCGCGACTGGGACTTCCGTGCGCGCTATGAACCGATTCCGCACGTGAGCTCGCACGGCGCGCTGCATCGCGAGCACATGATGGTGCCGCTCCTGGTCAATCGCCCCACGCGAACTACGCCGCGCCGCACTGTCGACGTGATGCCCAGTGCGCTCGCGGCGCTCGGCAAAGCCATCCCCGCGGGACTCGACGGGACTTCGTTTCTCTGAGTCGTCGTCGACTCAGACGAACTCGGACCCGTGCTCGCGCGCGATCTCGATCAGGCGCGCGCGATCGACTGGTCCGGGTGCTGCGAAGACCGCAGCGCTCTTCTCGAAGAGTTGATCGAAGTCACCGCTCATGTTGAACGTCCAGTGCCGCCCGACCGTGTCGCCGACGTTCTTGAACGAGTGGACGCAGCCCTGGGGCACGAACACGACGCCGCCGGCGCCGACCTCGCTCTTCTTCCCGTCGGTCACGAATTCGTAGCGCCCTTCGATGATGATGAAAAGCTCATCCCCGCCCTCGCGATGCGGCGGCGGACCTCCGCCCGGCGGCACCATCGCCAGGCCGAGCACGAGCGGTCCGCCGGTGTGTGCTCTCGTGAGCTTGAAGAGGACCTCATTCCCGAATGCCTTCACCACACGGCCTTCGCCAGCCTGAACGACGCTCGCGCCAATGGTGGTCGTGGATTCCTGAAGCATGCTGTTCTCCATTCTTGATGTCGTCACGATGCGGATCGATTCCGCAACGGACGATACGCAACGCTGAGGCGTCGCAAATCGGGAAGGTTCCCGATGAGACTTCCCTACTCGCGCGTTGCCCGCCCGAGTCGCACTTCCCTAGGGAGTTCGTCAAACAAGCCCATGCTGACGGGCATACCCGGTCGCCTCGTGTCGGGAGCGGACATCGAGCTTCGCATAGATGGCTCGCAGGTGAGCGTCCACGGTTCGCGGACTGATGGACAGCCGTTCGCCAATCTCGGCGTAGCTGAGCCCCGCGGTAAGCACCCGAAGCACGTCGATCTCGCGCGGCGTGAGAGCGGCGTGCAAGGGCGCCGGCGGCGCTTCCCGCGATGCCGCTCGACGTCCGTCGCTCGACACGTTTTCGATCAATTGCTCCAGCGGCGTTACACGTCCCTGAGCCAACGCCTCGCCGAAACGCTCATCGCCGAGGCGCGCCCGGCTCCGCGCGACGGCGTCGTCACGGTCGCGCACGTCGGCAGGCTGAAGAAACCCGCTGTCCTCCGCCGACAACAACTCGGCCGCTCCGAACAGACGCGTCGCGGCCACGTCGTCGCCCTCGGCGCTGAGAACACACGCAAGCCCGATCACGCAGGCAGCGACAGCGCCGCGTTGATCGAGTCGACGAAACGTTCCCAGACTCTCGAGGAATGCCCTCCGCGAGCGCATGTAGTCGCCGAGGTGCAGGTCGACATGCGCGAGCTTCCGAAGGCCGAGCGCCCGATGCACCGAGTTTCCGACGTCTCGATACAAGCGCAAGGCGTACTCGAAGTGCGTCCGCGCGCCGCCGTAGTCGCGCTGTTGTCGCGCGACGTCCGCAAGGCCGACGAGCGCGCGAGCTTCCCATTCGGCGTCGCCAGTCTCGCGCGCAAGTGCGACCGCTTCCCCGCGCAGCGAGCGGGCACGTCGAAGATCGCCGCTCGCGGCCGCCTGACGACCGCGTGCGTGCAGGGCCTGGAGTCGACCCCACGCCGAGCCGGTTCTCTCCCAGAGCTGCCACGCTGCGTCGAGCTGTGCCTCCGCGGAATCGAGCATGCCAAGCGACGTCAGCGTGAGTCCGAGCTCGGTCATCGCTTCCGCGTGCGTGACGAGATCGTTCGCGTCCTTTGCGACTCGTGCAGCGTCAGTGAGGCATTCGCGCGCCGTCGCGAGATCTCCTTGCAGCCGTGCTAGCGTTCCCGCGCCGCACAAACTGCTCGCACGATCTGCGTCTGAACCGCCGGAAAGACGCAACGCCTGGTCGACGATCGTCCGGCCCTCCGTGAGAAAGCCGCGGATCCGCCAGTAATCGCGGAGCGATGCACAGAGCCCGAGCGCGAGATCCGCGTCGCCGACGGCGATGCTCCATGTCAATGCGGCGCGAAAGTTGTCGTGATCGGGATCGAAGTGAGCGACGGCGTGCTCGGTGCGCGCGGCCCGGAACAACGGCGCAACCCGGCGCGCAACCTCGAGAAAATACGTCGCGTGCTTTCGCTTGACATCATTCCGGATCGTCGCGTCTTCGTCCAAGCGGGCCCGAGCGAACTCACGAAGCGTCTCGAGCATCCCAAAACGCATTGCCCCGCTTCCGGTCGTGCGATACACGAGGCTGTGATCGACCAGGGACTCGAGCGCCTCCCCGGCCGGTGAGTGCGGGTCGCGCGCACACACCGCCTCAGCGGCGTCCATCTCCCATCCGCCGACGAACGTCGACAGCGCCGCGAAGAATCGCCGATGGACGGCGGGCAACAGCTCGTAGCTCCATGCGATCGCGGATTCGAGTGTTCGCTGGCGCGCGGGAAGATCGCGCGGACCGCCGCGAAGGATGGCAAGGCGGTCGTGCAGACGCTCGAGCAGCGTGCGTGTGTCGAGAAACTTCGTGCGGGCGGCCGCGAGCTCGATGGCGAGCGGGATGCCGTCCAATCGCCGGCAGATCTCGGCGACGAGATGAGCATTCTCTGATGTGAACGCGAATCCGGACGCCACGGCACGTGCCCGCGCCAGGAACAATGCAACCGCCGCACTGGCGCCCAGCTCGACGCCGGAGTTCGCGGATTCATCGTCGGGCACCACGAGAGGCGCCACGCTCATCTCATGCTCGCCGGACACGCGCAGCGGCACCCGACTCGTCGTCAATACCTTGAGGTCGGGCGCTGCAGCCAGCAGATCGGCGACCAGAAGGCCGACGTCTGGCAGATGCTCGAGATTGTCGAGGAACAACAGGCATGCGCGAGTCCGGAAGAATTCGCGCAAGGATCGACGGCCACTCTCGACCGACATCTCGAGCGCGTCGAGCATCGCAACGGTGACTTGCTCGACCGTGCCGACCGACGCCAGCGGCACGAAATAGGTTCCGTCCCGGAACGCCGGATCGGATGCGCAGCGCCTTGCGATCTCGAGGGCGAGCCGCGTCTTTCCGACGCCGGGCGCTCCCGTGAGGGTGAGCAGCCGCACGTCCGGTCGCGAGAGACTTCGTTGAATGTCCTCGAGCTCGCGGTCGCGACCGATCAATGGCGTCGGGGACGCGGGAAGCGGGGCCGGGAGTGGTCCGGACATATGCGTCGTCTGGGCGGGAAAGACTTCGAGAAACATGAGATACGTCGGGCGGCACATCAACATCCCGTGACTGGAAGTTGAAACCGTATCCGTTGCCTGAAAGATTGCGGAGCTGGCCTCGCTGACATCACGGAGCTCGAAAACGACATGACCACCAACCGGGTGAAGTGGGGCGTCCTCGGCGTCGCGGATATCGCGGTGCGTCTGGTGATTCCGGCGATGCGGCGGGGACAACTCTCGCATGTCATGGCGATCGCGTCGCGCGACCTCGAAAAGGCGCGCGCTGCCGCGGCGTCGCTCGGCATCGAGCGCGCGTACGGATCGTACGATGAGCTACTCGCGGATCCGGACGTCGAAGCCGTCTACAATCCGCTGCCGAATCATCTCCACGTGCCGTGGTCCATTCGAGCGGCCGACGCCGGCAAGCATGTTCTCTGTGAGAAGCCGATCGCGCTGTCAGCCGCCGAGGCGCGTGAGCTCCAGGCGGCAGCGACGCGCAATGGTGTCATCGTGGCCGAGGCGTTCATGGTGCGCGCGCATCCGCAGTGGCTTCGCGTGTACGACCTCGTACAGACCGGCCGCATTGGCGATCTGCGGCTCATCGTCGGCCACTTCAGCTATTACCGCCGCGATCCGAACGACATTCGCAACCGCGTGGATTGGGGCGGCGGTGCGCTCATGGACATCGGCTGTTATCCGATCACCATCGCGCGGTGGATGTTCGGCGCCGAGCCCGCGGAAGTTCTCGCGCAGATCGAGCACGATCCGGACATGCAGATCGATCGCCTCGTATCCGGGCTGATGCGCTTCGATCGCGGTCAGGCGAGCTTTACGTGCGCCGGACAGCTCGTGCCTTATCAACGAATGCACATCTTCGGCACGCACGGACGCATCGAGGTCCAGATCCCGTTCAACGCGCCCAACGATCGTCCGACGCGCATCTTCGTGGATGACGGACGGAACCTGACCGGCGACAGCGCCGAGACGATCGAGCTTCCAGCCGCTGACCAATACCTGCTTCAGGGCGAGCGGTTCTCCGAGGCAGTGCGCGGCATCGGCACGGTGCCGTCGTCGATCGAGAACGCCATCAACAACATGGCGGTCATCGATGCGCTCTTCCGTTCCGCGCAGTCCGAGCACTGGGAACGTCCGTAGCTCATCGTTTCGCGGCGCGGAGTCGATACGCGGCGATGAGCGGTTGGATCGACAGGAGCGCCCATGATCCTTCGAGCACGATGAAGCCGACCCGGTGGTCGATGACGGCGACCCACGCGAGGAGTGCCGACCCGACGAGATTCAGCAGGTTGTACGAAACATGCTCGCGTCCGAGCCGATTTTGCTGATTCGCCGCGTAGGCGACGAGAATCATCGCTGCACCAACGAGCGAGACGAGTTGAAAGAGCATTGCCCCTCGAAGAGATTGCGTCAGTGTCTCGGCCGGCGCATGCCGGCCCACCAACGATATGGCATCCTGGACGAAACTCACGCTCGCGCTTGCCTGGCGCGGTATCCGCAATCCTCGCGTCGCGAGCGCGCTCACGCGTGTGGGCTGGCGTTTTCGCAAACGTGGATGGTACCGGACGCCGCCGTTTCTGCCGCTGCCATCGCGTGAGTATCTGCGTTGGCGAATGTACACGGCGTACGGCAGCGAGGACTTCGTTCCGCCCGCCGATGATGTGATTCGCTATGCGCGCTGGGCGGTGCGCAGGCCGTGATCGCCGCGTCGGCGCCGGTGCGCGAGCACCTCACGGATCTCGTCAAGGCGCAAGCATTCGGTCTCGGCTTCGATCTCGTCGGCATCGCGGAGCTCGGGCCCGTCGAGACCGCCGATAAGTTCGATGCATGGCTCGCGCGCGGCTATGCGGGCGAGATGGCCTACCTCGCCCGCGGCGCGGAGAAGCGTCGTGATTCGCGTTTGCCGTTCGAGGGCACGACGCACGCGATCGTCGTCGCGCTGAACTATGGTGGCCGCGAGCCGAGCGGGCCCGTCGCGCGGTACGCGCGGGGCGATGACTATCACGAGCTGATGGTCGACCGGTTGAACGCGCTGCATCGTTGGATCGAGTTGTCCATCGGCCAGTCGGTGCGCGGCAAGGCGTACGTCGACACGGGGCCGCTGCTCGAGCGCGACCTCGCTCGGCGGGCGGGACTCGGGTGGTTCGGCAAGAACACCACGCTGATCAATCCGCGCGCCGGTTCGTTCTTCTTTCTCGGTGCGCTGGTCGTGGACCTCGCGCTCGAGGTGGACGCGCCGTTCGAGACGGAGCATTGCGGCACGTGTCATCGCTGCATCGATGCGTGTCCGACGAATGCGCTGGTGGAACCACGGGTGCTCGATTCGAACCGGTGTATCTCGTATCTGACCATCGAGCAGAAAGGCGAGATTCCAGTCGAACTGCGGGCGCTCGTGGGCGAATTGCTCTACGGGTGCGACATCTGCCAGGAGGTGTGTCCGTGGAACGAGAAGTTCGCGTTGCCGCTGCGCGAGGAGGCGTTTCGTCCTCGCGCGGTGCTCGCGGGCAAAGATGTTCGCACGCTGGCGCGCGAGTTGTTAGAGATGTCTCAAGAGAGCTTCAGCAAGGCGTTCAAGGGCTCGCCGATGAAACGTGCGAAGCTCGCTGGCCTCAAGCGGAATGCTGCCGTCGTGCTCGCAAATATTCATGCGGGTCGCCGGACAACCGGCACGCCAAGTCGCTGAAGGTAGTCGAAGCTCCCGTCGTAGAGTGTCGGGAGCCGGATGCGATCCGCCGACACGAACGAGCCGGCAGCATGAGCAACGACATCTTCCCCGAGCCCAAGCCGCCCTACACCCGGCAGTAATGCCGTACGCTACCCACCTCCGCGAAGCGGCCGCGGGTCCACGCCGCGGCCGAGCGCGAAGAGCAGCGCCGTGCTCCCATCGCGAGGCGTTGCGCGCGTCTCAACGGTCAGAGCTCCTCCGAACCGGATAGCGGAAATGCGTGACACCCACACCGGCGATCGTCATGGGGTTGCCAAGGAAGGCAGGGGTGTTCGCCAGATGGTCGAAGAGGCGAATGCCGGACCCGAGAATCACGGCCGCGAGGTCGATTGCGAGCTCGTCGAGGAGGCCGGCGTTGAGGAGCTGCTGGATGGTATCGGCACCGTGAACCCCGACAGATTTCCCGGCAGCGGCTGCCTTGGCCTGGCGCACCGCGCTCTCGATCCCGTCCGTCACGAAATGGACGGTCGAATCGGGCCGCGGCCAGCCGTCGGGAATCTCGTGGCTGAGCACGAAGGCCGGGCCCCATCCATGCCTCCCGCCCCAACCCCCGGCGACCTCGAACGTGCGCCGGCCGGTGAGCACCGCCCCGAGCTCGGAGGTGAGTCCCCGGATGTGTTCTGCGCTTGGGGTCGACACCCGGAACGTCAAGGGATCGCCCCCACCAGTGTGGACCTCCTCCTCGCCTGAGCCAAAGTACCAGTCGAACACCTCGGCCACGCCGTCGTTACGGTCGGCTACGTAGCCGTCGAGCGACATGGACATGATTGCGATGACCTTTGACATTGCACGCTCCTATTCTCGCAGGTGGATGCCTCGGCCCGACCCGTCAACTTACAAGGGCACCCGCGCCGACACTCCCCTGCGAGCTGTTAGCGATGCCTGATGAGGAATTCAGAATCGCCTTCACAGATTCGCCGATGAAGGCGGCCGAGGTCGCCGAGCTGGAGCGGAGCTGTCACGAAGACCGTGGCACATCTCTCCCGACTTCGCCGACGAGAGAGCGCAAACAACTCCCGCACTCGGAGAGGGCAGCGGCATCCCGCGTCAAATCCCTGCCGAGCGTTCCCCTGCGTGTCGACAGTTGAATCCCAAAGCGGCACCGCGTCGCCCGGTCAGAGAACGTGCTCGATCCGAATCGGGAGATCGCGGACGCGCCGCCCCGTCGCGTGAAAGACCGCGTTCCCGATCGCCGGCGCGACTCCCGCGAGCGCGACCTCGCCCAGGCTCTTCGCTCCAACATTGTTGAACGTGAAGTCCGGGGCATCGATGAATTCGACATCGATGGATCCGACATCGGCGTTCACGGCGACGACGTACTCGGCGAGGTCCGCATTCAGAAATCCGCCGTAGCGCGGATCGACCTCCGTCGCCTCGCGAAGCGCCGCGCCGATTCCCCACACGACTCCTCCGCGCACCTGACTCGCTGCCGTTCTCGGGCTGATCACGCGCCCGCAATCGACGACGCTGACCACACGCGGCACTCGAATCCGCCGTGTGCGTTCTTCAACGTGCACTTCGACAAAATGCGCGACGTAGCTGAACGTCACCGTGTGCGGATATTCGGGTCCCGCGAGAGAGACCAAGCCCGCACGGAGCCGGTCGAAGATCTCGTCCGGTTGCCCGGGTGCCTTGCGTCGAATCTCCACCTCGAGCTCGCGCTGCCCGGCCGCGCGAAGCAGCTCGGCGGGCGTGCCCTGTAGCGGCGCCGGCACCAGCTTCGCGAGCGCCTCCAGCAGTGCATCCGCGGCATCGGAAGCGGCGGGTGCGACCGACGCCGTCCCCCATGCGCCTGCCGTCAGATGCTGGGGCACGGCGCGTGTGTCGCCGATCGACGCCACGATGCATTCAGGCGCAACGCCCAGCTTTCGTCCAACGATCGCCGACAGCACGTTGCGAATTCCTTGCCCCATCTCGTGCGCGCCGATGTCGATGAAGACGCGGCCGTCATCGGTCGCCTTGAGCCGAACGATCTGCGGCACGATCAGGCAAGGATACGTGCCGAGCGCGACGCCCCAGCCGACGCACGCGCCGTCGGAGGAACGCATCGATCCCGGAGCCATCGATCGACCTCGCCAACCAAACCGATCGGCGCCTCGACGCAGACACTCCGCCACATGCCGTGACGAGAGCGGCAGCTTCGTCACCGGATCGGTCGCAGTGTCGTTCGCAAGCCGCAGCTCGACCGGGTCCATGTTGAGTTCATAGGCCAGCTCGTCGACACAACTCTCCATCGTGAAGCACGCGACGTGCTCGAACGGCGTCCGCATGTAGCCCGGCGTCTGCACGTCCGTGCGAACGAGACGCTCGTGCCCGCGAAAATTTTCGATGTTGTGAAGCCGCGACGTCGTCGCGACGTATTGCAGCGGGAAGAAATCGTGACGCGACGTTTGTGCATCCACTTCGTGAATGGCGGCGAGCATTCGACCCGAGTGATCCGCGCCGAGTCGCAGGCGATGCCGCGTCGCGGGCCGGAAGCTCGCGTCGTGGAAGATCTGCCAGCGTGGAACGACCAGCTTGACCGGCCGGCCCAAACGCCGCGCCGCAATGACGGCGAGAATGGTCTGCATTTGGAGAGAGTTCTTCTGACCGAACGCGCCGCCGGCGAAGGGCGATACGACTCGAATCCGGTCGGCGGAGATCGCGAGCGCGGTCGCGACGCCATGCCGAATGGCTTCGGCGTTCTGCGTACTCTCGTGGATCACCAGCAACTCGCCGTCCCATTCGGCCACCGTCGCGAGCAGTTCCATGGGATTCTGGTGCTGCGGCGGAAAGCTGAATCGCGCATCGATCGTCACCGGCGCGTCGGCGAGAGCGCGATCCGCGTCGCCGATGACGACTTCCGGGATGAATTGCGCGATCGGCGTGTCCGCCTGATTCACAATATCCTCATCAGGCGCATCGAGCGTGACGTTGAATGCCTCAGACGCGTACGTCGGAGTGACCAATCCAGCACCCTCGACGGCCGCCTCCAGCGTATCGGCGGCGACGAGCGCGATCGGTTGGCCTCGGTACGCAATCAGGTCCGACGCCAGCGGCTGGATGCTCTGAAATCCGTAGCCGCCAGCCATCACGAATCCGTGCGTCTTCAACGGCCCGATGTTCTCGTGCGTCAGGACCAACCGGACGCCTGGGACGGCCGTCGCCGCGTTCACGTCGATCGTCACGATCCGTCCGCGCGCGATCGATGCCGTCGCCAGCGACGCGTGGATCATCCCCGGTCGAACGTCGTCGGCGCAGAATCGGACGGCGCCTCGGACTTTGGCGATCGCGTCGACGCGCGGGACGTCTGGAAATGCAGCATCGCAGATTCCGTTCATTCGCAACCTCAGGCACGTGCTTTCGCGATCATGAGGGCGTCCGCGACGGTTCGCGCGGCGAGCTCGACCCGGAATCCGTTGGCGGTTGTTGCGCTCGCGCCGGCGAGCGCAGCGTGTCCAGCCCGGAGTGCCGTATCGGATGTCAACGAATGTCCGACCAGGCCACGTTCAGCATCGTGCGCGCGCCACGGACGCGTCGCCACACCGCCGATCGCGATGCGTGCCTCGGTCACCGTGTCGTGCTCGAGCGTCAACGCAACCGCGGCCGACGCGAGCGCGAACGCATACGACTCGCGATCGCGAATCTTGTGATAGACCGACGCACGGCCGACCGGCGAAACGGGAACGCGAATACGTACGATGAGCTCGTCCCGGTCGAGCGTCGACTCGATGTGCGGTGTATCGCGCGGCTCGAGATGCAGATCCTCGACGGCGATCGAACGTTCGCCGCGCGGTCCGATGATATCGATCATTGCATCGAGCGCGACGAGACCAATCGCCCAGTCGCCGGGATAGACCGCGATGCAGGCGTCGCTCCCTCCCAGGAGGGCGTGTCCGCGGTTGATTCCGTCTTTCGCCGCGCAACCAGTTCCCGGCTTCCGCTTGTTGCACGCGAACGGTTCTCCACTTCGGAAATACTCGCATCGCGTTCGCTGCAGCAGGTTGCCGCCGACGGTCGCCATGTTGCGAACCTGCTGTGACGCCGCGCGCCACAGCGACTCGGACAACACGGGATAGTCTGCGACGAGCTTCGGGTCCGCGGCGACGTCGCTCATACGAGCCAGCGCGCCGAAGACGAGCTCGCGCGAGCCGGACGTGTCGAACCGGGTCAGCGCGGCCACTGAATTGATGTCGACGATGTTTCGAGGCGTCTCCACGCCAAGCTTCATCAAGTCGAACAGCGTCGTGCCCCCGGCAAGGAAGCGCGTCTCCGGACCGCTCGACGCCATCGCACGCACCGCCTCGTCGGGCGTCGCGGCTCTCGTGTACATGAAGGGACGCATTGGATCACACACCCGTCATCTTGGCGGCGGCCGCTTCGACGGCCGCGACGATGCCGACGTAGGCGCCACAGCGACAGATGTTGCCACTCATGTATTCGCGAATCTCGTCCGTCGAGGACGCGTGCCCTTCGTGCACGCAGGCGACCGCCGCCATGATCTGTCCGGGCGTGCAGTAGCCGCATTGCAGTGCATCGTGATCGACGAACGCCTGCTGCATAGGATGCAGCGGCTCGCCGTGGCGCGAAAGCCCTTCGATCGTCGCGACCTCGCGGCCGTCGGCCTGGACGGCAAGCATCAGACACGAGACGACGCGGCGCCCGTTCACATGCACCGTGCAGGCGCCGCACTGCCCGTGATCACAGCCCTTCTTGGTTCCGGTGAACCTCAACCGTTCGCGAAGGACGTCGAGCAACGACGAGCGGGGATCGAGGCGGATCGTGTACGGCGTTCCGTTGACGGTCATGCGCGTCTCGACGCCGACAATCCGTGCATCGCACTGGTTCACACGCGCTCCCTGAGCGAGACGGGATACAGTCACCGGCCGCGGGTCGAATCGTCCATTCGACCAAAGTCTCATCGCTCAGGATCAGTCGAGGTTCGCGACGGTGCCGCGCTCGGAGTCACTCAGTTGGGACCGATCACACCTTCAGCACCGACAGCCATACACAGAAACGCAACCGTGTGATCACGACGACATCACGCGGCCATTATCAATAAGCACTGTCCGTAGTAGCGCTCCCTGCCTCAGGTCGAAGCTCCACAGCTCCTTCGCAGCAACAGAGAACGGAGGCCGATCGAGATACACGCCGGACCGGTAATAGCCCCGCACATCCGGCCCATGCGGCTTATCGCGATTGATCGACCGTGGCTTTGCCGGGACGTCTTCGGCAACGAGTACCATTGGAAAATTCTTAACATTCGCAAGAACTCTCGCAATTTCATCATTGGAGAGATGTTGGAGCACCTGGCGGACCAGGCACAAATCCGCGGCGGGCAACGGGTCGCTGGTGATATCGGCCAGGCGGAAGCTGACGTTTGGAAGGTTTACGGTTTGGATGTGATGTTCAATCAACTCCGGAACCACGTCGATACCGATGTAGTCTACTCCCGTTGCCTCGACGATCTGTCGCCCGACGACGAAGTCACCGCAGCCTAGATCGACGACGCGTCGAACCTGATGATCGCGGATAAACTCGATGACAGCATCGCAGTATTGCTTTGACACCGGACCGCGCGATCCTTGCCCCGAACAGAATGGTGAGCCATCATCGCCCCAACTTTTGGAGGAATAGATCTTCTGGAAAGTCGCTTTCAGGGGCAAACTGCCATACTTTCGATGGATCTGCGGCAAAACCCAAAGGTGCACGTAAAGTCGCTTTAGAAGGCTACGGAACATTCAGAGTCTCCATATCTACCCATAGTGTGGTGAGCCGCGGACGGTCTTGCATTGGGATGACCACGTCACACAACCGCGCCACACCGCATGCGGCCAGCCGTGCAGAATCTAGCCGAGGCTGTCGGCGCCGTGGGAAGGCGGGAGTCGCGCGTGCGAACGCGGGATCTGGTTGCGAGAAAGCTGCCGACGACAATGCGGGCAGCCAACGCGTGGCGACGCGCGATGTCATGCGCGACCGCCCCGAATGAGCATCGATCTCCATGCCCAACGGCATCGAGGCCCAGTATGTCGGCCATGATGGTGATGATGGCCGTCGCCGAAGCCCGCTCGAAGAAACGGCCTCCTCGATTCCGAAGCGACCAGAGCAGATTCCGGGCGATGTGGTAGTCGACAGGAACGAACGGATGGAAGTGGCGGCTTCGAAACATGTCGTCGAATCGCCACCAGATCTCCCATCCGTCCGCCCGCTGCCCCTTTGTTAGACGTCCGTCAAAGGGCGCCGTCTCTCAGCTCAATAGCGTCGCCCACCGCCACCACCAGCGCGCCCTCCCCGATCGCCGCCCCCGCCCATGCCTCCACTCCCGCCGCCTTCTCCTCGCGACGGGCGTCCGCCGCCGAGCCGCGTCACATTCTCGGCGGCCGGTCCCTTCTGCCCCTGAACGACGTCGAACTCGACGGCCTCGCCCTCGTCCAGACTCCTGAATCCTCCGCCTTGAATGGCCGAGTGGTGCACGAACAGATCCTTGCTGCCGTCCTCGGGCGTGATGAAGCCGAAGCCCTTGTCATTGTTAAACCACTTCACGGTTCCCTTCACGGCCGGTTCCTCAGTCTGGAGATCGGTGGCGTCCGCACGATGAAAGCGTCCAACGCGGTTCGGCGTTCGTGATGCAGTTTTCGCTCCGGCGACGCAACCGGACGACCGCACGGGCGCGGGACGGGGGCGATGCAGACCACGAACGCGCAAAAGCGCTTCGGATCCATCACTCTAG